>OCAM01000361.1_pt1 | contig 46726 bp, 48 predicted proteins | sample 1538281 | NCBI WGS metagenome assembly OCAM01 (sample SAMEA2580273, study PRJEB22360) | human gut metagenome | biome: human gut; feature: human-associated habitat; material: faeces | place: Denmark | collected 2008/2010 | reverse complement strand
CTCGTTAAAAATTTTACTGACAGAAATAAAAACTTACTGACAGAAATTTTGTCAGTAAGTTTTTTTATATTCTTTAATGAGTTGCTGAAGCTTCTGCTTCATCCACCTGTTCCAATCGTTCATGAATTTCCAAATTACGTACATCTGAAAGAACCAAGGGAACTGTTTCAACAGTTACTTCCGAGAATTGAAGTCCAAACCAACGAATTGGTGAAGCCGTAATTCTCTTGATTTGTGCTTTAGTTTGAAGAACAAAACGCTCGAAACCTGGCATTTGACGTGCATTCATTAGCTTTTCTTCAACAACGACAAAGCGGAAATCTCCAACTTTACGTCCTGGAGTGATACTATAATGTTGATGCTGACGTGGCAAACGTCCTGATTCCATCAAATCCGTCACAATTGTTCTTAAATAACGCGGAACTTCTTGACGCATACGGAATCCAAGATAGAGATTCACACGAACAATAAAGTCAGTACCCATCATGTCTACTTTATACTCAGAAGTATAAGGCTCGTCAGTAACTTTTACATTTACAAACCAATAACATTCTGCACGTTTTGGCCGTTTATCCAAGATTGAATATAAGATTGAACGATCAATCCATTCATGGTCCATTTTGCTTGTTAAATAAACCACATTTGTTTGATATAAATCATAAGATTCATCATGACGCAAAGCATTAAGTTGATTTTTATACTCATTAATATTCAATGATTTGATATATTTCATGACAATCTTGTGTGACTTGTTCCAGATGAACATCACGAAGATAATTGCCAAGGCAATCAGAACCACAATATATGCTCCGTTGATAAATTGGACAAGAGAAGCAGCAAAGAATGAGCCTTCAATACAAAAGAGACCGATAGAAATAAAAGCAATGGCAATTTTTGGCGTTCCTTTTTGAATTAAGAAATAAGTCAAAAGTGTTGTTGTCATCAACATAGTGATGGTAATGGCCAAGCTATAAGCGGCTTCCATATGTTCTGAAGTTTTAAAATACAAAACAAAGAATGAAGTCGTTACCCAAAGAGCAAAATTAACTGCTGGGATATAAAGTTGTCCCAAAGTTTGCCCTGGATAATAAATTTTGAACAATGGCAAAAGTTTCAAACGAATCGCTTCAGACACCAAAGTAAATGAACCCGAAATCAGTGCTTGAGAGGCGATAATCGCCGCCAATGTTGATAAGATAACGACATAAATAACCATATTATCTGGTAAAACAGCAAAGAAAGGATTAAGTTTTTCAATGTGTTCACCACGGTGAGCTAAAAGCCAAGCTCCTTGTCCACAGTAAGATAAGATAATACAAATCTTAACAAATGGCCAGCTGACATAAATATTTCCACGCCCAACGTGTCCTAAGTCAGAATAAAGTGCCTCTGCCCCTGTCGTTACCAAGAAAATAGAACCCAAGATAAAGAAACCAGCTTTATTTTCTGGACTAAATAATAAGTGAATTGCATAATAAGGATTAATTGCTTTTAAAATTGATAAATCGAGAAAAGAATTAATCAGTCCACTTACACCCAAAAAGCCAAACCAGATAAACATAATTGGTCCAAACAAACGACCAACCAAACTTGCTCCAAACCTCTGAATCAAAAAGAGAAAGGCAAGGATTATCAAGGTGGTTACCATGACCGTTGTTTGATTTGAGTAAACATGTGTTACTCCCCTTAGACCTTCAATGGCCGAGGTGACCGTTACCGCTGGAGTCAATGCTCCGTCCGCTAATAATGTCGCTCCACCAATCATTGCTGGAATAATCAGCCATTTTCTCATCCGTCTCACAAGGGTGAAGAGTGAAAAGATCCCCCCCTCATGATGGTTATCTGCTTTCAAAGCAATCAGAACATATTTAACAGTTGTAATTAATGTTAATGTCCAAATTACAAGAGAAACAGCCCCCAAAATAAAGCTTTCAGAAAGATTTGCTAATCCTCCCTGTCCTCGAACAATGGCCTGCATGGCATAAAGTGGACTTGTTCCGATATCACCGTAAACAATCCCTAATGCAATCAGGAACCCTGCAGATGTCGCTTTATTAAACGACCTATTATGTAAGTGTACTTGACCCACTTTTGTAACTCCTCAACTTTCTTCAACGAAAATAGTCAAATAAAATAAAACGAAGCGTAGCTCGTTTTTTAATAGCTTTATTATAGCAGATTATCCCCTGTTTATTCAAAAAAAACTGTGGGAAATTATATTTATTTATTTCTCACAGTTTTATATATAATACATTAATCATCGCAAAAGCGATGATAGCAACAGTAAGCTATCTTTTGATTGCTTTTATTTCATTATGATTCTCCTGAATTTTCTTCTAAAATTCGTTCGTGAATTTCCAAATTTTTAACATCCGAGAGAACCAAAGGAACAGTTTCAAGCGTCACTTCTGAAAAGTGAAGACCAAACCAACGTGCTGGCGAAGCTGTAATTTTTTTAATTTGCTCTTTTGTTTGAAGAACAAATCGTTCAAAGCCAGGCATTTGTCTTGCATTAATTAGTTTTTCTTCTAAAATAATAAAACGGAAATCTCCAACTTTTCGTCCTGGTGTAATACTATAAGTTTGATTTTGTTGTGGTAATCGTCCTGACTCCATCAAGTTGGTCACAATCGTCCGTAAATACCGAGGGATTTCTTGACGCATATGAAAACCGAGATACAGATTAACACAGACAATAAAATCAGTTCCTAGCATATCCACTTCGTATTCAGAAGTATAAGGCTCATCTGTAACATTAACCTTCACAAACCAGTAAACTTTAGCTTTTTTAGGACGCTTATCCAAAATAGAATACAAGATTGAACGGTCAATCCATTCTTTATCCATTTTAGCCGTTAAATAAACGACATTCGTATGATAAAGGTCGTAAGTTTCATCTTTGCGGAGTTTGTCCATTTGTTCTTTATAATCATTAAGATTTGAAGAATTAAGATATTTATAAAAAAGCTGATCAGATTTATGCCAGATTGCCATAACAAATAGAATCATGGCAGCAATAATCACAACGACATAACCGCCATGCATAAATTTTACAGCGGAAGCTGCAAAAAACAAACCTTCAATAAAGATAAAAACGGTGAAAAATAGGCCAACCAATACTTTTTTAACTTTTTGATAGTGACTTAAATAGACAGTTAACAATGTTGTTGTCATAAGCATGGTTACTGTGATTGCTAAACCATAAGCCGCTTCCATGTGAGCAGAGCTTTGGAAATAGACAACAATAAAACTCGCTGCCAACCAGAGTCCCAAATTTACGGCTGGAATATATAATTGTCCGAAAGTTTCTCCTGGATAAAAAATTCTTAATCGAGGAAGGAGTTTAAGACGAATAGCTTCTGACACAAGAGTAAATGAACCAGAAATCAATGCCTGTGAGGCAATAATTGCCGCCAAAGTTGCTAAAATTACTGAAAAAATGATTAAATTTTGAGGAAGGACAGCAAAAAATGGATTGATATCTCCTAATGATTTTCCGCGATTTTGTAAAAGCCATGCCCCTTGCCCACAATAGGATAGGATGATACAAACTTTAACAAAAGGCCAACTGACATGAATATTTCCCCGACCAACGTGTCCTAAATCGGAATAAAGAGCTTCTGCGCCCGTCGTTGCCAGAAAGACTGAACCTAAAACAAAAATTCCAGCTTTATTTTCTGGGCTTAAAAGTAAATGAATTGCCCAGTAAGGATTAATTGCTTGAAGGACAGAAAAATCACCAAAGAGATTAATCAAACCCGTAATTCCAAGAAAACTAAACCAAATAAACATGACCGGTCCAAACACTTTACCAACGATTGAAGTTCCAAATCGTTGAATTAAAAATAAGACCGCTAAAATCGCTAAAGTAATAATAACAATCGGTAATTGCTGCTGACCAAAAGCTTCATGAAAAGCCGGAATTGACCTCAAGCCTTCTATTGCTGACGTAACCGTTACGGCAGGTGTTAAAGCTCCGTCAGAAAGCAAAGCAGCACCACCAATCATTGCCGGAATAATTAACCATTTTGCATACTTGCGAATGAGAGTAAATAAGGAAAAAATTCCGCCTTCATGATTATTATCCGCTTTTAAAGCAATCCACACATATTTGACTGTCGTAATTAATGTCAGCGTCCAGATAATGAGCGAAAGTGCCCCAATAATTGACGTTTCTGAGATTCGTTCAAGCCCCCCTTGACCTTGGACAATGGATTCCATTGTGTAAAGAGGGCTCGTTCCGATGTCGCCATAAACAATTCCCATTGCGATGATGAAACCGGCACCTGTTGCTTTATTAAATGAGCGATTAGATTCATAACCCATTCTAATTTCCTCAACTTTCTCTAGTTCCATAAAATTTATCAAAGTAAATAATTCACATTCGATTACCTAAATCATATAACAATTTCTTGATTTTTTGTTAAAAAATGGTCTAAAGAATACTGCAAAATTTATAAGAAAAAAAGCTAGAAAATTCTAGCTTTTAATTAATTATTTTTCAACTTAGTCTTCTGTATACCAGTCGTATACTGATTTATGGCTTTATAATCTTGTGGTTAAGCCATTCATTTTTTCTTGGCAGGGATTTTGGCAGGAATTATTTTTTGTCTAATCCTGCTAAACCAAATGCCATCATATTTGCGGTTAAATCATCTGAAATTGAAATTCCTTGTCCATTGAACCAATGTGCATAATGTCGCAAAGTAATTGATGGATTTGTATGCCCCAATCTTCTAGCCACATATAAAACATCTTTTTGTAGTACATTGATAAGATATGAAGCGTGAGAGTGTCGTAATGCTTTACCTGAAACATTCTTTACTCCTGCTAATTTTGCATATTTCTTAATTGCACCCGCAACAGTCCAACGATAAGCACAGCCGTCATAAGTCTGGAAAATATAATCATCTTCTTGACCGCCTGCCTGAATTTCTTTCCAATTTTTAAGATAATCTAAGGTTATTTCATCAAGCTCTATCCAACGCATACCCGCAGGAGTTTTGGTTGTATTTTTTACCCTGAAATGATGATGACCATCTTCATCTCTCCACATTTCAAGCGTTTTGTTCACTCGAAGACGTTTTTCTTTGAAATCAATATCTTTCCAAAGCAAAGCACAGCCTTCATGAACCCGAACACCTGTAAAATACATCAACCAAATCATAACAAAATTTCTTCTGTCAATATATTTGCTTGTATCAATTACATTGATAATTTTTTGAAATTCTTCAAAAGTCCAAAAATCTGCAAACTGTTTTCCTAGAGTAACACCTTCCGTTTTTCTACATGGATTACTTTCCATATAGCCCATACGAACAGCATAATCTAAAGCTAATCTCAACCTGTTCCAAATTTGACGAGCATAACTTTGCTTTTTTCCACTTTCATTTATCAGATAAAGTCGATAAGCTTCAACATCACGAACAGTTAAATTAAGCAATTTTTTATTACTAAAACGCTCTACGAGTTGCCTGAAATTCACTTCAGCATTTAAGCGAGTTGATGATTCTTTTCCTGCAAAATAAGCAATTTTATATTCACTATTGATAAAACGCTCAAAAGTCATATTATAATCAGAAATTCCATCTGATTGATTGTACTCTGTTTGAACACGAATCATCTCATCATGCGCTTCTTTGAGATTTGTAAAAGGTTTCCCCAGTTTAGTTTTTCGTCCTTTTTTCTGGATTCTTTTTCCTGTGATTTTATCAATACCAAGTTCTGCTTGATAGAAAATCACTCCATTTTTATCTTTATATACACCTTTGTATCTTGTTTTTGCCATTAGTTTTCTTCCTCTCTGTTATCAAGAGCGAAGCCCAACAAATGCTCAACAATCGTCGTAGGAGCAATTCCCACACGAGGATTATCAAAGGGTGAACAAGGATATTCTATCATTTTTTTGCTCTTTTTGCTAGTGCTCATCATCCGTTCATTGTACTCATTTGTAGCTATCTTCTTTGCATGACGGATAATATCACGAGCTGTATGTTCTGGGAAACCCAAATCCATCAAATTTTTATAATTAACTGTCTGCAACTTGCACCTCATTTCCTTTAGTTCTTAAAATATCATTCAAGAACTGAATCAAATTAATTTCTTTCGGGTAATCCCAACAAATTTCAGTCAGTTCAAATGGTAATCTTGTCATATCTGCTAAATCAATAATACTAGCCTTTTTTCTAAGTGCATTATATTTGGCTTTTGTAGCTTTCGATAGATCCGCAAACAATTCTGGATGTTCATCTTTTGAGAGAAATATAATTTTTTCTTGTGGCGAAAGTTCGATATAATTTCTATCCTCAAAATCAAGTTGATAGATGGGAGTATCAGATAGAAAACGAAATTCTTTTTTCAATTGATTTTCAATGAATCCTGAACCATGCAATTCAAATTCTAAGCGCCAGAGCTGATCAAATTTTTGAGCTTCCTCTTGGGCGACTTTATCGCCTTTTTCTGTTTGTTCTTTTTTCTTATCGTACAAGCGAATAATAAATTCATCGCCACTTCCTGCATAACGGGTTTCTATTTTGCCATCTGTACCGAAGAAGATTTTCTTTTTAGAGCGACCTCCTAAAATAAAGGAAGATAAATCTCGTTCAAAGTCTAACGCAATATCAATCCGTGAAATACTGATTTCTTCCAATAGTGGAAGGAGATAGTCAAATACATATTTCAGATTTGCTTGACTGGATTTCGCAGGGTTAAACTCTAAGTAGAAATTCTTTGTTTTCATTTTCTTGGCTTTAATTGGCATATAACTCACATAAAAATTTTCTGTACTTTCACGAAATAACTGCCCGTAAAAACCTGCATATTCTCCGTTTGATTGCAATTCCATCACATCCCAAAATTGACATAGATTTTGAAAGGCTTGATTTTCTTCAAGTTCCACATTTCCCATGATGGTTAAACGGTCAATCTTGATAGTTACAAAGCCATATTTTTTTGAGAGTTGAGTTCTGAGGTTTATTTTTTGCACCTCCAGCGGGCTTTTAGAAGTACCCGCTGATTCAGTTATTTGTTTATCTGTATTATTCATTTATTTTTAGTCCTTTTGAATAAAATCAGGAGAGCTTCTTTGTCTGCCTTTGGCACAAAATCTCTCCTGATTTTTTTATTTTCTTGTGCCTTTAAGCCACAATGAGTTTCCTTGGCGTTCAAATATTGAAATCAAATATTCAGGATAAGCATTTGAAATTTCTTCTTTTATCTCCGAAACCATGTCTTTCAACATTTTTTGTGCTTGGTGTTCTTTGGGGAGCTTGATATAAAGTAGAAGTTCTTCATTATCCACATCTAACACAATTTTTCTGATTACTTTGTTGTAATTTGAAATAATTATATCTTCTTTCGATTTCTTGCCCTCTGAATCTTTGAGAAATTCTATATGGCGTAAAAATCTTCTGAGTTTTGTTGTTCCACGAATAGATAAGACTAAATTTTTCAAAGAAACGTAGCGCAAACGGAAATATAATTCTCTCATTACTATCAAACCAGTCAGTATAAAAAGAAACATTGCAATATTTTTGAACAACGAACTTCCTATACTTAAATAGCTGATTCCTTGATTCACTAAATTTACAAGACTTGAAATTTTAGCACCTAAAATCAATTTATTCATGAAGAAAATTAAAAGTTGAAGCATCAAACTCAAAATCTCCATCAAAAATGAATACATTAGGAACTGAACAGTTTGGTCAAAGTGTTTCATAAAATACGTTTTTTTCATAAAATCCCCTGTTCTGTATAGAAAGTTGGTGTTAAAAGTGGTAAGACTTGAAACGGATGTTCGTTATCTATCACTTGTATCAGCCCTGTACCCTTGCCAATAGGAATGACAATTCCTGACGGGTCTAAATCTGGAAAGAGAAACTGTATCGTTTTGGAATTGATATTTCCAATCTGTACCAAGACATTCATTTGTTCACGAACTGAAACAGGTACAGCATTATAATCAAAGCGTTGACTGACCAGCAATAAATGGCAACGTGTCGCACGACCGAGTAAAGCGATTGAACTGAGCAATGAGAGAAAGCTTTCTTTGATTTGTTTATTCACTCCCTCAGTCAAGGCTAAAGTCTCATCAATCACAACTGTTAAATGTTCAAATTCATGATTGGGGTTGTCAAATAAGATTTCTTGACGTTCATAGATGATATTTAGCACATGCTCAAGGAATCATTTAATTCACTCACAAAGTCGCTTTTGCTTCGATTATTAGACGGATGAATGACTGAAATATGATGTGTTTTCGCCCACCTACTCGGACTATCAAATTTCGGGTCACAGATGATGAGATGAGAAATTTTAGCCAGACTTTCGAGTAAATAAGTCAAGAAATAGGATTTCCCAGAGCCTGAATTACCTGCAACGACAACCCCAACAGTCTTGTTGTAATCTATACTCAGGTTTTCCATGATAGGAATTTTATATTCCTGATTCTTTTGTACAAACTCTGTGAGATTTGGGATGACTAAGCGTTTTGAAATCCCTTTAAACCATGGAAAGAACAAGGCTCTTTGAGTGTGAATATCTTCTGTGTCCAATGGTACAAAATAAGCGGAGTTCTGTTTTAATACCGTGTATTGCGGATAAAGCGAAGCATTAGCGATAATGAAAATCTTTTGATAAAGTCCTTCATCAATCAAATAGCTTGCAGGCAAGCGAGGAATGAAGTAGAATCCTTCGTCCTCCACTTTTACTGCAAAAGAATTGGTATAGCTTGTTTCTCCTTGAACGTTCAAAGCCATGTTTAGACTTTGGAGTAAATATTTTTCAATTTCTGCTTTGGATTGGCTCATCATTTCACCACTTTCAAGCTATCTGCTTTGAAATACACATTGGAACGAATCTCAATGCCTTGTAAGTTTTCAAACTCTACAATTGCGAGAAAAGGTGGAAGTTCAGGCTGTTTATCAAATTTCACAACAAACGGATTCAAACCTTCTTGCACAAACCACAATTTGTATCCTGTAATTTCATTTGTGCGTTGTTTATCCACATATTTGTATTGAGTTTCGATGTGTGAAGTTGTGCATTGCACGGGTACACCGTTCACAATAAATTTGCGGGCTGTATCTCCTGTGTACTCATTATTATTTTTAAATCCTGTTTTCATTTTAGAAATCTCCTTTTGGGGAACTGGCTAGAAGCAACTAATCAGTTTTACGATAGCAATTCATGACTTGCTAGACGACCATCAGAGGTTTTGCTTAACCTTTGATGAGTAAATTTTATAATTAAATTTGTAAATCTCTAGGGAACTATCAATTCCTTTACAGCCTTAATATCCTTGCTGTAAAGCCATCCGAGAATAAAAACGGTACTACTGATACCGTTTTTAATAATTTTTATCTTGCCATGTTTTTAATTTGAAACTTTTCAGTATTTCGTTGATTTCTTCCAATGTTTCTAAATAATAATACTGACTAACTTCTTTATATGATTGTTCAACATCATTCTTCCTATAAATATGACCTAAGCAGTACCATAAATGTTCACAAACTTCAGGTGGTAAATACAATCCATAACAAAATTTCACAACACTTTCCAACTCTGCATTCAATATATTATCCGTATCTTTCCGCCATTTTCTCAACATCTCCACAGATAGATACACCCTATCAGGAATATCTTTTTTCAATAATCCTGATTTTTCGCAGAGTTCCTTAATTGCTTCGCCAAAACATAATGAGAGGGAATTAAGCAACATATTTCTATTTTTAACTCGTTCAACTTCTGGTACATCTAAATTGAACAAATCATAAAATTTGCTTTGTTTAGCCATTTTTCCCTCCTTCCTAGACTTTTTCTTTTAGTCAATAGGACTATGTTTTTCTTTTGGATATTGTAATTTATTATAAGACATAACTTTTTATAAAAAGTTATACAAAAAAATATAAAGCATCAAAAAAACTCCTACAATTAGGAGCATTTTTTGTGTCTTATTTACTCAGAAGTTCTAAATAAAAGGAATTCAAAAATAGAATTATCACTTCCTCAACATATGTTTTTAATTTATCAGGAAGCTGCTTTGATGTTAAATAGTTGTCAAGATTACTTTTCTTAACAAAATCTACTTTTTTCTCTATATCAAATACACCATCTTTTTCTTCAATAAAATATTTCTCAATTTCATTTTGAATAAATAAATCAAAAGATTTTCTAAGTATCTTTATTCGATTTGGATCATATCTTGAAAGGTGTAAATAGAAATGCCAATCCTACCATCTTTAAAATAATTATCTCCAATCAACTTACTTTTGAAATAATCTGAATCATGAACATCCTTTAACAAAGCAATGATTAAATCATCGTAATATTGACCAATTTCATTAGATGTCCCCCAATACAGTTCTTTACCATCTGAAAATATCTCATCTTCGACCATCCTATCCGTAAATCTTTGAGGAATTAAAAATTTTTCCTTTGAACGATTGTTATTGATAATACTATTAAGAAGACTTCTATCCTCTGGATAAAAATCAATTTGAGTCCCCTTCCCACCGCCTTCTTTTTCTTTATGAAAATCATCAAATTTTAATTTCACACGCTTTGATAGTAAATCATAATAAATTTTTTCGAAATTTGTAAATTCAACATTTATTTTTTTGTTGTCCATATTATTAACCCCTAATATATTAGTTAAAAATATTCATTGTTTCTTATTTCATCGTTTCCGATAACATCATCCAACTTTTCAATTTTCTCTTTATTGATGAAAGAAGCCAAGTTTATCCTCTTATCCTCTTTAATCCAATCTTCTTGAAAAATAGAATTTTCTAAAGTTCCTTGGACTGCTTCGCAAACTAGTTTAGCAAGCTCATTATTTACAGAAAATGAATATTTCCTGATAAAATAACTTGTTTCGCTCAAATTTTTTACGACTAATCTTTGAAACCAGATTTCTAAGTATCCATTATAGCTACGCTTTGCCAGATTAGAATATATTTGATTTAACAGTAAAAACTTATACTCGAAATCTTTCTTTATTTCACGTTGCTCTGACCATGACTCAAGGATTTCACCGAGTGTCGTTTTGTAGTCAATACGACTTAATAAATAAGAAATGGTCTTCACACCACTCTCGGTCGCTTTAGGATTGCTCTTTATAATATCAGTCACAATCGCAACCAAAACACCAATATCAGTTCCAGTATGAGCAAAATCCTCATTTTTCCATCCTGAAACTCTATTATCAAATTCTTTCAAAGCCCCAATCAGTTGACCACTATTTGGATATTTATCGGCAAATTCTTTTATGATAAGAAGATGTTTCTGAACTGTCGCTTCATAAATACGGTTGTCCATAATCCACTTGAATCTATCGTTTTTTAATTTACGACTTCCATAACGAAGAAAAGGAACAAATTTTAATGCAAATTATTTTGGTTTTTGATAAAATTTATCATTGGTTATTTTGATTACTGGGTCATGTTCTATCCAGTAATGTTTATCTTCTTTAATCGAATCATGAACAATATCTGAACTCTGGCTTGTTTTGCTTTCTCCCAAGCTCAATTTGTGACGTTGCAAAATAGTCACTAATTCTCTTTTAATAAAGTTTGCATCCTCGCTAGAGTTAGTAAAAATTCGATAGTCATCACGATAACGTAAAATCTTAAAATCTATGTTTGAATCAAGTTTCTCCAAAAGTTGGTCGTCAAGATAGGCAAGCAGAACTTCTGCAATTAAGTCAGATACCTTATTCCCTTGGGGAATTGTGACAGTCTCTTGATTATTCATGTCTCGAAACTTTTTATCCAATTTCGAACCTAGTAATTTTGGTTTATTACCTTTATCTTTTTTTGCTTCATCTATACCATGAAAAGCCCAAGGAATTGTATGAGTATATATGCTACCATAAAAGTTGCTAATATCTAATTTTGTTAGATAGTTATATTCCAAACTTAATTTGATTGATTCTTGCTCAATATCTTTCCAAAATTTTAGTGAGGCTTTTTTTTTATCTTCTTCATCCTTTTCAGGTACAAAAGGAAGACTGTGACAAATAATCTTAGATTTTGTTTTTTCTCTAAGTTCACCAAATCGTTGAAGTAATTCCGTCCAATTGTCATCTTTGGTCAAAAAATTCACCAAGTCAACATATAAATAGGGATGAATAAGAGTAATCGGACGATAAGTTGTTTTCGTCTTATTTAATTGAAAAGTAAAATTTACATCTTGAAAATCAAAATAATTTAGATTTTTTCCTTTTTCTTTCTTAACAATTCTATCTCGAATTTCCTTCAACTCACTAGTTCCGAAAGTATCAACTGCTTGTTTTAGCAGGACATCTAAATCGAAATATCTTGGTAAATTTATAGAGAAATAGCTTTCTTTCATAAGAAAAAAGTCACGCGCTTCTGTTGCCGAAAGTCTCAAAATAGGTTTCTGGTATTTTGTCATCTCTCCCACCTCCTCGTTCTCCTAAATAATAAACACATTTATCTTTTCTTTGCAAAATTAGACAAATCTGGAAGAAAACAGTTAAAAAATGGTAAATCAAGTTTTTGCTTTATTTGCTCTTCCTTTGTTCTTCTCAACTTTTTAACTGAAAAGAAATATTCTTTTATTTTATCTAGGCCTTTATGAGAAGTAATAATAGTTCTTTTAGCATTATAAATCTGTGTCTTATTAAAAACTTTTATCGTTTTATCCTTTTGAATCTTGACGTAGTATAATCCATCTCTTAAATGCTGACTATTATCAATCTGGTAAGCCTTTTTCACAAGAATAAATGAAAAATTAGAACTTACTGGTAAATAAATATAGGTATCGGGTCCAGCCAATCTTGTTCCAACCATACCGAAATACAGTTCTTTTACACCTGATTTTTTGAATTCTTCCCTTGTTATTTTTGGCTTTTCAATATAAAAGCTCGAAACAAAAGCTGGATTATCTCCCAGAATAAAAGGTGTTCTTGTTTTGTTTTCTAAAATATATAAATCAAAACTTGATAGATCACTAATAATATTAGGTCTCAATATCATTGAAAGAGCAGATTTAGCTTTTTCTTCATTTGTCGCTTCGTATCCTTCTTTAAAAAAATGATGAATCTCATCAATGAAAGAATATTGACGTAAAAATTGACAAAAAATGAAAGCTCTTAGAGTTACTTCATCTTCAAGTGAAATATCAAAATCTTGATTGATAATTTTATTTATTATTGGTGCAGCCTTTGTTTCAAAATTCCCCAAAGTTTTTTCAACATCTTGATTTTTACCATAAAAATAACTCTGACTCATATTTTTAGAAATTGCCCCTAAAGTATGAGTGATGTTTCTTTCTGAAATTCTGAATATATTTACTTGCTTGTTGTTGTCAGAAAAATTCTTTTGCAAAAACTGAGGAACAATATGCTGATTCTTAGTTATAGAACCACTCATTCCATTGCCTTCACTTTCTCCTCAATAAAACCAATTTCGTCTTGCAAAAGTCCGTATTTCGCATAGAGTTGTTGGTCGATTTCGGGGATGGATTTTGTCCAGTCGATGTCAGAGTTTGGAGTAAAATCTTGTAAAGGAACTTTTACCCACGTTTTTGGCGGATTATGTTGTGTTATCTTTAAAACACCTAATAGAGTTCTTGCAAATTTACTTTTAGCATATTTTAATAAACTTTCTGCTTCTGCTCTATTGTCAAATGTGCCTAACGAAATAAAGCTTTGAGTAAACCCAATTAGGGGCTCCCCAATTAGGGGTGTGCTAAGCACTTCGCCGATTGCTCCCGTACCGTTTGATTTTGGAACTAAAACCTTATATGAATCAAGATTTCCAAACTCTGATAAATAAGTTCTATTTACCCATTTATAGTGACGTTTATTAGAAATTAATCCTAGTATTTGAACATCATTTTCTGTCTGTTTTACATCTGAAAAAATATCAAGTTGGGAAAATGCTGAGGTTGTCAGTCGTTGTTCAGTACCATTACTTCCGATAATTGCTTTTAAATTAGGATATGAATTATAAAGTCTCTCCAAATCAAATTTATTTTGTAGAGTAATTTTTTCTGATAATGGGATAAAATCTGAATGATTTTCAACCTTTTTCAAAATTGAATTTAATTCTTCAAAATGAGTAAACGTACCAATTTTTCCAAAGTTAGTTTTTTTATCATGGTAAGTTACAACGATACCACCTTTGATATCTGTATTTGGGAACACATATGAACTATCTTGAGTATAAAAGATAATTTTCAAATGTTCATCATTAAGCATTTTCTCATTCCACTCTTTTGGTGTTTTCCCTGCATTGAATAAGAAACGAGCTGGAGTAATCAAAACAGCTTTATCAGAAATTTTATATGCCGTTTTCATAAAATGGTGATAAAGTGGACTATCACTTGTATCTTTTGTTTCTTCCTGATAAGGCGGATTCCCAATCACTACATCAAATTTCACGTTCTTAAATGTCTCCTCTACTTTTGCTTTGCCCTTGGCTGGACTTTCCTTGATGGCTTCCACAAAACCGTCTATATACTGCACGTTAGTCTCAAAGTTCTTATATCCTGCAAGCGTACGCTCTGTGATGGTTTTTGCCATTTCTGTTTTGGCAATGGCAAAGATATTTTCCTTCAAGATTTTCTTGTACACTTCATCGGCTTCAAAGTGAATATCTTCATTTTTATTGACGGCTTGATAATACAAACTCATTGCTACATGGAGCGGATAAAGCCCTGTTTTTGTATTGATTTCAACGATTTTAACTTCATCAGTATACACCTTGTCTGTGTCAGCTCTTTCAACCCAATGTAGGTTACTGACAGCTCCATCAGTCGTACTGACAAAGTCATCATCAAAGAAATTTAATCCACCAATCGTTTTTGTCAATTGTAAGTTAACCACTCGCCACGGTGTCAGCACCGTTTCTTTGTCAGGATTTTTAAAGGTAGCAAACAGCTCCGCAATCTTCTCAGCCCGCTCGATAAAGTCTAGCTGATCATAAGATTTTGCCCGCTGACGGATAATCCGTCCCGCCTCGATGAAAACTTCTGCATCATAATACTGCACAATCTGATTGAACATCAGCTTTGTAAAGCCTTTAGGCATAAACTCTTTCCAAGATTCATCATCCACTTCTTTAACAAAATCTTGAATCGAAATATCTTTTGACAAATCCAACTTCATCCCGTAAATCATCATCGGAATACGGATAGAGACCCCACGCAAAATGGAAATCATGGTCTTACGTTGTTTCTTGGCTTCATTTATTTTATCAATCGCTTCTCTTTCTTCTGGAGTACGTTGTCGAGTGGGCTTTTTCTTTGCTTTCTCGCCTTTATCATATTCCTCATCGGTTAAACCATTATCGGAGATAACAATTTTTTTATCATCAACAACTTTTTTTGTTTTTCCAACAATTGCATTTAAATCCTTGAAAAGTTGAGTATCTCCTTCAGTGAGTGTCAAGAGATTATCATTATACAAACTGTCATCTTCAAAGCCCGAGCGAACTGCTTTTTCGGCATAGACTTTTTTGAGTTGGGTCAACATTTTATCAACATTAAAGCTGGTCATCCCCATCTCGCTATTACCTAAAATCGGCATGAAATTTAGCAAGCGCGTAAGCATGTCTTTTTGCTCTTGGGTATTTTTCTTCCCAACTCCTGAGTTAACTTGTGCAGATTCAGCCATGACAGACAAGGCACGGTCTGGCGCAAAGTCAAAAATGTAGCAATTTTTCTTCATGCCTAATTTTTCATGAGAAAATGGTGTTTGCGCACGGAAAGCTGCCTGTAAGTAATTCATGGCACTATTTGTATTCGATAAGAACAGAACCGCTGTCCATTCAGGGACATTGACACCCGTTGTCAACTTTCTGACAGTCAAAGTAATTGTTTTTGTCTGACTTGGGTCTTTTGTGATGGCTTTGCGAACTTTTTCCAAATCAAGACTATTTTTGTCCGTAATCTCATTACTATCACCATCTTTGACAACGTTAATAATCTTGTATTCTTGCCCAAAAATACGGTGTTCATTGAGCAACTTTTCAAAAGCATTCGCCTCTTTTACCCCAGGCATGAGCCAAAGCGTATGACGTAACTCATTGCGGTATTGCTCGGTCGAAAAAGGATAGTTTGTTGTATTATCTTGATTGGTAATATTGTCCAAAAAGGCACGGACGTCCTCTTTGTGAACCAATTCGCCACTATCGTCTACACGGAAAAACTCACGGAAATTAAAGGCTTTGGACTCATCCGCATATTTTTCTTTATTCCGCATTTCAAAGGTGTACATGGACACTTTGGGCAGTGTTTCATAAGGATTAGGTTTATCAGGATTTTCAAGTGACCATTTGAGTTTAGCCGTTTGCTCCATTGTATAATCCCAGGTGTAAATCTGCTCTTCATCGTATTGATCCAGCAGATTAAAAGGAGTTCCCGAAAGTTCAAGAATTTTCGTTTTTTCTTTCTTGACCGCCTTCAGCACTACATCAGCAAGTTCTGTCTGTGTTCCCTCGTGGGCTTCATCAATGATAATCAAATCCCAATCCACATCAGAAAACTCAGCAAGGTTCGTTTCTCCGCCACCATATCTTAGCTTTTGAATGGAAGCAAAAAAGATAAACGGACTATCTCCTGTTTTGAGATTTTCAAGCGTTTCTCCCTTATCCTTAGAACCAAAACGATAGCCCTCAGCTGCCATTTTCATCTTGCCAAAGTCTTCAAACCAAGAATCAGAAACCACAGGACGGTGAGTCATAATCAGTACTTTTTGGAATTTTTCATCTTTAATCAGTTGCAAAGAAGTCAAGGTTTTTCCAAAGCGCATTTTAGCATTCCAAAGCATATTGTTTTTCTTCTTAAAAACTGCTTTGGTTTTAGAAACAGCACTTTCTTGCTCAGGGCGAAGTTTAATTTCGTAAGTTGGAGTTGGTTCAGCGATACCTTGAAGCGCAGAACGTCCTTCTTTGACTGCTTTGATGGCTTCTTTTGCAGTTTCTAAATCAGTTTTAAACCACTCTGTCCCTTCTAGATATTCTGGACGTTTTACTCCCGAACGATCTAATACCTTATGGACGGCTTTATCTCCAAACCATAGTTTTGTGGATTTTTGCCAAGCTAACTCCACCCATTCTAAAATAAAAGGCAAGCCTGAAGTTGTCATGTAACTTTTTATTCGCTTTGGAGCGACTTTTCGTAAAAATTCACTATTAGGTGACCAGTCCACTTCAAAATCATCATCTGGAGCAGTTGCTTCACCAATTTTTTGAGTGCCTTCGTAAGCTTGAAACATTCCACTTTCATTATTTACGGTTTGAATATAAATCAACTTACGTTCTGCAGCTTGATACAATTTTTCTGCTTCAGGTTCTAAAAAGTCCAAATAAGCCGTTTGAATATCTGTGCTTGTATATTTTTTTACAAACCAGACTAAAATGATAAAAATCTGATGGAGTGCTTTAAGTGCATTTTCTTGAGTAGCTTCTGCAGAGTTAATCTCATGAGCTGCGAGATTTCCTAATTTTTTAACATCATAAAAGGCTTGAACGATGTATTGTTCAGGAATATAACGTTTTGCTTCATTGAGCTTATCATTAAAACTGGCACGATTTTGGAGAACAATGGATTCTTTTTCCAAAACAAGCACAACAGCATTTTCAGCCATTTTTCGGACTTTAGTCAGCGTGCCTTCATAATCTTTATGGGTATAATTTTCTTCCGCAAGATTTGCCGTTTCAAAAAGAATAGCCGTATCTGCTTCAACCTTCAAAAATTCAAAGTTCTTTGACATCTATTTTTCCTCCAACTGATAAACTTTTTGAATATCAATAATAATCGGCTCCATTTTTTTCTCTATATCAAGCGCTATATCATCAATTCCATCACCGTCTAGGTCAAAAAGACTGAGTTGACCTTCTGGAATCCCTCGCTCAACATTTACATTTTCTCCAAAAAGACTGGCAAATGTGAATTCTGACCATTCCACTTTACTTGGCTTTCCTTTTACTCTTTTCCACTCACTAAAAATAATCGGTTCATCGGTATCAGGATGTCTTTTCGTCAAAGTATTTCCTCGAATAATATTTTTATGGATGATAAATTTGGTGGATTTATAGAATCCAGTGTTTACACTTAAACGTTCCCCAAATGCTTTCTCGTACCATTTCATATAATTATCGAGCATTTTAAATCTTGCAAGCTCAAGATTATCTTCTAAAAACTCAATCCCATAAATTGAAGCTAGAGCAAATAAAGACTTGGTTTTCCAGTTCATTTTGTCAAATTGCTGTGTTACCGCTTCGAGTTTCCGCTCTAGTATTGCGACTAAAAAATTCCCGTCGCCAGAAGAAGGCTCTAAAAAAGTAGCATGAATATCTTCCGTTGCTTCTTTTACGCCTTCGGTATCAAGCATTTTTTGAACCATCCATGAGGGAGTGAAAACTTCACCATGCTTTTGGACACGTTCCTTTGATTTAATAAGCTTTTCAGAGGTCATTGCAACCTCCGAAAATTTCAAAGTATGCAAAAAATCCGTTTGAACAACTTGTTCCAAACGGTGTATTTTTATATTTTTTTCCTGTAAGTATTCCTATAGGTATATACATATAGGAAGGGGTTAACCCCTTCGATTTTTCTGATTTATCCATATCTCTATTCTACCACTTGTAAGCCTCATCGTAAAGAGATTATCCAAGCAAAAATTCACGTAAAATCGAATCATTTTAAAAGCCTCTAATCTCAGTCATATCAAGCAAAGACAAGAAAATCCCTGCCAAGAAATCTTGGCAGGGATTTTGGCAGGGAACTTAGTTAAAGTTCCCTATTTTTTCGTTCACTCTTCGCAATCAAATGTTGATATAGCGGGCTTTCGCACTCATCTTGATTAATCTTCTGTGTACCAGTCGTAGTGGAAGATTCCAGCTTTGTCTGTACGTTCATAAGTGTGAGCACCGAAGTAATCACGTTGGGCTTGAATCAAGTTAGCTGGAAGATTTTCAGAACGATAGCTATCGTAGTAGCTGATTGCTGAGGTGAATGTTGGAATTGGAATTCCTGCTTGAACAGCAAGTGAAACTACATCACGAACAGCTTCTTGATAACGTTTTGTGATGTCTACAAAGTAGTCATCAAGCAAGAGGTTTTCAAGTTCGCTATCTTTGTCGAAAGCATCAGTAATATTTTGGAGGAATTCTGCACGGATGATACATCCAGCACGCCAAATTTGTGCAATTGTACCGTAAGGCAAGTCCCAATCAAATTCTTCAGAAGCTTTACGAAGTTGGGCAAATCCTTGAGCATAACTCATAATTTTTGAGAAATATAGCGCTTTGCGGATTTTTTCAATGACTTCTTTTTTATCGCCTGAGAAATTAACCGCTGGGCCAGATAAAACTTTGCTTGCTTTAACACGTTCATCTTTATAAGTTGAAATGTAACGAGCAAATACTGATTCTGTAATCAATGGAAGTGGTACACCAAGGTCAAGGGCAGACTCTGAAGTCCATTTACCAGTTCCTTTGTTTCCTGCTTTATCAAGAATTTTATCAACGATGTAGCCTTCGCCTTCATCATCTTTACGTTTCAATACTTCTTTAGTGATTTCAATGAGGTAGCTATCAAGTTCGCCTTCATTCCATTCTTCAAAAATGGCTTGAATTTCTGCATTGCTAAGACCAAGAACACGTTTCAACAAATCATAAGATTCAGCAATCAATTGCATATCGCCGTACTCAATTCCGTTGTGAACCATTTTAACGTAATGTCCAGCACCGTTTGCTCCCATGTAAGCCACACATGGTTTACCATCTTGAGGAGCTTTAGCTGCGATTTGTTCAAAAATTGGTGCAACCAAATCGTAGGCTTCTTTTTGACCGCCAGGCATCATTGATGGACCTAAAAGCGCACCTTTTTCACCACCAGAAACTCCTGTACCGATGAAGTTAATACCTGAGTCTGCAAGTTCAGCATTACGACGCATTGTGTCTGGGAAATGAGTATTCCCACCATCAATCAAGATATCACCTTTATCCAAGAGCGGTAAAAGTGATTTAATTGTCGCATCTGTCGCTGCTCCTGCTTGAACCATGAGCATGATACGACGTGGTTTTTCAAGACTTCCAACAAATTCTTCAAGTGTTTTAGTGAGAACAAGATTCTTATCTTGATGTTCTTTATAAACTTCTTCAGTTTTTGAAGTCGTACGGTTGTAAATTGCAACGGTATAACCACGTGACTCTACGTTGAGTGCAAGGTTTTTCCCCATTACAGCCATTCCGACAACACCAAAGTTTGCTTGTGCCATTTGAAATCCTCCAGAGTATTTCTTTATATTCTATACTATATAGTATAACGCAATTTATTTCCAATTACCATAGTTAAGTATGTAAATATTTTACATGACAAAAAAATCTGCCTTAAAGACAGATTTTAAATTTTATTCTTTTTCGTCAGGAAAATTTGTTAATTCTTTGGCTTTGTCAGCAATTTTTTTCGCTTCTTCAGCAAGAGACTCAGTATCAATATCTTCTTTCACTTCATCTTTGGCATCACTGAACTTAGCCACAACTTCTGCGGCTTCTTCTGAGATGTCTGATTCATTTTCATCAAAGAGTTCTTCTCCACTGTCTTTCATTGAATTAATTTTTTCAACGACAGCATCTTTAGTATCATTGAAGAAATCAACAACTGAATCTTTAGACAGTTCACCTGAGTCAACTTTTTCCATGATTAAATCACGTTTTGAAAGTAAAAATTCTTTGGCCTTGTCAGCTGAAATTTCACCTGAATCAAATTTTTCTTTGATTTCATTAAATTTTTCAGCTGAGAAATCAAGAGCAGTATCTCTCATTCCAGTCAATGTTTCTTGAGGGTTTTCTTTTAAATCATCATAAATTTTTCCAGCCCCTTCGCGGAGTTCGCTTCCTTTTTTAGGAGTTAAAAATAGAGCAGCTGCGGCACCAACTAAAGCACCAACTAGAAATCCTGTTTTTTTTGACATCGGTTAAGTCCTTTCTTTCGTAAGCAAGTTTAATTTACTTTTACACCCGCTTCAGTTTTATCTTTTTTGACAAAGAATTTTTTGGCTGTTTTTGCCAAAACGACTGCTGAAGCTGAAGTTGTTTTTCGTTTTGTTGAACCTCTATTAAGACGTGTCACAAGTTTACGACTTGAAGCATTGATATCTGAAACACTTTCAGACAAGTCAGCAACCGCTGTAAACAAAGGGTCAATCGTGGCGACTTTCCCATTAACATCATCAAGCAAGGTATTGGCTTTAGCCATTATGCCATCAGCTTGATGAAGTAAGACATCTACATCGCTAGAAACTAATTTGACCGTACGGTTGGCTTCTTCCACAACCTTAGAAACTTTATGTAATACAATAACTAAGAAGACCACCAATACAGCAAATGCTATCGCGATAATCAATAATGCAATATTTCCCACGTTTCCTCCTCTTTATTCGGGTATAAAATCAGCACCCATTTTTCAATCTTCTTTCATTTTGATGAAAGCGATTCTATTTGATTTCATTATAACAAATTGTTTCGCTATTTTCTAATATAACTTACATTTTTTTATGACAAAAAGTCTATCCTTCAGGATAGACTTCTTAATTTTTTTTCATTCTGCGATAAATAAAGAGAACAAGTCCTACAATCACTAATAAAACTGAAAGCCATTGTGACACACGAGCAGGTCCTAACATTAGGCTATCTGTTCGCATTCCTTCAACAATAAAACGAACAGCTCCATACCAGACGAGATAGAAACTAAAAATATCCCCACGTTTTAAGCCTTTAATTCGATGTCTAAAGACCATGACCAGAATAAAACCGCTTAGTGTACCAATACTTTCAAATAGGAAGGTAGGCATTCGATAATGACCATCAATAAACATTTGATTTCTGATGAAAGTAGGTAGCCAGTCTAAATTTGAAACAATTTTCCCATAGGCTTCTTGATTGACAAAATTCCCCCAACGTCCCATTGCCTGAGCGAGAAAAACACCCGGGATAGTAATATCAAGCAAATCTAGCGGATGAATCATTCGATAGTAGCTAAAGACAAAGAGGACAATTGCTCCAGCGATTAAGCTTCCATAGATGGCTCCGCCACCATCCCACATGGCAATGATTTGTGAAGGATGTTGACTATAGTAAGACCATTGGAAAATGACATAATAAAGTCTCGCTCCAACAATTCCTAAAGGAAAGGCAAAGAGAACAAAATCAATAATATCGTCGGTTTTTATATTACGCTTTGGGGCTTCTTTACATGCGAGCCAAACGGCTAATGCGGCACCGCCCACAATAAAAATAGCATACCAGTGAATGGCTAGCGGCCCTAATTGGAGTGCAATCTTATTTAAAGCTAAAAAGGGAAATAGATTATTCATATTTTTTATCAGTTTTCTAAATTTACTGACAGAATTTTCGGTCAGTAATTTCTAAGTTTTATCTTATGATTCTTTATTATGACTGATTAAATCAGTGAGACGGTCTTCAAAAGTTTTTGTTGCATCAAAGCCCATTTGCTTAGCTCTAAAATTCATAACCGCAGCTTCAACAATTACTGACACATTCCGCCCAGTTTTTACAGGAATGCGGGTTTGTGGGACTTCAACATCAGAAAATTCAACAATAGTCGGTGCATTTCCCAAACGGTCAAAAGCTTTTTCCTTATCGTAGTATTCTAAATATATAGCCATATCAATATCCGTTGAATCTTTAACAGCACCAGCACCAAAAAGACTCATCACGTCAATAATCCCAACGCCACGAATTTCAATCATATTGCGCAAAATTTCTGCGGGTTCCCCACAAAGTGTGAATGCATCCCGTTGAAAAACATCTACACGGTCATCAGCAACTAATCGGTGGCCACGTTTGACTAACTCAAGACCAGTTTCTGATTTACCAATCCCACTAGCCCCTTGAATAAGAACACCGACCCCAAAAATGTCCATCAAAACCCCATGAACAGTCGTTCTTTCAGCTAAACGTTCATCAAGAAATGAGGTCAATACTGAGTTCAAACGGCTGGTTGCTTCACGTGATTGAAGTAAAACAATGTCAGACTTTTTAGCTGCTGCCACCATTTCACTAGGAATTTCTAGATTACGTGCAACAATAACAACCGGTGTTTCTTTGGCCATGACTTTTTTCAAGAGGTCATAGCGATTATCTCCAACTACAGTCATCATGTATGACCATTCTTTCATCCCAAAAAGTTGAATTCGTTCGGGTGTGAAATAATCAAAATACCCAGCCATTTCTAAACCTGGGCGCATAATTTCTGAAGTTGTAATTTCTTTTGCTAATGCTGTTTCTGTTGAGTAAATCACATGAAAATGAATTTTGTCAAGTAAATCTTGAACTGAAACCGCCATTGTAAGTCTCCCCTATTATTTCATAAATAAGAACAACTGACAGAGAATGTTTTTTCGTTATAAAACTTTGTCAGTACTTTTATAATAAAAATTGTGATAAAAATCACATTTTCATATCACGTATAAATTTATCCAAGCGATAAGCAAGGAAGATTCGGCGTACTAAAAGAAAGCCGAAAAACGTGGCTAAAAACCACGAAGCAGATAGGAAGGACCAGCTAAAAATCCAAGCTTCAAGTACCGTTCCAATCATAAAAGAATAAAATCGTTGTTTAGGCATGCCTCTATTATGACATTTTTAAGCCAGAAATGTCAATGGATTGTGTTGAATAATACTTAATAAAAAAGGCTTTTTATTTTCTAAAAAGCTTTTCAATTGATGATTTATTTAGCAAAGAATTTGATAATTAAAAAGATAAGTCCAGCAACCAATAGTCCCACATACCATGAGAAATTGAAATACCATTTTCTAGTTTTATGATGACAGAGATGCCCAGCCAAAATTGCTCCAATCCCTCCACCTAAAAGTGCTTGTGCAAGTAAAACTTTTTCAGGAATTCTCCACAGATGATGTTGGGCCTTGTACTTATCCACCGCATAAAAAACAAAAACAATAAGATTCCAAACTGCTAATAAAACTAATAAATAAAGAATCATTTTTCTCCCTTCACATCTATACTAAATATCATTAGATCTTAAATTCTTTCATTTTCTCAACTCGAAGAGCCCCTTTTTGACCACTAAAAGTCCAACGTTGTTTAAACGCCCGTCTTTCCTGAGTATTTCCCGCAATAATTTGACCAGAATTAACAGAAACAAGGTAGTCAATAGCTACAAAATAGAGGTCAACTTCAAATTGATTATCTTTTACTTCCTTATAACGCATGATTCCATCCAAAACCACACTACGCGTGTGATTAATTTGACCTTTGTCACTCATCTTTTGGAGAATTTTTTCATGTTTTTCATATAAATTATCACCATAAAATGCTGACAAAGCTCGTAAGTCTTGTTTATCCCAAGCATCTTGAACTTTTAGAAAAATTGCTTCTATTTCTGCTTCCAAAGCTGAATCATTTAAGGTCTTTTCCTGATAATACTCTCTTTTTCTAAAAGGAAGTTTAAGATTTTTTTTCAAAAAATAAAAAGCTAGGCCGATTAGTGCAACAAGCCCACTAAAAATACTATTTCTATTATACCTGCTCCCCATTCTAGATGTCCTAGAATTAGAAGTATAGCTATTAGAAACAGTATTATTATAATGGCTGTTAGTATTTCCACCTCCAAAATTACCGCCAGTTCTCGTACTTCTATTTCCTCCCCCTCGAAATCCTCCTGCTGTTGCAAAAGCATGAGGTGTGACTAAAACTAAGCCACTGATGAGCAATAAAATAACCACTTTCTTCATCATTTGATTCAAAAATTATTTCCTTTTCTTTGTCACTGATTTTATTATATATATTTTGTTATTATACCCTATTTCCCTTTTTATTTGAAACATCTGTTAAATTACTACTTTTAGTGGAGTCTATTAAAAGAGTGTGATATAATTACCTCATGAAAAAACTCATGAATCTTTTTAAATCTGAAACTGTTAGATATCTCATTTTCGGAGTCCTAGCAACAGCAGTTTATGCCTTTGTCAAATGGTTAACTTGGCAAGCTTGGCATTCTGGCTGGGGTTCAGAAACTGCCGCTCAAGCTTCAAGTATTATTTTTGCATTTTTTACCAATAAACTTTTTGTTTTCAAACATGAATCATCAAACTTATTACGTGATTTCATAAATTTTACTTCAGGACGAATTGTTCTTTTACTCCTATCCATCTTTATTAACTGGTGGTTCATTGACCAACATCCTGATATTTTGATGAATCTTTTTGGACTTTCTAAAAATAATATGGTTGCTGCTCTTAACCTCGTCGTTCAAGTTTTAATTATTGTTATTAACTATCTTTATTCAAAATTCTTTGTCTTCAAAAAAGATAAAAATTTAACAGAATAACTATTTTTTTTACTGATAGAAAATTACTGACAAGATGAAAAAAATACTGACAGATTTTCTGTCAGTATTTTTTTCATTTTTATTAGTATTTTTATTTTCTAATTTCCTTGATGAATTCAACAATTTCACCACGTCGTGTTTCAATCTTACCAACTTTTGTTTTTTGATAAACAGCATTTAATATGGCACCAATAATCAAAACGCGGGCGATGAAAATAAACCAAATCATCAGTGCAAAGACGACCAATGACCCAATCAATTTCAAGTCATCTAATCGTTGAAGAGCAAAGCTAACATATTTTGCAATCCAGTTGGTTAGAAAAACAAGAACAAAGGTTGAAAATATTGTTCCAGGCATGGTGTATCTCAATTTTCTTATTTTAACATTTGGTAGGATAAAATAAAGCATCATCAAAGATAAAAAGGTTGCTACAGCAATCGCTGGTAAAGTCATATTGTGTAACGTTCGGTAGAGATGGTCATCAAAAGGAAATAAGCGATGAACTTGTTCAAGAATTAATTGTCCAAAAGTAGAGAGAACAATTGAAAAGTAAAGAAAGAGTAAAATCGCAAATCCGGCAGCTAAACCGATAATTCGACCGACAATAAAATCTCGATGATTAAAGACTTCATAAGCTTTATTCATTGACATTTGTAGAGCAGATAAGGCTCTTGAAAAGGTCCAAAAACCTGCCAAGACAGAGAGTGAAAGTAAACCTGTATTTCTTTGATTTAAGAGATTATTAATGACTGGTTCAATTCCTTTGTAAACATCACTTGGGAGTTGCTCAGACAAAAAACTCAATAAAGCTGTTGTATTGATATGTAAGAAGGGTAAAATATTTCCAACAATCAATCCTAGAGGAAAGATTGCAAGTAAAAGGTAATAAGCAACAGCAATTGAAGACAGACTCATTTCTGAACTTTTGAAAAAAGTCATAAAAGTTGTCGTTAGTTCAGCAATTTTTTGTAGAACTTTTTTCATCTTTCCTCTCATCTGTTTTTCCTTTACTTCTTAATAAGTCCGTTCTTCGCCTTGAGAAGTCAAAATCACAGGACCATCTTTCGTGATAACAAATTGGTGCTCGTATTGACATGATAAACTTCCGTCAAGTGTAACGTAACCACGTTCACCATCATGGTCAATTTCCCAACCCCCAGTGTTAATCATTGGTTCAATGGTTAAGACCATTCCTTCGCGTAAACGAAGTCCACGTCCAGCACGTCCGTAGTGGGGCACCATTGGTTCTTCATGCATTGTTGGTCCAACGCCATGTCCTACAAGGTCACGAACGACACCATAGCCACGACTTTCAGCGTATTCTTGAATAGCTGCCCCAATATCACCAATACGGTTGCCTACTTTGGCTTGTTCAATTCCAAGATAGAGACATTCGCGGGTCACATCCATCAAGTTTTTCACTTCGTCAGAAACTTGGCCTACAGCATAAGCCCAGCAAGAGTCAGCAACGCCACCGCGGAATTCTTCTTGATATTTAACCATTGATTCAGCATCGTCAAAATTAAGTTTTGAAACATCAACAGAACCATCTTCAACCAAACCGAGAACCATGTCAACCTTAATCAAATCACCATCTTTAAGAATTTGATGACGTGGAAATGCGTGAGCCACTTCATCATTCAAACAGCAGCAAGTAGCATAAGGGAATGGATTATAATTTCCTTCATCCACTCCGATTTGTAAAGGTAAAACATTTTTTTCTTTACAAACTTTGCGGACATATTCTTCAATTTCCCACATATCAATCCCTGGTTTAATCAACTCACGAAGCCCAATGTGGATATCTGCCAAAATTTTGCTACTACGTTCCATTTGCTCGATTTCACGTTGCGATTTTAATGTAATCAATTTATTCTTTCCTTCTAAAGTTCTGAGAAAAACTCAGTTCTTTTTATTTAAATTAATGTTTTGAAGTGACTCATACTTCATCGAAAAATAAATTTTCATTTACTGGGGTTACTGAATCCTTATAAGATAGTATTTATGACTTTATCTATAAGAATTTTCTTCGACAATCATGAGCCTTTTCAAAATTACTTTGAATGCTAATTCAACTGAACAGATTTTTTTGTAATCCAAAACAGTCTATTTAGTATAAATACACTTTATTTTACCATAAATTTCCCTATAACTAGGTGTTTTTTATATAAATTGGCAGTAAAACTTCATCTACCAATTCATTAATTTGCTTATCATTCATGGATTGACCTTCAAGGAGCATATGATAACGGGTCATCTGGAAAGGTAAAAGCTTAGCTGTTTGCCCAATTTTTTCACGCGCTTCCCCTCTTTCCTGAGCCCTTGCAAGCAAGCGTTCCATAATAATCAGATTACTTGGAAGGACATTGCCAACGGTCGATTCAAGAACATTTTTTCCTTGCGACTGCATAAATGAAACGAAGGCCAGAAATCCTTTGGGATAGAGTTTAAAATTTTCTCTCATAAAGGTTAAAAGTTCAATTAAATCTTGCCGCAAGCTCCCACTGTTAATTTCTTGGTCTATCACATTTCCTCGCCACTCAGGATTTTGTGAAATATTGAAACGGACAGCTTCAAAAATTAAGTCAAAAACATCATCCCAATAACGATAAAGTACACTTCGAGTGGTTTTGGCTTCTTTTGCAACATTTTGAAAGGTTACTTTTTCATAGCCTTCATTTTCTAAAATATGAACTGCCGCTTTATAAATTGCCTTCTTAAGTTCATCCCCTCTTCTTCTAGAATGACTAGGTGATTTTTTTTCTTTTTCTTCAAACATAAGAGACCTCGTGTTTCTTAATTCTATTATAACATCATCTTTATCTAATACCAAAAAATCAAATTAGATACAAAAAGAATCTTATTATTGACAAAACTTATTCTTAGGTTTATAATAATTTTGCACTTAAGGTACAAAATGTATGTTATTTTTAAATTATAATTTCTAAGTTTCGATAACTTAGTTTTCGTTCAGACGAAAGAAAGGATTAACGATGGCAAAATCAAATAAGAATGAAAAAGAAAAATTGCCAAAGGAATTGACGCGAAATGCTTGGATTTTAGTCGTTGGTGCTATTGCTCCAATGCTTGATTCAACCATGGTCAATATCGCAATCAACAAACTTCAAAGTGACTTACATACTTCACTAGACATGATTCAGTGGGCAATTACAGGCTACGTTCTTGCACTTGCTGTAGCCGTCCCTGTCTGTGGTTATGTTGTCAATCACATTGATGGAAAAAAAGTAATGCAGTGGTCACTCCTTAGTTTTGGACTTTTTAGCTTTTTATCTGGAATTGCTTGGAATATTGATAGTTTTATCATTTTCCGAGCTGTTCAAGGATTTCCAGCTGGTTTTATCACTTTACTGATGACAACCCTGCTAATGCAAATTACGCCTCCAGATAAACTTGGTCAATTGATGGCTGTTGTCTCAACTCCTATTATTCTTGGACCAATTATCGGGCCAGTACTTGGTGGTGCAATTGTATCTGGAGCAAATTGGCACTGGATTTTCTATGTTAATATTCCGGTAGTAATTATTGCAGTCCTCCTTAATCATTTTTATCTAAGTTCTTTCAAACCTTTCAACCCTAAAGCTAAACTAGATTGGTTTGGAACACTCCTTTTGGCTGGCGGTTCTGTGGGATTAATTTACGGAATGATGAAGGGTTCAACTAATGCTAAAAATTTTTTCAATAGTCAAATGATTACTTTTGTCATCATTGGCTTAGCCTTGTTTGTTATTTACGGAATTTATAATCGCATTCGCAAAAATAATACTGTTCTTCCGCTCAGATTTTTCAAATCTAAAAACTTCACTGCAGCGAATATTGGAATCTTTTTAGCTGGAATTGCTTCTAATGGACCTATGCTTTTACTGCCACTTTTCTTTCAAAATACAAAAGGCTTTACAGCCGTTGAAGCAGGTCTAATGTTGATTCCCCAAGGGCTTGGTATGATGATGACCCGACCTTTGATTGGGAAAATGATTGACCGTATGGGAGCTCGTCCTGTAGTACTTGTTTCCCTGGCCACTTCCCTTCTTGGAACAATTCCTTTCATTTTTGTTCACGAAAATACAAATTTGATTTGGTTGGGATTGGTTTTATTTGTTCGTGGAATGGGAATTGGTGGTTTGCAAATGCCAATGATGACTGATATTTTCATTGGTTTAGACAAACAAGATATTCCTGGTGCATCAGTAGGACAAAGAATCATTCAAAACGTTGGTTCATCTTTTGGTTCAGCCGTCATCTCGGCAGTTGTGACGGCGGTTGTGACGTCTGAAATTGCTGGACAGATGACAACTAAACTACATCAATTAGCGGCGATGCACACCAATTTAACACCGACTGTCATTGCAAGAGCAAAAACTTCTGTTGAAAAAGCGGTCACGCTTAATGGTTATCAACTTGGCTTTCTTGTCTCTTCAATTGTTTTAATTGTGATTGCTATTCCAGCCATGTTCCTTTCACAAAAGAAGGTCAACAAATAAAATTCGTAGTTTTTAGCTTTGATTTCACTTGTTTTTTGATATAATTGAATTGAATTATCTCAATAATAGATAGATGAACTTTAATCAATTAACTGAGCTTGGAGCGCTAAATTGTATGGCTCCTTGCATCTTATAGGAGAGTGAAAAAATGCCATTAGCAAAAATTGTATATGCAAGTATGACAGGAAATACTGAAGCTTGTGCCGATATTGTCGCTGATAAACTTGAAGAATTAGGTTTTGAAGTAGAACTTGACGAATGTTCTTCTGTTGATGCCGATGAGATGGCTGATGCTGATCTTTGTATCGTTGGAACTTATACTTACGGTGACGGTGAATTACCTGACGAAATTGTGGATTTTTATGAAGAATTAGCTGAGGTTGATTTATCTGGTAAAATTTACGGTTGTTTCGGGTCAGGTGATACTTTCTATGATGACTTCTGTATCTGTGTCGATATGTTTGAAGCGCAATTTGAAAAAACTGGCGCAACAAAAGGAGCTGAGCTTGTTCGTGTTGACTTGTCTCCTGAAGATGAAGACGAAGCTCATCTCGAAGCCTTTGCGGAAACTTTGGCGGCTCACTTTAACTGATTGAGTTAAGATAAGTGATAAAAAATACTGACAGGTTTTCTGTCAGTAATTTTTTATTTATTTGACCATTTCAATCTCACTGTCAAAATATTGCTCTTGAAAATGAACTGCTTTTTCAATTTCTGATTTTGTGAAATTTTCAGTTGGACTGGTTAGTACCCATTTGTCTTCGACATCATCTTTTCTGTGGATAATAGCAATGAGCTTGCCAGTAAAATTTGTCAGGGCTTTTTGATTTTCTGGCAAATTTGACAAAATATAAACATCTTGTTCTTCGCCATCACCAGCAATAATTCCTTCAATGTATCCGTAATTTATTGGATAAGTTGTTCCATGATGAACATAACCCATTGGGCGGTCCATTTTTGCAGTGTAAATCTTCATACCCACCTCCATTTTTTACTGACAGCACCGAGAAAATTTCTGTCATAGGATAGTCGTTAGCGCTTGAGCGCTTACGAATATGCTAGGAGTTTCTGTCAGTAATTTTATAATGAAAACATCAAAATTCCAGCTGCTACAGCCACATTTAAAGATTCTGCTTGCCCTGACATGTCAATATGAACGAGTTTGTCAGCAGCTTTAACGGCTTCGTCAGAAACTCCGGCCCCTTCATTTCCCATAATCAATGCGAAGTGTGGTTCATTGATTACTTTATAAGACACAGAATTTGCTGACAGCGTGGTCGTCAATATTGAAATGCCGGCTTTTTTAAGTTGAGCAAAACAATCTTCTTTAGCCATTCGTACAAGCGGCAAATGAAAATTTGAGCCTTGCATAGACCGCATGACCTTTGGACTGTAAATATCTGCGGTTTCGCCAAGTAATATAACAGCCGAAAACCCAGCCGCATCAGCTGTTCTAATCATTGTCCCTACATTTCCTGGGTCTTGTACGTTTTCTAAAAGTAAAAATTTTGCTGCTGAAAAATCAATGACTTCTTCAATTTTTGTCACTTCAGCAATCAGTCCTTGTGGACTTTCGCTGTCAGCTAAAGATTTCAACACTTCTTTACTGACCAGATTTACAGATAAGTCTGTCAGTGATTTTTCAGACCCAATCATTTCTGTCAGTTTAGTCAGTTTATTTTCTTCAACAAAAATTTGCTTTATTGAACGACCAGCTTTAAGTGCTTCCTCCAACAAATGAAAGCCTTCGATGAGATATGAATTTTTGCGGTATTTTTTTGTCAGCAATTTTCTTGCTTCTTTAATTTTTTTATTATCTTTTGAACTGATGATTTCCATTCTCCAATTATATCATAGCCAGTAAGGCGAAACAAAGTTTTACATTGCCAGTATCCACTGCATTGATAATCCAATGAAGTGCAGGATAGCTGTTGCCACTTTACTGGCTTACAGATATGCTAGTTGTTCATCTAAAAAGGATAATTTCCCACTGAGTGATTGTGACTTATGAAAAACATAGATCCCTTTGGTTTTGACAGGAAAGCATAAGCAGTGAAACTTTTATCAGATTTTTGCTAATCTTGCTGGTGCTTATGTTATAATAAAAGAAAACGTTTTAACTATTATCATTTCAACAAGGCAAAGCTAGGAGGTATTAAAATGTTCAAAGTAAAAATGATTGTTTCTGGACGCGTTCAGGGTGTCGGATTTCGTTATTTTGTTATCATAAGTGCGCGTGAACTGGGCATTTTAGGGCGTGTTTGGAATAATGATGACGGTACAGTTGAAATTCTCGCGCAAACAGAGGATGAAAAAAAATTAGAAGAATTCACTGCCATTGTTCGTGGGGAAAAATCAAGTAAAGGACGTCTTTCACCCTTTGCTAAAGTCACTGATGTCAAATCAAGCCCCGCAAATTTTCCTGATTTCACAGACTTCAATATCAAATATTAGAAATTAAAAAATACTGATAAAAACCTTGTCAGTTCAATGCGACCAAGCTACAAAATCACATCTTAGATATGAGTTCAGCTTGTCCAAGGAGTCAGGTCGCTAAAGCTACCGACCCTATGGCAAGGCGAGCATTGAAGCGGCAGATAAGAAAAATTACTGACAAAAATTCCGTCAGTAATTTTTTACATTTTATTCTTTATCAGCAAGTTTATCCACAAATTCCAAAACGGTCAGTAAATTTCGCTTATCAATATGATAGGAAACAGCAGCTTTGACCGCAGGTTTTGCACAAAAGGCAATCCCAATACCAGCTGTATTTAGCATTGGAATATCATTTGCGCCATCACCTACAGCAATAACCTCAGATAAATTCAACTTATTTTCATTTGCCCATTGTTTGAGCCTATCAACTTTGAAATCTTTATCCACAACTGTCCCATGAGTTTTTCCCGTCAAATGGCCATTTTCCACAGACAAACGATTAGCAAAAACATAATCTATTTTTAAATCTCTCGCGATTTTATCTACTATTTCATGAAAGCCACCAGAAACAAGTCCAACTTTCCAGCCTTTCGCACGTAATGTTTCAATTAATCCCGTTGCACCCTTAGTTAAATGAAGTTCTTTGTAGACATCGTCAAAAATAGTTGTTGACAAACCAGAAAGCAAAGCCACCCTTTCTCTCAAAGATTCCTTAAAATCAATTTCGCCAGACATGGCGGCAGCCGTAATTTCTGAAATCTTATCACCCATACCCGCCTTTTCCCCTAAGAGATCAATGACCTCTTCTTCAATCAATGTGCTATCCACATCCATCACAAGTAATCCTTTTGCAGCCATTTTCTTCCTTTTCCATTCGTTTTTTAAACTAAACTCTGGTTTTCAATTAAGCGAACACGAATAATATTATCAGCAGCCTCAAAACGTGAAACTAAAGCCGCCAACTTTCCTTCATCTTTTTCATCCAAATCAAGTAAAGTATAGGCAAAATCTCCTTGACCACGATTAACAATATTAGCAATATTAATATTTTCTGCTGCCACCGCAAGTGAAATTTGAGCCACAACATTAGGCACATTTTTATTGATTAAGGTCACACGATAAGGCGTATTCAACTCTTGCAAAACACGTGGAAAATTGACTGAATTAATAATTTCGCCAGTTTTCAAATAAGTTTGAACAGAATCCAGAGCCATTCTTGTGCAATTTAAACTCGCTTCCGCCGTTGAACCACCTAAATGAGGAGTTAAAAAAACTTGTGGATGATGATAAAATTTTTCAGAACCAAAATCCGTACCAAAAAAGCGGACAATTCCCTCATCAATCGCTTTAAGCACTGCTTCTTTATCCGTAATCTCATCTCGTGCATAATTGAGCAAAATCACTCCCTTTTTACACTTAGATAAATTTTTCCAATTGAGCATTTTCGTCGTTTCATCCGTCGCTGGCGTATGAACCGTGATATAATCTGCCTTCTCAAAAATCTCAGCCAAATCATTCACTCTTTTAACATGATGTGACAAGTTCCAAGCGTGCTCAATTGAAAGATAAGGGTCATAACCAATAACTTTCATTCCTAAACGCTGTGCATCATTGGCAACTTTTGAACCAATATTCCCAAGGCCAATTACCCCTAAAGTTTTTCCTGAAATTTCAGAACCAGAAAACGCCTTTTTCCCATGTTCAACCGCCCCATCAATGGTATTATCATCGCCTTTTTGACCAGTCAACCATTTGTTTGCTGGTTTTAAATTACGCGTTCCAAAAATCATCATTGACAAAACTAATTCTTTAACCGCATTGGCATTCCCACCAGGCGCATTAAAGACTACAATCCCTTTACTGGCACACTTTTCTATCGGAATATTATTAAAACCAGCACCAGCACGTCCAATCGCCAAAAGCGCTTTGGAAAATTCATAATCGTGGAAAGGCTGAGCCCGACAAATAAATGCGTCAGATTCAGCTTCTGACACTTGATTAACAAGAAAGCCTTCGCCAATTTCATCTAGTGCGATTTGGTCGATATTATTTCCAATTGTTTTGATATGATAAGTCATTTATATTCCTCTTCAAATTCTTTCATAAATTTCACTAATTCAACAACCCCCTCTAAAGGAAAAGCGTTATAAATACTTGCTCTCATTCCTCCCACGGAACGATGACCTTTGAGTGATTTGAAACCTTTTTCTTCAGCTTTTTGGGTGAATAGCTCATCCAATTCTTGGCTTGGACTTGTAAAAACAACATTGCAAATCGACCGCTCATCTTTATTTTTGATTGGGTTCTGATAAAAGTCAGATTGGTCAATTAAATCATACAACAATTGAGCTTTTCTCTGATTCATTTCTTCGAGTTTTTTTACACCACCTTGTGCTTTTACCCATTTGAAAACCAGCCCGGCCACATAAATAGCAAAAGTCGGTGGGGTATTGTACATCGACCCATTTTTAGCCAAAATCTTATAATCCATCATTGATGAGAGGCTTTCAGCTTCATTCAGTAAGTCTTCACGAATAATGACAATGGTTAAACCAGCAATACCTAAATTTTTCTGAGCTCCAGCGTAAATTAAGCCAAATTTACTCACATCATAATCAACCGCCAAAATATTTGAACTCATATCAGCAACCAAAGGAAGGCTTGCAAACTCAGGCAAATTTTCAGGAAAAATACTTGTTCCTTCAATCGTATTATTCGTTGTCAAATGGAGATAGGCCCCATTTTTTTCATCAATTTTAGATTTATCAATTTTCAATAGATGATTATAATTATCTTTTTTAGTTGAGCCCAAACTAATCGGTATTAAATCAAGGAAATGACTCAATTTCACCGCTTCATCATAAGCCTTTTCACCAAAGGCGCCCGAAATATTGTAATAAGCCTTTTTGCCAATTGCCAAATTCATTGGAACCATTGAAAATTGACTGGAAGCTCCCCCTTGTAAAAACAAAATTTTATAGTTTTGAGGAATCGACATCAAATCACGCAAATCGTTCTCAGCCTCATCAATTACTTTTTGGAAAGCCTTGGAGCGATGCGAAATTTCCATCACTGACATACCACTTTTTTCAAAGTCTAACAGTTCTTCTTGAACCTTCTTCAAGACTTCCTTTGGAAGTACACTGGGTCCTGCGCCAAAATTATAAATCATCGATTTCACTTCCTCAAATTATTTATTAATCACTATTATAGTATAATTTTCTGATAATTCAAATATAAAAAAATACTGTTCGACAAAAAAGCACAGTCAACTGTGTTTTTCTGCCTTAACAGTAATTTACCAATTTAATAAATCAAGTAAGAGCATGTTCCATTCAACCTCTTTGGCATAAAAAATATTCCCACCATTAGAGTAGAGTTTTCCTTTATTATAAATCAATGAATCCAGAGTCAAATGATAATAAGTTTCACCTGTTGTATTTCCTAAACTTGGCGCAACGACATCACGAGAATAATCCTTAGAAAGAGCGATTGTGTTCTTTCCACCATGAGCAGCTATGTAATCAACATAGGCCTTCCCATAGTTATAAGCCTGAACTCCTGCCCAAGCGTCAACCTTTTTTTGTGAAGCATATTCTAAAACTTTTGACAAATTAGAAATACCTTGTTTAATACTTTCTTGTTCTGTTGAGAAAGTATTTGTTGTGCCATTCAAGCTTTCACTTGATTGCATAATATCAACTTGTTTTCCTTTAGTTTCTGTATAAATAATTGCCAAAGCCAACTTTGTATCACCACTCAAGCCTTGTGCTTCAAGGGTTTTTTCGACTTCTGCCTCATAAGACATTACGTGTTTCACATTTTCATGCATCCGGTAAACATAAAAACCACTGAATACAAGAAGTATCAGTACTATTAATCCAATTAATTTTTTAAACATTTCACTTACCTAAATTTTCTGACTGCTCTTATTCTTTACTAGCACATATCATTATTTTTTTTTGCAGTCATTTTTTATATAAGTTCTATTATAACACTTCTCTTTTAAATTTAGCTTAACATTAAAAAATTAGACAAATTTTCTTTGTCTAATTTTTTGATATTATAAGGGAAATTGACGAGTCAGTTCTAAAGCTGCTTTCCTAACTTCCGCAAGTTTTTCTTGATTATCGTGATTAACCAAAGCTTCTGAGACCAATTGTGCAACTTTTTTCGCTTCAATTTCTTTAAATCCTCTTGAAGTAATCGCTGCTGCTCCAATTCGCACACCTGAAGTTTTAAATGGTGATAATGTTTCATCAGGAATTGCTTCTTTATTGAGTGTGATGTGAACACTATCCAATAAATCTTGAGCTTCTTTCCCATTAATTCCTAAGTCTAAAACTTTAAGATTAAGCAAATGATTATCTGAACCACCAGCTATCAATCGTAAGCCTTCCACTTTAGCAAATTCCTCAGCCATTGCTTGCGTATTTTTAATGACTTGTTCAATATAGATCGTGAATTCTGGGTCAAGTGCTTCTTTAAAAGCTACTGCTTTTGCTGCAATGACATGTTCTAAAGGCCCACCTTGAGTTCCAGGGAAGATTGCAGAGTTAATTTTCTTGGCCAAAGCTTCATCATTAGTTAAAATCATTCCACCACGTGGTCCACGGAGTGTCTTATGAGTTGTTGTTGTAACGACATCAGCATAAGGAAGAGGATTAGGGTGCGCACCAGTCGCTACCAATCCAGCAATATGAGCCATATCAACCATTAATTTTGCTCCAACGCTATCAGCAATTTCACGGAACTTAGCAAAATCAATCAGGCGTGAATAGGCAGAAGCGCCAGCAACAATCAGTTTAGGTTGAACTTCTTTAGCAATTTTTAAAATTTCATCATAATCTAAAAGCTCAGTTTCAGAATTAACTCCATAAGGAACAAAATGATAAGTTTTCCCTGAAAAATTGACTGAAGCCCCATGAGTCAAGTGACCGCCAGCATTTAAATCCATTCCTAAGACTGTGTCTCCAGGTTGAATTAATGCCATATAAGCTGCCGCATTGGCTTGAGAACCTGAATGAGGTTGAACATTGGCAAATTTTGCACCGAAAAGTTTTTTTGCTCGTTCAATAGCCAAATTTTCTACAACGTCAACTGCTTCTGTTCCACCATAATAACGTTTCCCAGGATAACCTTCGGCATATTTATTTGTCAAAACAGAACCTTGTGCTGCCATAACTGCTTTTGAAACAATATTTTCTGAAGCAATTAATTCAATATTTTGTTGCTGACGAATTTCCTCAGCATGAATGGCTGCCCACAATTCTGGGTCAAAACTTTCAAAATCTTCTTTATCAAAAATCATTGGTTCTCCTTGTATGTCTTTTGGGATATTTTAAAAAATATAAGTAGAATTTTATAGTCATTAGCGCTATAAACTTAATCAGTTAATTTTAGTTTACTTTCGCAAGCAAACTTTCAACTCTAAAACTATTATATCGGCTAAAGGCTCTTTTTTGAAATAAGTTGGCTTGTAAATCTCATCATTGCCAAAGAATGTTCGGAAATTTTTAGATTACTTTTTTCAGCTTATTTTATTCAATTTGACCAAGTTCAGGAACTTTTTTAAGTAATTCTTCTTTAGTAACGGCTCCTTGACGCAGTAATTTTGGTTTTTCTTGCGTCAAATCGATGATTGTTGTATCTAGTCCATAGATGCTATCATCTTGAACAGAGACTGCGGCATTTTCTAAAATTTCAGGACTTAAATCGGCAAAGAAACTTGGACTTTTAGAACCACTTAAATTGGCAGAAGGTCCGACCAAAACACCGACTTCTTTGATAATTTTTTGGGTTACTGCAATATTTGGCATTCTAAAACCAACAGTACTTTTTCCAATATGAATCCATTCAGGAACATCTTTAGATGCCTCTAAAATAATGGTTAGAGGTCCAGGAAGAAAGGCTTCCACAATTTTTTGGAGATAAACTGGTTGATTGATTGAATATTTTAACATATCTTCAAAGCTTGAAATATTCATATTTAAAGCTTTTTCTGTTGGACGTCCTTTAACTGAATAGAGTTTTTGGACTGCTTCTTCATTCATCGCATCTGCAAAGAGACCGTAAACTGTTTCTGTCGGTAAAATAGCTAACTGACCAGATTTTAGTGCTTTGATAGCTCTAGCTGATAAACGATTTTTATTATTATTCTCTTTTTCTGACTGCTTGTCTAGTTCTTTTTGTAATGTTTTTGCTTCAATAAAAAGATTTTCTCTAATATTTTTCAAATCATCTGGTACTTTGTAGGGACGACGAAAGAGAAAACCAATAATACCATAAAATCCACCTTCGACTTTTTCAAGTTCGTTAGCAAAATTATTGAGTCCCCCTTGCACAAACTTCAAATTTTCTTTAGCTTGGTCTATCTTGTTTGACTCAACCAAAGTTTTGATATCTTTTAATTGCACTTGCAAAAAAGAAGACATTGTTCGTAAATCATTTTCAACTTTCATTTTAACTTCTTTCTTAAATATATTTTATCTTTTAACTGAACTTTTCCTTCAAAAATAGGATGATCATAATTATCAAGAAAATAATTGGAAATTTCATGAGTAATTGTGAAGCCGCATTTTTCATAGAAAGCTACATTGTTTGAAACATCATCTGTGCCAAGAATTAGCTCATCAGCTGCTAAATTTTCTTTCAAATATGTGATGAGTTGTTTCATCATTTGCTGACCGAATCCTTGTCCTTGAAAACTAGTTTCTACAGCGAAATTCTCAATTTCAAAAGTATTTTTTTGTTTTTTTATGACTACAGCACAGGCAACGGTCTTGCCATTTTTTAAAGACAGAGTAAATAAATCTCCATTTTCCAGATAATTTTCTAAATGTGGTCCATCATCAGCTAATAATAATATTGGTAAAAAATCTTCTTTTTGCTGAAATACTTGTTCAAAAATTAAAGAATTCATTTTTCTCCTTAAATATAGCAACAGTAGCTTTTATCATTTGATATTAATCATTCGATCTTTTCCAAATATATCCTGATGAATACTAACAAGCTTGCCAGTAAATTTTTCTTGAAACATAGCTTGGACAGCTTGCCCTTGCTTATAGCCGATTTCCAAATAAATTTTTCCATTATCGGTCAGATGATTGACCGCTTGGTCAGCAATTTTTTGATAAATTGCTAATCCCTGATTTTCCGCAAAAAGCGCTAAATCAGGTTCATATTTAATGACAGAATTATCCATTTCGTAAGTTTCATCAAAAGCAATATATGGCGGATTAGAAACGATAATATCAAAGCTGTCAGTAATCTTATCTAGTACATCTGATTGAACGAATTCCAAATTAGCCTGATTTATTTCAGCATTTTCAGCTGCTAAAGTTAGTGCCTCTTTAGAAATATCAGAAGCTTTTACTGACCAATTTTCACGCGCTTGAGCTAGAGAAATGGCAATCGCTCCTGACCCTGTTCCAATATCTAAAATTTTGAGGGAATCATTCTCATTTTCAGTCAAAATCATTTCCACTAATTCTTCAGTTTCAGGACGAGGAATTAAAACACGCTCATCGACCTTCAATTTCAAATCACGGAATTCTGCCCAACCCACTATATATTGTGGAGGCTCATTTTGATGAAGACGTTCTGACACTTTTGTCAGTAATTTTAATTCTTGGTCAGTAATTTTTTCTCGCATTAAATTCAACCAAGATAATTTATCAAGTTCATGTAAATTTCGCCAGACAAATTCCAACTCAAAAGGGTCTTCTAAATCTGCTGACAAAGTTCGCACAGCTTCAATCCAAAGCATTTTTCTTTTTCTACTTTCCAATATTAATTATTTTTCTAATATCTTTTTAAATTACTCTTCCAAGTATAGCAAAAAAGCCCAATAAAATCAGGCTTAATCAACTTTTCAGTTTAATGTAAATCCTTGCTTTTTCAAAAATTTGGCAACATCCTCACGCCGTGGATTTGTCAGAAAATTGCTCATTTCCTGCGTCCAATCAGTAGACTTTTGATGATGACTCCGATTGGCATAGTAAGCTGAAGTTTGTTCATTATAAGCCTGTAAATCACTCACTGCCACACGATTATAAGCATTAACTGACAAAATATTTGTTCTTGGTAAACGTGGTTTAACTTCATTTCGTGTTTTTGGCATCCCAATTGTAAGACCAAAAAGTGGAACAGTCAATTCTGGTAAATCCAGTAAATCTGCCACTTTAGCAATATCATTACGAATTCCACCAATATAACAAATTCCAAGCCCCATAGATTCTGCAGCTATCGCCATATTCTGTGCAGCAATTGTAGTATCAACAATGGCAACCGTCAATGCTTCCATATTCTGGAGAGCCTTCACATCCTTATTTTCCGTCTGTAAAATCTGAACTTGTCGATACCAGTCAGCCACAAATATATAAAAAACACCCGTTTGATTCACATAATCATCTGAACCTGATATCCTAGCGAGCTCACGACGTAAATCATTATCCGCTATCTCAATGATTGAATAAGCTTGTAGAAAATTAGATGAAGCTCCAGACTGTGCAGCTTTTAGCAACAACTCCTTGACATCAGCTGACAAAGGCTCTGCTTTAAAATCACGAACTGATGCGTGGAGCAACATTTTTTCAATCGTTGGATTCATGATTGTTTCATCATTCATCAAAATAAGTTCCTCACTACTAATAATTTTTATAAATAATCATTATTTTACAAGATTCTCTACTAAATAAGAGGTGAAATTCGAGTTAAAAGATAAGCACATAAAGGGATTTTTACTTCTTGAGCTGGAAAAAGCAAAGCATACTGCTTTCGATTTTGATTCGTTTCGGAAACCAACTCTTCTAAAGTTCCAAGTTTTGCTCCAAGTTCTGAGAAAGATTGACGTAAAGGATTTTTACTGTATTTTCCCAATTCAGACAAAGGTAAACTTTTCTTGGTCCGACTCCAGTCTTCATCTTTTTTTACTTCTTGCCAAAGTCGACAATATTGCTTTTCTTTATAATTTTCAATTGACATCCGAGTTCTTTGCGCTCGGTGCAAATGTTTAGAAAGAGACTCTATCTTTTCCGCAACTACCCAAACATCTCCATTTTCACCCCTACAATAAAGTAAATCAAAAGATAAATCAAAGCCTTTAACCTTAAAAATAGTCACCTCTGTTGAAACATTATTCACCTTTTTTGAAGTTTGCATTTTCCTATTTTCATGTCCCACTTCTCGAATAACAAAATCTTCAAATTCAAAATCCATTATTTATTTAATTCTTCTAATTTTTTAGTTTGGTCATAGACAATCAAAGCATCAATCACTTCATCCATTTTCCCAGATAAAATACTATCCAACTTTTGTAAAGTTAAGCCAATCCGGTGATCAGTCACACGGTTTTGTGGGAAATTGTAAGTTCTAATCCGCTCAGAACGATCCCCAGTTCCGACAGTTGATTTACGTTCTGCATTTTGCTTATCCAATTCAATTTGTTGATAGTAATCAAAGACTTTTGTATTCAACAATTTAATAGCTTTATCCCGATTTTTTTGTTGCGTCCGTTCTTCTTGCATTTCCACTTTAATCCCAGTTGGTAAATGGACCATACGTACCGCAGTAGCAACCTTATTGACATTCTGTCCACCAGCACCAGAGGCGTGGTAAATATCTACACGTAAATCTTTTTGGTCGATTGTCATCTCAAATTCTTCAACCTCAGGCATAACAAGAACAGTAGCCGTTGATGTATGGACCCGCCCTTGTGTTTCGGTCACAGGAACACGTTGTACTCGGTGAGCACCAGATTCATATTTCAATTTTGAATAAACAGATGGACCAGAAATTAAAGCTGAAACCTCTTTATACCCACCAATTCCGGTGATGTTTGCTTCCATAATTTCAAACTTCCAACCTTGTGATTCAGAAAAATGTTGGTACATATTCAACAAATCACCAGCAAAAAGTGCAGCTTCATCACCACCAGCAGCTCCACGAATTTCTAAAATAATATTTTTTCCATCATTTGGGTCTTTTGGCAAAAGCAAAATTTTGATTTCTTCTTCCAAAAGCTCTTTTTGTGATTTTGCTGATGAAAGTTCTTCTTTGAGCATTTCTTTCATGTCATCATCAAGTCCACCTTCGCCAAGCATTTCTTCACTATCAGAAATTGTTTCAAGAACTTTTTTGTATTCATTATAAGTCGCTACTTTATCACGTAAATCTGCTTCTTCACGCGATAATTCCATAAAACGCTTCGTATCCGAAACCACCTCAGGGTCAGACAATAACTCACCCAATTCTTCATATCTTCCAACTATTGATTCTAACTGATCAAACATTTCTCTATTTCCTTTAATTATTTTTTAGTTTTTAATGGTAAATTTTTGGCCATATTGACAAATGAATCCCATTGTGTCACATCTTGCAGCATGTCTTTTTTAAAAATCATCACTTGATTTCTACCTTGAAAAAAGTGCACACGATCTGAAAAAATTTCAACATTACGTACATTCATTTGAGCTTTAATTTGTTCCTCTGTCACATACATATCAAGTTCTTGTGGCTTAAAATTTTTCAAAAAACGACTTTTCAATTGCCAATGTAAAAAAAGATTTCCTAAAACAAGAACAAGCAAAGCAGAAACAACCGGCCAAAGCCACTGCCCCTTACTCATAAATAAATTAATAACCAAAAAAATAAGCATAATTCCTGAAAAAACAAGCATCATCCGCTTGGTCATTTGACCAAGAATTCTTTGATAATCCTCACCAGTAATCGTTCCTTTAAAATAATAAAACATCAAGTTCCTCCCTCTTGGTATAAAGTCTGTCCGTGTAAAATTCTAAACTTATTTTTTAAATTTCTGGCTTAAAATAATGTTTACGACAAACAGGAATATAGGTTTCGTTTCCACCAATTTGCAACTGTTCACCTTCATAAACTGGTTTTCCATCAATTGTCCGAATCACCATTGTTGCCTTTTTACTACAATACCAACAAATCGTTTTAATTTCTTCGATTTTATCTGCAAGCAAAAGTAAATATTTTGAGCCTTCAAAAAGCTCATTACGAAAATCATTTTTCAAACCAAAAGCCATGACTGGAACATTTAGTTCATCCACAACACGCGCAAAATCATAGACATGTTTTTTATTTAAAAATTGTGCCTCATCAATCAGCACACAAAAAGGTTTAGCAGACAGGCTGTTCACATAATCAAAAACAGACATTTCCTCATCAATTGCGACTGCTTCAGCTTTCATCCCGATTCGACTAGCAACTGTCCCAACCCCTGCGCGTGTATCCAGACTAGAAGTCATTAATAAAACAGGCTTCCCCTGTTCCTCGTAATTATGAGCCACTTTCAAAATCTCAATTGATTTTCCTGAATTCATCGTCCCATATTTGAAATATAATTGCGCCATTACTTTTCCTTTTATTTTTTAGCTTCTAAACCATTGATATCAAAAGTTCTGTACTTCAAAATCCCTAAAGATTACTTCATAAACTTCTCGATTTCTCTAATTTTTACTCAATGAGGTCAAATTAAAACACAACTTAAATTATATCATATTTCATTTATATTTTACCCCTTCTCTCTGTTTTATTAATCCATCAAAGGTTGGAAACGTTACTTCATTTAATGTATATCTTTATAATTTTTCAACAATAATCTCCTTTTTTGAACTCACATTTCAACTACTTATCTATTTTCTTATTTCTTCTTGCACTTGAGATGAAAACACCTATTCTGAATTTTTTTAAAATAAAAAACCAATATTTTTGTTATTGGCTTTTTTTTTAAATTCTTAATAAGCTCCTCGCTGATTTTTGTATTTTAAATCCTGCATTAATTATTGTTATCTTTTATTTTCAATATATCATCAAAACAAAAAATAATAAGAGTTTTGCGCTCCCTAAACTTAGTAAAAAGTTTAATCTTGGAAAACTGATTTTAGAAAAATCTTTTAGATAGCCTTTATCGTTACTTCAATATTACCTTGAGTAGCCCGGGAATATGGGCAAGTTTTATGTGTTAGTTTCAAGAGTTCTTCTGTTTCTTCAGTACCCACTCCTTCGATATGTCCTGTAATATCAACTCCTAATATTACATCTGGAATTTCATTTTGACTTAGATTATAGAGAGAAACTGTAACTTCAATAGTTGATTCACCCTCTATATTTTTTGATTTCTTAATATAGTCTAAAGCACTATTAAAACAAGCGCTATATCCTGCAGCAAATAATTGCTCTGGATTTGTTGCTCCTTCAACCTTTCTGCCTGGTGCAACAATATCTAAATTAAAACTTTTATCTGGAGAATGGACTTCGCCATTTCGACCGCCAGTATTTATCATTTTTGTAGAAAATATTTTTTTCATTGAAATCTCCTTTTTAAGTTGTTTACAATATAATTGTACTAAATGCAATTACGTTTGACAAATATATAGATTCAGATATAATGAAATGATAGGAGAAAATATGACAGACAATATTCTTAGCAAGGAATTATGTTTTCAATTATACATTGCTTCAAAGGAAATCATAAAAAAATATAATTTTTATTTAAATAGATATTCGCTTACTTATACTGGATTTATCGCTATGTTAGCAATTGAAAACAAGATGACAATAAATAAATTAGGCGATGAACTCTCTTTAGATTCTGGTACATTAAGCCCTCTGCTAAAAAGATTGGAAGCAAAAGGATACATTATAAGAAAACGTTCTGATAAAGATGAAAGAAGTGTTGAGTTATTTCTCACAGATAAGGGAGCACAAGTTAAAAAGGAATTACCTTCTATATCTCTTGAAATTGGTGACAGTTTAGTTTCTTGCAACGAGAATATTAATTATGACTTACTTCTCTCGCAATTACTTACTTTAAATAAAAGTTTGAAAACAGAAATTTAAATATTTATACTTATTTATATAAAAAAACCTGACCTAAGTCAGGTTTTTTTATTTATTGTGAATCTTTTACAGCCTGATCAGATTTTGCTCGAGTATCTTGAACTTCTCGCAATGCTTGATCATTGTCCTGTCCAGAATTTTGCCTTAAATCATTAAGTTGTTGGTTTAATTGAGAAATTATTTGGTTTGCTGTATCAACCTCTTTTTGTTTATCAGCTACTTTTTGATTTCCTTCTGCAATTTTTGTATTGATTTCATTTATCTTTGCATTAATTTCATTTTGTTTGTCAACATTAGCTTGCGTTAATTGAGTTTGCAAAGAATTGACTTGTGAACTTTGTGAATCAACTGAACTTTTTAAGTTTGCTATGGTCTGATTTAAATCAGAAATTACTTGATTTTTACTTTTAACCCGATTTGATAGTGTATCAATATTGTTGTTAATTGTCTGAATTTCTCCATGTCCAGTCCAATAATTATCCGCTAATGATTTAATACCAATACACGTACTAAAAACTATTGCAAAAGTGGTGGCTGCTATGATAATTTTTTTTATTTTCATTTTTATTTTTTCCTTTATTTTTTTCAAATTACACACACAAAGAGCATTGTACCATATACATTACATCAAAACAATACCAATTATGAAAAAAACTGACTTTTTTAGTTATACAAAAAAACTATACCCCTTAAATGTTTGTTAAACAATACTTAAGAACAACACGAAATGCATAACATATAAAACATGCATTATACCACTTTGATAACATATACGAAAATCCCAGATAAAAACCAAAGAAAAGGTTTACATTCATGCTTTTTTATGCTATAATTTTCCAACCTCAAAATAGGAGAATATAAGATGAAATACTTTGTACGCCTTGCTACAGAGCAAGATAAACCCGCAGTTGCTACATTCTATGATAATTCTTTACCATTGATTGATGAAAAACAAACGAGTTGGATAAAAAATATTTATCCCTCAATTGATACAGCTCTAAAAGCAATTGACTTATCTCAGCTCTTTGTTTGTTATGATTCAAATGATATTGTTTCAGGAACTGTGATCCTAAATAATCAATCAGATAAAGAGTATGAAAATATTACCTGGGGCACTCCAGAGCTTGATCCTAATCAAATCTTGGTAATCCATACTTTAATTATAGATCCTAAAAAATTAAATCAAGGAATTGCAAGTACTATGATCAACTTTATAAAAGAATTTAGCAAAAGTAATAGTATGGTAACTATCAGATTAGATACTAATTTTAAAAATACACCTGCACAGAAACTTTATGAAAAACATCAATTTGTATTTCGCGGGAGAACCAATCTCAAGAGCTTTGATAACAAAGGATGGGACGATTGCGTATTTTATGAATTTTGTCTTAAATAATTAAAAATATAAAAATAAGTAAAAACCACTATTTTTTTTAGTGGTTTTTTATTTTATAAATTTTCTTTTTTAACAATATTTTTTAATTTATTTTAAATTCTACCCATTAAATTTTATTATGATTTCTTTAAATTCATTGCTACAAAGAGGACCAGTAATATTTGCATATTTGAACTAATTAA
>OCAM01000357.1_pt1 | contig 47075 bp, 44 predicted proteins | sample 1538281 | NCBI WGS metagenome assembly OCAM01 (sample SAMEA2580273, study PRJEB22360) | human gut metagenome | biome: human gut; feature: human-associated habitat; material: faeces | place: Denmark | collected 2008/2010 | reverse complement strand
CTAATTCCCCCATGAATGGGGGATAGGGGGTTGAAGTGTCGAAGACACTTTTTTATGCTATAGGAAATTACTTTGTAATGTTCTGTAACATAACCGGAATAAGAAATGGAGGAAAAAGAAATGATGAATGCAGGAAAATATAAAAGACAATACCATATGCCGCCGGTAAAATGTATGAAATGGGCGGAAAAAGAGTATGTGGACAAAGCGCCGATCTGGTGTTCCGTTGATCTCAGAGACGGAAATCAGGCTCTTGTGATCCCTATGAGTCTGGAACAGAAAATTGAATTTTTTAAATTGCTTGTGGAAATTGGATTTAAGGAAATCGAAGTGGGATTCCCGGCTGCATCGGAGACGGAGTATGTATTTCTCCGCACTCTGATCGAGCAGAATTTAATTCCGGAAGACGTGACCATACAGGTTCTCACACAGGCGAGAGAGCACATTATCCGCAAGACTTTTGAGGCGGTAAAAGGCGCGCCAAAAGCTATTGTACATGTATATAACTCCACCTCTGTGGCACAGAGAGAGCAGGTGTTTAAAAAATCGAAAGAGGAGATTTTAAAAATTGCAGTGGAGGGAGCGGCTCTTCTGAAAAAATTGGCTGCAGAGACGGAAGGAAACTTTCAGTTTGAGTACAGCCCGGAGAGCTTCACAGGAACAGAGCCGGAATATGCGCTTGAAGTGTGTAACGCTGTCCTCGATGTGTGGCAGCCCACGCCGGAAAATAAGTGCATCATTAATCTTCCGGTTACGGTACAGCATTCCATGCCGCATGTTTATGCAAGCCAGATTGAATATATGTGCGAAAATATGAAATACAGAGAAAACGTGATTGTGTCTCTTCACCCTCATAACGACCGTGGCTGTGGAGTGGCAGATTCTGAGATGGGACTTCTTGCAGGCGCAGACCGTATTGAAGGAACACTTTTTGGGAATGGAGAACGCACAGGAAACGTGGATATTGTAACTCTTGGAATGAATATGTATTCTCAGGGTGTTGAGCCAAATCTTGATTTTTCCAATATGCCGCATATCTGTGAGGTTTATGAAAACTGCACGGGAATGAAAGTAGATGAGAGAAGTCCGTACAGCGGAGCTCTTGTTTTCGCAGCTTTTTCCGGCTCTCATCAGGATGCCATTGCAAAAGGAATGCACTGGAGAGAGGAAAAGGATATGGACCACTGGAATGTTCCCTATCTGCCCATTGACCCTACAGATGTAGGAAGAAATTATGACGCGGATGTGATCCGTATTAACAGTCAGTCTGGAAAGGGCGGCGTTGGATATATTCTGGAGACAAAATTCGGTCTGAACCTTCCTGCAAAAATGCGGGAGGCTATGGGATATGCGGCGAAGGCAGTGTCTGACCACAGCCATAAAGAACTTCACCCGGATGAAATTTTCAGCCTGTTTAAAAAGACATTTGAAAATACAAAAGAGCCGTATGAGATCCTGGAGGTGCATTTTCAGCAGAAAGAGGGAGGGATTACTACTCAGGTAACTTCTTCTTTTAACGGTAAAGTTACAGTGACAGAGGCAAAGGGAAACGGACGTCTTGACGCAGTAAGCAATGCACTGAAAAAGACTTATGAGCTGAAATACCAGCTGGAGACTTATCAGGAACATGCCCTTGAGGAAAGCTCCAGTTCCCGTGCAATCGCCTATGTGGGAATCCGCAAGCCGGATGGAACAATGGCGTGGGGCGCAGGCGTTCACGCAGATATTATCCATGCTTCCATTGATGCGCTGGTAGCCTCCATTAATAATCGATAGAACTTTGTTGGGATTTGTCAGACGCCGTTTTATTGATGAAAATCCTGTTGTAAGAACACGAACAAATATTCTTGACCTTCCCTGCAGTATCTGTCTATAATAAACAGGTACGCAGGGAATTCCTTTTATTTTTACGAAAAAAAGAAAAAAACCTTGACAGAAAGGGGTATATTAAATATAATTTTCTCATACATTACAAAAATGTTACAAAATAAAGAAAAAACGAAAGAAAACTATAATAAAAATGCAAGGAATAAAGGGTATGAAAGAAAAGAGAAAAAATGTGAATCTTACAGAAAGAGAAAAGAAGGGAGTCTTCCCGGGAGATTCCATACGCAGCTTCACCGTTCTTACAGCCTGGGCATTTCTGACCGTTGCTATTATAATCGTTTGCAATGTGTTTCCTCCTGATCTCAGAAGTCAGGTGTATGCGGCTTCTGACACGGAAAAAGAGGAGGAGCCATATCTTCCTTCCGGAATAGCGGGAGTGGTATCCGGTGTAAGAGAGACCCCGGCTCCGGGAAGTACGATAAACAGGATTGGTACATCTTGTGAAGAAGTTATGGTGGGACAGAGAGTAAAGCACATTGAAGAAGGAGCTGTGGCGTTGGATGTAAGCGCCTCTATGGAAAATACCATTGATAATTTCAGTTCCAGGGCAAGCAGCTTTGCACAGACACCGAAAATGATGTCTGATGAGGATTACGACACGCTGCTTCGTATTGTAGAAGCGGAGGCCGGTACAGAAGATATTAAGGGAAGAACTTTGATCGCGAATGTGATCATGAACCGTGTAAAACATGAAGGATTTCCTGACAGCGTATCTGAAGTTGTGTGGGAATATGTAAACGGAGTTCCCCAGTTTTCACCTGTATACGACGGCAGAATCAATGAAGTGACTGTGACAGAGGAAACAAAAGAGGCGGTAAAACAGGCGCTGGAAGGCGTGGATTATTCAGAGGGAGCTTTGTTTTTTATTCAGAAATCAGCAGCAGAGAAACATAATGTTGCCTGGTTTGAAAAAGATCTGAAGCGTCTTTTTAAATATGGAGTACATGAATTTTACACTTATCCGGAAGAGGGAGAAGAGCCGGCAGAGGAACAGGAGACACATTCTTCCGTATCTGAGCTGGTAGCTATGAAATAATTTAAGGGGAAAAGACAGGAGCGTATTTACAGGATATGTTTCCTGTCTTTTTGCTTTTGCAGCCTATTTTTTAACCGGTGAATACTTTTTTGCAATTTAGTGTGGTATTTTGTGAAAGAGCATGGTATAATGAAACACACTGAAAAACAGAAAAGAAAGGCGGGAATCATGGTGGAGGTTTTATATAAAAGTACAAGAGGAACAGAAAAGGGAATTACGGCTTCATCTGCAATTTTAAAAGGACTCTCTTCAGATGGAGGGCTGTTTGTGCCGGAAGTGATTCCAAAGCTTGATATACCTGTGGAAGAGCTTGCGAAAATGTCCTATCAGGAAGTGGCGTTTGAAGTAATGAGCCGCTTTTTTACAGATTTTACAGAGGAAGAATTGAAAAGCTGTATTGAGAAGGCATATGATTCCAAATTTGACACAGAAAAAATTGCGCCTGTCCGAAAAGCAGACGGAAAATATTATCTGGAACTGTTTCACGGAGCTACCATTGCCTTTAAGGATATGGCGCTTTCAATTCTGCCCCATCTTATGACAACGGCAGCCAGAAAAAATCATATAGAAAAAGAAATTGTGATTTTGACTGCGACATCGGGAGATACAGGAAAAGCGGCTATGGCAGGCTTTGCAGACGTTCCGGGAACAAAAATCATTGTATTTTATCCAAAGAACGGCGTCAGTCCTGTTCAGGAAAAACAGATGGTGACACAAAAGGGACAGAATACATACGTTGTGGGAATTACCGGAAATTTTGACGACGCCCAGACAGCTGTCAAAAAGATGTTTAACGATCAGGAGATGAAAGAGACGCTTCATAAAGCGGGATTTCAGTTTTCTTCTGCCAATTCCATCAATATCGGAAGACTGGTTCCTCAGATCGTATATTATGTGTACGCTTACGCTTCTCTTGTGGGAGAGGGAAGCCTTCAGAACGGGGAAAAAGTAAATATCGCAGTTCCAACAGGGAATTTCGGAAATATACTTGCCGCGTTCTATGCAAAAGAAATGGGACTTCCTGTAAATAAACTGATCTGTGCTTCCAATGAAAATAAGGTTCTGTATGATTTCTTTTCTACGGGAACGTATGACAGAAGAAGAGATTTTATCCTTACAAACTCTCCGTCTATGGATATTTTGATTTCCAGCAACCTGGAGCGTTTGATTTACCAGATTGCAGGCGAGGACGCTTCTGTGTGTAAAAAGCTTATGGAAAATCTGGCGGCAGGCGGCGCTTATACCATAACAGAAGAAATGAAGGAAGCCCTTGCTGATTTTTACGGAAATTATTGTACAGAAGAAGAGACAGCCGAAACAATTAAGCGCGTGTATGAGGAAAGCGGATATATTCTGGATACGCACACGGCAGTTGCCTCCGGTGTATACGAAAAATACAGGAAAGAATCAGGAGATGAAACGCCTGTTATTATCGCTTCTACCGCGAGTCCGTATAAATTTGCAAGAAGTGTGATGGATGCAGTGACAGAACTTTCCGGAGAGGAAGAGGATTTTAATCTGATCGACCGTCTCTGTGAACTTTCCGGAGTTCCTGTTCCGGGTGCGGTGGAGGAAATCCGCACAGCGCCAGTTCTTCATAATTGTGTAGTGGAGGCTTCGGATATGCCTCAAACTGTTCTTTCTATTTTGAAAATAAAATAAAAAAATCTGTATTTTCTGTTGAAAAACAGCATACACTAGAGTATAATAAAGAGCAGAAAAGGAAATCCTGGAATGTGCGATCCCCCTTTTATTTTTGAACCTACATTGACATCATGGGAATCCAACATCGCATGCCGGATGTCAGGCCTCTCGTCGTGGAAGGCAGAAGGTATGTTGAGGATACCCACCTAGCTTAGGCTAGGCGTCAAAAGAAAGGGAACGGCATTCTGGGACTGCTGAAAAAATGAGAGCCGACAGGCTCTTTTCTTTTATACATAACGATACGTAATATACCAGGAGGAGATTAAGATGAGTGTTTCAGAAAGAAAGTTCGGAGAGCTTTCCACAGGAGAGGAAATTTCCATTTACCGTCTGGAGAATAAATCCGGCGCGTATGCAGAGGTTTCCATGTTTGGCGCAATCCTTGTAAAATTATGCGTGCCGGACAGAGAGGGAAGGCTTACAGATGTAGTTCTTGGATACGATGACGTGGAGCAGTACGAAGAAAATGGCTGCTTTTTCGGAGCTACCATCGGGCGGAGCGGAAACCGTATTGCGGGAGCGAAATTTTCGATTATGGGAAAAGAAGTGGTTCTTCCGCAAAATGAAAATGAAAATAATTTACACAGCGGTCCCAATGGATTTGAGAAAAAAATCTGGTCTGTTCTCGCTCTTTCACAGGAGAAAAACAGCATTACGTTTTCAAGAATCAGTCCGGACGGAGAGAATGGCTTTCCTGGAGAGTTTCGCGTTTCTGTGAAGTATGAATTTACAGAGGAAAATGAACTGAGAATTGTTTACAGCGGAATCTGTGATGAGGATACGGTTGCCAATATGACAAACCATTCTTACTTTAACCTTGCGGGAGAAGGAAGCGGCGACGTTTTAAATCAGAAGCTCTGTATTTATGCACATGCGTATAATCCGGTATGCGACAGCCACTCGATTCCGACAGGGGAAAATGCGTCTGTAGAGGGAACGCCTATGGATTTCCTCAGAATGAAACCAATCGGACAGGATATTGAGGCAGATTTTGAACACTGGCGGATATGACCATAACTTTGTGACGGATAATTACGCGCCTGGAAATGTGCGCCGCATTGCTGAGGCTTACTGTGAGGAGACAGGCATTGCCATGAGTGTTTCCACAGATTGTCCTGGCGTACAGTTTTATGCCGGCAATTTTATTGAAAACGAAGCAGGCAAAAACGGACATACATATGGAAAACGGAACGGTTTCTGTCTGGAGACGCAGGCAGAGCCTAACGCAGTCAACGAAGAAGCGTTCCATTCTCCGATCCTGGAGGCAGGAGAGATATATCATTCTGTGACGGCATATCGTTTTTACATAAAATAAGCAGACGAAAAGAAGCATATAAGGTCTGGTTTCCTTCATACAATATATTATGAAGAAAACCAGATTTTTTTATGGAATTTTAATCTTTATTTTATGGGGGTTTCTCCTTGATACGGCGTATGCCATGAACACAGAGAAGGAGGAACCGCTTATCCGGGTGCTGATCATGGATTCAGAACACCGGTCTTACTATCACCAGAGCGTGAGCCTTATCTGGCAGGGACAGGAGTATGTTTTTGGCGGGGAAAGCTGCGGGGAGGAAGCATTAAGCTGTACCTTTGAAGGGGGAACGGAAGGGATTCAGATTTCTTCTGTGCAGAGAGAACAGGGGGCGCCGATTTACAGGGGAAGCATAAAAATCACAAAAAAGCCGGAGGGATTTCTCGTTGTAAATACGCTTCCTCTGGAAATGTATCTGGAAGCCGTTGTCCCAAGTGAAATGCCTTCTTCATATCCGCTGGAGGCGCTGAAGGCGCAGGCGGTATGTGCCAGAACATACGCGTGGAAGCAGCTGAAAGAAAAGAAGCTGGAGACCTACGGAGCAGATGTGGACGACAGTGTGAATTTTCAGGTGTATAACAACATTGGACTGGAGGAAAGCACAACACAGGCGGTAGAGGAAACAAAAGGAAGGATTTTAAGCCAGAATGGCAAACCAATAGAGGCGTATTATTTTTCAACCTCAGCAGGAGTGACGAGTACAGATGAGATATGGGGAGCGGAAAACGCGGCTCCGTATTTAAAAAGCGTTGACTGCGGATTTGATTCGGAGGAGCCCTGGAGAACGTGGGAGACAGAAGTTTCCAGGGAAGTCATAGAGCAGCGGGCACAAAGGATAGAGGGGTGCGAAGGAAGACTCACAGGTCTTGAGGTGACAGGAAAAAGTGAGAGCGGCGCAGCGACAAGGCTTCGCGTTCATACGGAAGGAGGAGACGGCGAGGTTGTAAATGAATATGAAATACGTTCGTTTCTTGCTCCGGATAAAGAAATTTTTGCGGGAAAAGAGAAAGAAAAGAAAAAAGGAGGCAGCCTTCTTCCGAGCGCGTATTTTTCTCTGGAGGAAACGGAAGATGGATTTCTTATCTGCGGAGGCGGTTATGGGCACGGCGTTGGCATGAGCCAGGCAGCAGCAGGAACAATGGCAGAGGAGGGGTATACCTGGGAAGAAATTCTTCTGTATTTTTTCCGGGATGTAGAGATCAGCCAGGCAGGGTAACGCTTGTCAGAACAGAGGAATCATGGTATGATACAGACGGAGAGGAGCTTTAAGCGCGTAATGCAGGAGTTTGAAAATGAAAGAGAAAAAAGAAAAACATAGTCTTATAAAAAGGCTTTTGGGATTTATAGAAAGAGTGAAGAGGGATCATATAGGAGCGTATGCGGCGCAGGCTGCATACTTCCTTATTATGTCTTTTATTCCTTTTGTGCTTTTTCTTACGACTCTGATACGGTATACCCCGCTTACTTATAACACAATGCGGGATGCCATTATCGGGTTTGTACCACAGAATCTGCAGAGCTTTGTGCTGGATATAGTGGCAGATGTTTACAGGAGAAGTTCTGCCATTGTTCCTATTTCAGCAGTGATCGCCCTGTGGTCTGCAGGAAAAGGACTCCAGTCCATGACGAATGGTCTTAATACCATTTATCATGTGAAGGAAACACGTAACTGGCTGATCACCAGGATTTATGCAGTGTTTTACACATTGTTATTTGTGATAGCGCTGATCGTCAGCCTGATCCTTCTTGTGCTTGGAAACGGCATTCAGGCAGTGGCTGCAAAACACGTGCCTTTTCTGGGACGGATCATTGCAAGAATTCTGGGAGCAAGGACGTTTCTTGTATTTGGTGTTCTGTTTCTTGTGTTCCTTGTTCTTTACAAGGTGCTTCCCAACAGAAAGGCTACGTTTAAGAGTCAGGTTCCGGGAGCCTTTATCACGGCTGTCGCCTGGTCTGTTTTTTCCTACTTTTTTTCTCTGTATTTTGAGATTTTCCCGGGCTTCAGCAATACATATGGAAACCTTACCGCATTGATCCTTGTGATGCTCTGGATGTATGTGTGCATGAATCTGATGCTTTACGGGGCGGAGATAAACGCGTATTTTGAGACGGAGTTTCGAAAAGCCCAGGCTTCTGTGAGGGATATGTTAAACAGAGAAAGAGGAAAAGAGGATGAAAAAGGGCTTGACACAAAATAATTGTTGTGGCATAGTAAAGAGTGAAAATCAGATAAACAAAGGCTTTGAAAGTGTTACAGAGGATTATTTTCTATCAGAGAGAGGAAGTCACCGGCTGAAAGCTTCCTTGAGTTCAGATAATTCTTGAATTTCCCACTGGAGCTGCATTTCTGAACCAATAGTAGGAAATGACGATACTGTGCGTTAAACAGACAGAGAGCCTGCTTTGTAAGCGGGAATCAGGGTGGTACCACGGAATGATGCTTCGTCCCTTTTTGGGGGGACGAAGCTTTTTTAATTTCACAAAAAGGAGAAATAGTCATGGATATGAAAGAAAAACTTCAGGCGCTGGCGGACAGCGCCAGAGAGAAAATTGAAAGCTCTCATAATCTGGAAGCTCTTAACGATGTGCGTGTGGCATATCTCGGTAAAAAAGGAGAGCTGACTGCAATTTTAAAAGGAATGAAAGATGTTGCTGCAGAAGACCGTCCAAAGGTAGGTCAGCTTGTCAATGAGACAAGAGCAAAAATCGAGGGGCTTTTAGAAGAGTCCAAAACAAAGCTGGAAGCGGCTCTTCGGGAAGAAAAAATGAAGGCAGAAGTAATCGACGTAACCCTTCCTGCAAAAAAAGCGAAAATCGGACACCGTCACCCGAATACGATCGCCCTTGAGGAAGTGGAGCGTATCTTTATCGGCATGGGATACGAGGTTGTGGAAGGACCGGAAGTAGAGTATGCAGATTATAACTTTACAAAATTAAATATTCCGGAAGACCACCCGGCGCGTGACGAGCAGGATACCTTCTTTATTAACGATTCCATTCTGCTCCGTTCCCAGACTTCTCCTGTACAGGCGCGTACAATGGAAAAAGGAAAGCTTCCGATCCGTATGATCGCACCGGGAAGAGTATTCCGTTCCGATGAAGTGGACGCGACACATTCTCCGTCCTTCCATCAGATCGAAGGTCTTGTAATTGATAAAAATGTTACATTTGCAGATTTAAAGGGAACACTTCAGGAGTTTGCAAGAGAGCTGTTCGGACCGGATACAAAGACAAAATTCAGACCGCATCACTTCCCGTTTACAGAGCCGAGCGCAGAGGTGGACGTTTCCTGCTTTAAATGCGGCGGAAAAGGCTGTCGTTTCTGTAAAGGCTCCGGCTGGATCGAGATCCTCGGCTGCGGTATGGTTCACCCGAATGTGCTCCGTATGTGCGGAATCGATCCGGAAGAGTACACAGGATTTGCCTTTGGCGTAGGTCTTGAGCGTATTGCTCTTCTGAAATACGAGATTGACGATATGAGACTTCTTTACGAAAACGACATCAGATTTTTGAAACAGTTTTAATAATTAACGGAAGGAATTGGTAAAATGAATACTTCATTATCATGGATAAAAAAATACGTTCCGGAGCTTGATGTGACAGCTCAGGAGTATACAGATGCAATGACACTGTCCGGTACAAAAGTAGAAGGATATGTACAGCTTGACGCTGATCTTGAAAAAATCGTGATCGGACAGATTGAAAAAATCGAACGTCACCCGGATGCAGATAAACTGATCATCTGCCAGGTAAATGTGGGAAATGAGACGGTGCAGATCGTAACAGGCGCGCCAAACGTAAAAGAGGGAGATAAAGTCCCGGTTGTTCTTGACGGAGGCCGCGTGGCAGGAGGTCACGACGGAAAACCGGCTCCCGGCGGTGTGAAAATTAAAAAAGGAAAATTAAGAGGCGTAGATTCCTACGGTATGATGTGCTCCATTGAAGAGCTGGGAAGCACAAGAGAAATGTATCCGGAGGCTCCGGAATACGGAATTTATATTTTCCCTGAGGACGCAGTTGTGGGAGAGAGCGCAGTGAAGGCTCTTGATCTTGACGATGCAGTGATTGAATACGAAATTACTTCCAATCGTGTAGACTGCTACGGCGTTCTTGGAATTGCAAGAGAGGCAGCTGCTACTTTCAATAAGAAATTCTGCCCTCCGGAAGTAAAGGAAACAGGAAACGATGAAAATGCTTCAGATTATATTAAGGTTACAGTAGAGGATCCGGAACTCTGCACACGTTACTGTGCAAGAGTTGTAAAAAATGTAAAAATCGGACCGTCTCCAAAATGGATGCAGAGATACCTTGCGAAAAACGGCATTCGTCCAATTAACAATCTGGTAGATATTACAAACTATGTAATGGAAGAGTATGGTCAGCCAATGCACGCATATGATCTTGACCATATTGAAGGAAAAGAAATTGTTGTGCGCCGCGCTGCAAAGGGTGAGAAATTTGTTACACTTGACGGTCAGGAAAGAGAGATGGACGATTCTGTTCTCATGATTTGCGACGGCAAAAAGCCGGTAGGTATTGCGGGAATCATGGGTGGAGAAAACTCTATGATTACAGATGAGGTACACACTGTTCTTTTCGAGGCAGCCTGCTTTAACGGAACTAATATCCGTCTGTCCTCCAAGAAAATCGGTCTTCGTACAGATGCTTCCGGAAAATTTGAAAAAGGTCTTGATCCAAATAATGCACAGGCAGCCATTGACAGAGCTTGTCAGCTTATGGAAGAGCTTGGAGCCGGAGAAGTTGTAGGCGGCATGGTAGATGTATGCAGCGAGACGAGAGAGCCGGTGCGCGTTCCATTCGAACCGGAAAGAATCAATGCGCTTTTAGGAACAGAGCTTACAAAAGAAGAGATGCTTGGTTATCTTGCCCGTGTAGAGCTTGCGTATGACGAAAGCACAAATGAAATCGTAGCGCCTACCTTCCGTCAGGATATTCACTGTATGGCGGATGTGGCAGAGGAAGTCGTAAGATTTTATGGATATGACAAGGTTCCGACTACCCTTCCTACAGGTGAGGCAACAACTGGTAAACTTCCGTTTAAACTTCGTATTGAGCAGATTGCAAGAGATATGGCAGAATATTGCGGTTTCTCTGAGGGAATGACATATTCCTTTGAAAGCCCGAAGGTGTTTGACAAGCTTTTGATTCCAGAGGGGGATGCTCTTCGAAATGTAATTACCATCAGCAATCCTCTTGGAGAGGACTACAGCATTATGCGTACCACAACTATAAACGGTATGCTGACATCTCTTGCGACAAACTACAACAGAAGAAATAAAGACGTCCGTCTCTACGAGCTTGGAAATGTATATCTTCCGAAATCTCTTCCGCTTACAGAACTTCCGGAGGAGCGAATGCACTTTACTCTGGGAATGTACGGAGCAGGCGATTTCTTTGAAATGAAGGGCGTATGTGAGGAATTTTTCGAAAAAATCGGAATGAAAGAGCGTGTGACATACGATCCGAATGCAGGAAAAACATATCTTCACCCGGGAAGACAGGCAAATATGTGCTATGGCGGTAAGGTAATTGGATACCTAGGAGAAGTACATCCTGCTGTTGCGGATAATTACGGAATCGGTGATAAAGCATATATTGCAGTGATTGATATTCTTGCTGTTCTGGAATTTGCAGGCTTTGCTCACAAGTTCACGGGTATTGCAAAATATCCGGCTGTGACACGTGATTTAAGTCTTGTTGTTCCAAGAGAAGTGCTCGCAGGTCAGATTGAGGAAGTGCTTGAGCAGAGAGGCGGAAAGATTCTGGAAAGCTATGAGCTTTTCGATATTTATGAAGGAAGCCAGATTAAAGAAGGCTATAAATCTATGGCTTACTCCGTTGTCTTCCGTAACCATGATAAGACTCTTGAGGAAAGTGAGATTAATGCAGTGATGAATAAAATCTTAAATGGTCTTACAGGTCTTGGAATCGAGCTGAGAAGCTGATGCTGCTTTATGTAGTGCGCCACGGAGTGACTGCATGGAATCGTCTTCGAAAAGTGCAGGGAAGGGCGGATATTCCTCTTGCAGAGGAGGGAGTCCGTCTTGCAGAAAAAACAGGGGAAGCCTTACAGAATGTTCCCTTTGACCTCTGTTTTTCCAGTCCTTTAAAAAGAGCAGTGCAGACGGCGGAGTGTATTCTGGGAGACAGAAAAATTCCTGTGATAACAGACGAGAGGATTCAGGAAATTGATTTCGGAGCTCTGGAGGGCACACAGTTTAAAGATGAGGCAGGAAATATTTCCAATAAGCAGATGGAAATATTTTTTCACCGTCCTCTGGAATACAAACGTCCGGAAAACGGGGAAAATATAGAAGATATTTTAAAGCGGACAGAGGCCTTCTGGAAGGATATTACAGGGAGGGAAGAGCTTTCTGATAAAACAGTTCTTATTTCTTCTCACGGCTGTGCAGTGCGGGCACTTTTGCAGAATGTATATTGTGATAAAGAAAATTTCTGGCATGGAAAGATTCCTCCCAACTGCAGTGTGAACATTGTGGAGGTAAAAGACGGAAAAGCAAGATTTCTTCAGGAAGATAAAGTTTATTAAAATAGCTGCGGCGGTCAACATCTGACTGCCGCAGCTATTTTTCACAGTCCTGACTGACATGTAAAAGAAATCAGGTATAGGTTTTAATAATTTCTTCGGCAATGACCCGCTTTGTAATGCATCGATCCATTGCCTGCTTTTCTATATAATGGTGAGCGTCAGGTTCGCTCATGGAGAGTTCGGTGATCAAAAACCATTTGGCTTTGTTGACTAAACGGATTTCGAGCATTTTTTCTTCAATAGACAAAGATTTTTTCTCTAATTGCCTAAGTCTTTCTCTGGCGCTTTCCATCCAGTTAAGCGCGTACAGCATAGTCGGTTTTGAGACGGGCTTTGACAGAGTAAAGATGCCATATTCAACAACTTTATCGTGAACATCAGCATGAATATCATTTTTTAATAAAAGCAGCACGGCTGATGATTTTGCGGCGCATGTATCAATAGCAAAACGAATACCTGCATCATCATATAAAGGTGAGTTGATAATAATAAAATCAAAAGTTTTTTCAGCCAGTATGCGTTTGGCGGCACTGATGCTTGTAACATTATGGACGGGACGGTATCTCGTTTCAGAAACCAGGTCAGTCAAGGCAGAGGTGAAACTATCTGTTGCGGACACGATGAGTATGCTGTAAAATCGTTCTTTTAAACTCATTTGCCCCCCTCCTTCCTCATTAGTTAACTATTTATTGCCATAAATATTTAATATGGCATCTGGTATATGCTCTTTTACAAACGGACTGTTTGCGGCTAAAGCATATGCGGATTTGAAATCACAGGGAAGTTGTCTGAATTTTGCCAGGGTGGCAGCATCAGCTTTATACAAGTTTATATTAGAAGGGGGTGGGAGCTCCACTTTATTTTGAATGCCGTCCATAATTGCATAAATCAACAAGGCAAAAGCCAGGTATGCATTTGAAGATGGGTCCGGAGAACGCAGTTCTACACGTTGATATATGCCGACAGCAGCAGGAACCCGGATAAGCTGTGATCGGTTTTCTTCTGACCAGGAAATATATTTTGGAGCTTTATTACTGCCAAGGCGCTGATAAGAATTTTCTGATGGATTTAAAAATACAGTCATATCTGAAATTTTATCCAGAATAGAAGAAATTACATAATCCATATAGTTTTTATTATCAGATGCTTTTACAGAAATATTGATGTGAAATCCGTTTCCTGGTTTGTCTTTCAGAGGTTTTGGACTGAAATCAGCGAAAAGACCGTTACGCCCGGCAACAGTTTTTACAACAGTTTGGAATGTCATGGCATTATCGGCAGCAGTCAGTGGATCGGAATAGCGAAAATCAATTTCGTTTTGTCCGGGTCCTTCTTCGTGGTGAGAGCTCTCAGGCTGTATTCCCATTTGTTCCAGAGTCAGGCATATCTCCCGGCGAATATTTTCTCCCCGGTCTTCCGGGGCAATATCCATATAGCCCGCGTTATCATAGGGGGATCTGGTGGGACTTCCATTATCATCAAGGGTAAAAAGGTAAAATTCCTGTTCTGCACCAAAGAAGAACCGGAATCCTGAATTCCCGGCATCCTGAATTGCTTTTTTTAAAATTGAGCGGGTATCACATTCAAATGTTTTTCCGTCAGGATAAGTGATGTCGCAAAACATCCGTACTACACTGCCATGCTCCGGTCTCCACGGCAGAGGCATAAGTGTGTCTGCATCCGGGTGGAGAAAAAGATCAGAATGTTCTTCATCACTGAAGCCGGCTATGGCAGATGCATCAATGGCAATTCCGGATTCAAAAGCCCGGGGAAGTTCCTCCGGCATGATGGATATGTTTTTTTGTTTGCCAAATACATCGCAAAAGGCAAGACGGATAAATTTTACATCTTCTTCCCGGACATATTGCATTACCTCTTCTTTAGAATACTTCATAAGTCTACCTACTTTCCTTTAATTTGCTACATACATCTGCTTATAAGGATTTTTACTGTCTGGTGTAATGACTGTAAAAGGAGCAGATAAAAGTTCTTCCATAGAGTATCCGAAGTCAGCGCAGTATTCAGACAGATATTCGCGGATTTCATCTAAATCCTCCGGGGCTGCATGTCTTGCAGTTACCTGCTCAGGAAAACGGATATTTTCACATTTGCCACGCAGATACATTTTACCGCCGTGCATTCCGGTACAGGGGAAATTACCGACGATCGGTCTGTTATCATCATGAAGTCCGAGAACGATAATGATACCACCTGCCTGATATTCACCGAGAAAACTTCCGGCATGGCCGCCGATGATCATAACCGGACTTTTTTCTTTGTATGCTTTCATGTGGATTCCTGCACGATAGCCTGCATTACCCTGTATATATATTTTTCCGCCGCGCATGGCATATCCGGCGGCGTCGCCGATGCTGCCGCAGATCAGAATTTTCCCCTCGTTCATAGTGTCGCCTACTGCGTCCTGGGCATTTGATTTTACAGTAATATTTGCGTTGTTTAAATATGCGCCCAGTGCGTTTCCGGGAATTCCATTGACAGTAATATTTTTATCAGACATACCGGCAGCAATAAACCTCTGGCCGCAGCAGCCTTCAATAGTACAATCATCGTCTGTTCTGCGCAGTGTTTCATTCAGCACTCTGTAGCTTAAGTTTGCAGCATTAATGATTTTCATATTATACCACACCTCCGATTAATTGTTTACATTTTTCAGCATTCCCCTGCATGAGAGATACCAAGTATTTCAAGTTCTTTTTCTGTTAATCCGATACCGCGCAGCATCAGACGGTTTCCGCGCAAAGCTTCTATGGAGTTAATTCCCATACCGCCCATTAATTCTTTGATTTCATGATTCCATGCGTTCATCAGATTTATGAGACGCTGACTTCCTGTTTCCGGATTCAGTCTTTTTACGAGCTCGGGACGCTGCGTTGCGATTCCCCAGTTACATATACCACTCTGGCAGGTGCGGCAGAGATGACACCCTAAGGCAAGAAGAGCGGCGGTGGCGATATAACAGGCGTCTGCACCAAGAGCAATGGCTTTTATTACATCGGCAGAATTTCGGATACTGCCTCCTACAACAATAGAAACGTGATTCCGGATTCCCTCGTCGCGAAGACGCTGATCAACTGCGGCTAAAGCAAGTTCCACAGGAATTCCCACATTATCTCGGATTCTGGTGGGAGCTGCGCCTGTGCCGCCTCGAAATCCGTCAATAGCGATAATATCGGCGCCGCTTCTGGCAATTCCGCTGGCTATGGCGGCAATGTTATGGACGGCAGCTACTTTTACAATAACCGGTTTTTTATATTCGGTTGCTTCTTTCAAAGAGTAGACGAGCTGTCTCAAATCTTCAATAGAATAAATATCATGGTGAGGTGCCGGTGAGATGGCGTCGGAGCCCTCCGGGATCATTCTGGTGCGGGATACGTCTCCTATAATTTTTGTTCCGGGAAGATGTCCTCCAATTCCAGGTTTTGCTCCCTGTCCCATTTTGATTTCAATACCGGCTCCTGCTTTTAAATACTTTTCATGGACACCAAAACGTCCGGAGGCTACCTGAACGATTGTATTTTCACCATAACAATAAAAATCTTCATGGAGTCCGCCTTCTCCGGTATTATAAAGAATTCCAAGTTCTTTTGCAGCAAGTGCAAGAGATTTATGCGCATTGTAGCTGATGGAGCCATAACTCATAGCCGAGAACATTACCGGCATGGACAGTTCCAGCTGGGGAGGAAGCTCGCAGTCCAAAGTTCCGTCAGGAAGACGGCGTATCTTCTCAGACTTTTTTCCAAGATAAACTCTGGTTTCCATAGGTTCTCTCAAAGGGTCGATAGGAGGGTTGGTTACCTGAGAGGCATTGATTAAGATACGATCCCAGTAAACCGGAAGAGGGTTGGGGTTTCCCATAGAAGAAAGCAAGACACCACCGCTGCTGGCCTGCTTGTAGATTTCCTTCATAGTAGTTTCTGACCAGTTGGCATTTTCCCGGAAAGAGCAGTCGCTTTTTACTATTTTTAAGGCTCTTGTAGGGCAGAAGGAAACACATCGGTGGCAGTTGACGCATTTGCTTTCGTTACAGTCCATTCGTTTTGTTTCAATATTGTAAAAGTGCACTCCATTCGCACATTGCTGCTGGCAGATACGACAGGAAATGCATCGGCCTTCATTTCGGATTACTTCAAATTCAGGATAGATAAATTCAATGCTCATAATAAAACACCTTCCTTTACTTTTATAATAACAGGCTCTCCGCCAGAAGGAGCCCAGATATTTTCAGCATCCGGCGCCATAGCGCGGATGGCTGTTTCTTCACTTGCAATATAGACAATATCATTCTTTTCGCCTACAACCATAGAGCGGAGCTTCAGACGGTCGTTAAGTGCCATTAATCCGCCATTAAAACCAAACACAATAGAGAAAGGTCCGGTGATTAAAAGACTCGGAAACATAGTCCTTAAGAAGGTATGTTTTTTTTGATCTTCAAACTCTTTTTTTGATGCAATAGTACTCCAAAAGGGAGCGGCGATTACACTGGCAGCCTCCTCAAGAGTAAGTCCCTGTCTGCGAAGAAGATAGTCCAGAACATAAGTAATAACTTCCGTATCGGTTTGAAGAGTACATTTGTAACCAAACATTTCTATGAATCGTCGGTTGGCGTCGTAGGAGGAAATTTCTCCGTTATGGACAACAGAGGCATCCAGAAGAGTGAAAGGGTGAGCACCGCCCCACCAGCCCGGTGTATTAGTAGGGTAACGACCGTGTGCAGTCCAGGAATATCCTTTGTATTCATCTAATTTATAAAAAACACCGATGTCTTCAGGATAGCCGACTGCTTTGAATGCACCCATATTTTTTCCGCTGGAAAAGATATAAGCGCCATGGATTTCCGTATTGATTTTCATTACTGTGCGCACTACATATTCTTTTTCATCTAACTGCATAGATGTGAGAAGGGATTTTAATGGTGTTACAAAATATCGCCAGATAATCGGCTCATCTGTGATTTCCGGCAATTTTCTTGTAGGGATAATTTCTGACTGTACGATTTCGAAGCGCTCTTTTAAAAATGCTTCACATTCTTTTCGGGTAGTTCTGCTGTCAAAAAATATATGAAATGCATAAAAGTCTTTATAATCCGGATAAATTCCATAACCGGCAAAGCCTCCTCCCAGACCATTGGAGCGGTCATGCATGGGCTTCATGGCATTTACGATAGTGTCCCCGGACATTTGCCTTCCTTCTCTGGAAATCATAGCTGCAATGGCACAGCCGGAAGGAATACGTACCTGACCTTCTATTTTCATTTTCTTTTACCTTCCTTTCTGCTTTTTGTATAAAAAAATAAAGGCGTCCATTTTAAGAGCAGAAAATCTCTGCTTTTTAAATGAACGCCTTTGCTCATATGTATATTTATACAACGATTCCCGAGGTTTGTCAATTACAATTTACCACAGGTTTCTGCATGGATATTTTTGCGAATAAAAAAGTATTGACAAAAAAATGTTGACAAGATAGTTTCTTCGGTGTTATTATGCAATGCATAAAGGCAAGGGCGTCTTTGAGAATATAATCTCAGAGACGCCTTTTTTATTGCTGAAATATAGAAGAAGGCAAGGGCGTCTTTCATGCAGGGATATGGAAGATTCCTCTGCCTTTTTTATTTTAATGCGAAAGGAGTACTATTATGAAAAAAAATGATGTTTCAAAATACTTTGGATGTATGGTCTTTGACGACAGGGTTATGAAGGCAAGATTGTCGGCAAAAGTATATCAGTCTCTAAGAAAAACGATTGACGAAGGCGTAAAACTGGACAGCAGTGTAGCGGATGTTGTGGCGGAAGAGATGAAAGAATGGGCGGTATCAAAAGGCGCAACGCATTATACACACTGGTTTCAGCCATTGACCGGGATTACGGCAGAAAAACATGACAGCTTTATTTCTCCCTCTCCAAATGGCGGAGTAATCATGGAATTTTCAGGAAAAGAGCTGATCAAAGGGGAACCGGACGCATCTTCCTTTCCTTCCGGCGGCTTAAGAGCCACTTTCGAGGCTAGAGGATATACTGCATGGGATCCTACTTCTTATGCATTTATTAAAGGGAAAACTTTATGTATTCCAACGGCCTTTTGTTCTTACGGCGGAGAAGCTCTTGATAAAAAAACACCTCTTCTTCGTTCCATGAAGGCGCTGAATAAACAGGCGCTTCGGATTTTACGTCTCTTTGGAAACGATAAAGTGTCATATGTTACAACTTCTGTGGGTCCGGAACAGGAATATTTCCTTATTACAAAAGAGATGTACGATCAAAGAAAAGATCTTCAGTTTACGGGCCGTACTTTATTTGGAGCAAGACCTCCCAAGGGACAGGAAATGGACGATCATTACTTTGGTGTAATCAAACCCAGGGTAGCCGCTTATATGGATGATTTAAATAAAGAACTATGGAAACTCGGCATTTTTGCGAAAACACAGCACAATGAAGTGGCTCCGGCGCAGCATGAACTGGCTCCTATTTATACAACAACCAACATTGCGACGGATCATAATCAGCTGACAATGGAAATGATGCAAAAAGTAGCTGCAAGGCATGGACTTGTCTGCCTTCTGCACGAAAAACCATTTGCAGGAGTGAATGGAAGCGGAAAGCACAACAACTGGTCTATTTCCACAGACACAGGCATAAATCTTCTGTCACCTGGAGAAACGCCGTATGAGAATGCTCAGTTTTTATTATTTCTGTGCGCAGTGATCAAAGCAGTAGATGATTATCAGGATCTTCTGAGACTGTCTGTAGCGACTGCCGGAAACGACCATCGTCTTGGTGCGAATGAAGCTCCGCCTGCTGTAGTGTCCATGTTCCTGGGAGATGAACTGAACGGCGTATTAGAGGCAATTGAAAAAGATATTCCCTATGCAGGAGCAGAAAAAACACAGATGAAACTTGGCGTAGATGTACTCCCGAAATTTAACAGGGATACAACTGACAGAAATCGTACCTCGCCATTTGCTTTTACAGGAAATAAATTTGAATTCCGTATGTTGGGATCTTCCAACAGTATCGCGTGTGCCAACATGATGCTTAACAGTGCAGTAGCCGAGAGCCTGAAAATCTATGCAGACAGACTGGAAAAGGCAGAGGATTTTGAGGAAACACTTCATGCAATGATTCGAAAGACCATTAAAGATCATAAGAGGATCATTTTTAATGGCAACGGCTATGATGATAAATGGATAAAAGAGGCAACGGAAACAAGAGGGCTTCTGAATTATCCGACTACACCGGATTGTATGCCTCATTTGCTGGATGAAAAAAATGTCACAATGCTTACCTCGCATAAGGTGTTCTCTAAGGCTGAGCTGGAATCAAGATGTGAGATCATGCTGGAAAACTACTGCAAGACCATTGTGATCGAGGCAAATACTATGGTGGATATGGCGAAAAGAGAGATCATTCCGGCAGTAGAAGCTTATGCTATGGAACTGGCAAAGACAATTTCTTTAAAAAAGAGTGTGAATGAGACGCTGGTATGCCAGTATGAAAGCAGTCTGATAAAAAGACTTTCTTTACTTACAGATCAGATGTCATCCCAGACAGATGCATTGGAAAATGCACTGATAAAAGTTCAGGATGCGGAAAATATTGAAGGACAGGCTTATGAAATCAGAGATACCGTATTAGCCAGAATGCAGGAACTGAGAATTGTCTGTGACGAAGCAGAAACTGTTACAGCAAAGAAGTATTGGCCTTTCCCAACGTATGGGGATCTGCTGTTCAGTGTAAAATAAATTGAAAATACAGGCTGCTTACAGCGAGCATGGGATGGTGAGAGCCATACAGCAGATCTGAAAATGGAGGTAAAATGTATGTGTTCGATTATGGGATATTGTGGGGCAGGAGCCGATTTTGATAAATTCCGACAAGGCTTTGACAGAACTGTTTCCAGGGGACCGGACGACAGCCGGATTATCGATACGGGAAACGGTCTTTTAGGGTTTCACAGGCTGGCTATTATGGGCCTGACACCTTCCGGGATGCAGCCCTTCCGGCTGGACAGCAGCTATGTAGTTTGTAACGGAGAAATATATGGATTTGAGAAGATAAGAGAAGAGCTGTCCTACCGCTACACTTTTGAAAGTGATTCGGATTGTGAAATCCTTCTGCCTTTGTATAAAGAGTACGGTACGGATATGTTTGCCATGTTAGATGCTGAATTCGCATTAATTCTCTATGATGGTGAAAAGGGAGAATATATTGCGGCTAGAGATCCTATTGGAATTCGTCCTCTGTATTACGGATATGACGAAAAAGGTGTGATTCTGTTTGCCAGCGAAGGTAAAAATCTGGTAGGACTAACAGACAGAATCATGCCCTTTCCGCCTGGACATTATTATAAAGACGGCAGTTTTATCTGCTATCGTGATATTGCTGAAACAGAACAGGTATGTCATGATGATTTGGAAACGGTCTGCCGGAATATTCATGATTTATTGATTGCAGGAGTAAAAAAGCGTCTTGTAGCAGATGCCAGGGTAGGATTCCTTCTTTCGGGAGGACTGGATTCTTCTCTTGTATGTTCTATTGCTGCCAGAGAGAGTCATGAGCCTATCCGTACTTTTGCCATTGGCATGAGTAACGATGCCATCGACTTAAAATATGCCAGACAGACGGCAGACTATATAGGCAGCGAGCATACAGAAATTTATATGACACCAGATGAAGTTACAGATACTCTGGAAGAAGTGATTCAAATTCTGGGAACTTATGATATAACGACGATACGGGCATCAATAGGCATGTATCTTGTATGTAAGGCAATTCATGAGCAGACAGATATTCGTGTCCTTTTAACAGGTGAAATATCGGATGAATTATTTGGTTATAAATACACAGATTTTGCACCGGATGCGTGTGCCTTTCAAAAAGAATCACAGAAAAGAATCCGTGAACTGCATATGTATGATGTTCTGCGCGCAGACCGCTGTATTTCCGTAAATTCTCTGGAAGCAAGGGTTCCGTTTGGAGATTTGGATTTTGTAAAATATGTGATGTCCATAAATCCGGAATTGAAACTGAATACGTATGGAAAAGGAAAATATCTTCTTCGTCATGGATTTGAAAAAGATGCATATCTTCCGGATGAAATTCTCTGGAGAGAAAAAGCAGCGTTTTCAGATGCGGTAGGTCATTCTATGGTTGATTATCTGAAAGAATATGCAGAGCGCAGGTACAGTGATAAGGAGTTTGAAGAAAAATGTGAAACCTATACATATGCCCGGCCTTTTACGAAAGAGTCATTATTATACAGAGAAATTTTTGAAAAGTATTATCCGGGCCAGGCAGGGATGATTGTAGATTTCTGGATGCCGAATAAAGAATGGGAAGGGTGCAATGTAAATGATCCTTCAGCGAGAGTGCTTTCAAATTATGGCAGCAGTGGAAAATAAAAGAAGTTTTTGAAAAGAGTTTGATAAAAACAGGAAAATTCAGAAAAGGAAGTTAAGAATTATGGCGAAATATATTTTTGTGACAGGCGGTGTGGTATCTGGTCTTGGAAAAGGAATTACAGCGGCTTCCCTTGGAAGACTTTTAAAAGCAAGGGGGCTGAAAGTTGCTGCACAGAAGTTAGATCCGTATATTAACGTAGACCCGGGGACTATGAGCCCATATCAGCATGGTGAAGTATTCGTGACAGAAGATGGAGCAGAAACAGATTTGGATCTGGGGCATTATGAGAGATTTATTGATGAAAATTTAAACAAATATTCAAACCTGACTACGGGAAAGGTTTATTGGAATGTATTAAATAAGGAACGAAGAGGAGAGTATCTTGGCTCTACAGTTCAGGTAATTCCTCATATTACAAACGAAATCAAAGAATTTGTGTACAATGTAGGGAAAAAGACAGACGCAGATATAGTGATAACGGAGATTGGCGGAACAATCGGCGATATTGAATCTCAGCCGTTTTTGGAGGCGGTACGCCAGATTTCTCTGGAAGTCGGTAAAGAGAACAGCTTATTTATTCATGTGACATTAGTTCCTTATCTAAGTGGCTCTGAAGAGCATAAATCAAAACCAACGCAGCATTCTGTCAAGGAACTTCGGGGAATGGGTGTGAGCCCTGATATTATCGTATTAAGAACGGATAAGCCTTTAGAAGAAGCTATATTCCGGAAAATATCACTTTTTTGTAATGTAAAGCCGGATTGTGTAATTGAAAACAGAACATTAAAAAATTTGTACGAAGCGCCATTGATGTTGGAAGAGTCCGGTTTTTCCGATGTCGTGTGCAGAGAACTTAATATAGAGGCATCCAAACCTGATCTGAAGGAATGGGAACAGATGGTAGATCATATCAAAAATCGATCCGGGGAAGTGAACATCGGTCTTGTGGGAAAGTATATAAAGCTTCACGACGCGTATCTTTCTGTGGCAGAAGCGCTGAACCATGCAGGATATGAACGGAATACATTTGTAAAAATACACTGGATTGATTCAGAAAAGATTACAAAAGAGAATGCAAACGAGATGTTAAAAGATATGGATGGGATTATCATTCCGGGAGGATTTGGAAGCCGCGGCATAGAGGGAATGATTCTGTCGGCAAAATATGCCCGCGAAAATCATGTTCCGTATTTGGGCATCTGTCTTGGAATGCAGATTGCTGTCATTGAATTTGCGAGAAATGTTGTAGGATTAAAAGACGCTCACTCCGGCGAATTTAAGGAAACGTGCACGGATAAGGTAATTGATTTTATTCCGGGGCAGAGGGAGGAAAAAGATAAAGGAGGCACTCTTCGTCTGGGAAGTTATCCGTGCAGTATTAAATCCGGAACAAAAATGGCAGAATGCTACAGTGACAAAATAATCTATGAGCGTCACCGCCATCGTTACGAGTTTAATAATGAGTATCGTGAGATCCTGACAGAAGCCGGACTTGTGATCAGCGGAACTTCTCCTGATGGCAGGCTGGTGGAAACAGTGGAACTTCATGAACAGCCGTTTTTTGTTGGCGTACAGTTTCATCCGGAATTTAAAAGCCGTCCGAATCAGCCGCATCCGTTGTTTAAAGAATTTATTGGTGCAGCGTTAAAAAAGTCAAAACAAAATAAATAATGCAGAGGTGGGAATAATGTCTGTTCATGAAGAGTGCGGCGTGTTTGGGGTTATGAGCACAAAAAAAGAAAATGTTGCGGAAATTGCTTATTATGGATTGTATGCCTTACAGCACAGAGGGCAGGAAAGCTGTGGGATAGTTGTGAATGACGATGGTGTGTTCTCTTCTTATAAGGAGCTTGGACTTATAAGCGAAGTGTTTTCAAAAGATACATTATCCAGTTTATCTGAGGGAACTATGGCAGTAGGGCATGTAAGGTATGGGACGACCGGAGGAGCAACACGAGATAATTGCCAGCCGCTTGAGGTGAATCATCAGAAAGGAAAAATGGCACTGGCACATAATGGAAATTTAAGTAACGCTCTGGAACTTCGGGATAAATTGGAGTTATCCGGAGCAATTTTTCATACAACCAGTGATACAGAAACCATAGCCTATGTCATTACAAGAGAAAGACTGAGGACATCAAGTATAGAAGAAGCAGTAAGTAATGCAATGAATTTACTGGAAGGTGCGTATTCACTGATTTTGATGTCGTCAACGAAGATGATTGCAGCAAGAGATCCTTATGGGTTCAGACCGCTTTGTTATGGGAAACTGCCGGATGGAGGGTATGTGGCTGCATCTGAAAGCTGCGCGTTATTGTCGGTAGGGGCAGAACCTATCAGAGAACTGCTTCCGGGAGAAATTCTGGTATTCAGTCAAAATGGTGTAGAGTCAAGAAAAGAACATTGTGGAAAACGACAGAAGAAAACATGTATTTTTGAATATATTTATTTTGCAAGACCGGATTCAGTCATAGATGGAGTATCTGTTCACAAATCGCGAGTGAGAGCCGGAGAGCTTCTGGCAGAGAGTTATCCGGCTGAGGCGGATGTTGTAATTGGAGTTCCTGACAGTGGAATGGATGCAGCGCTTGGCTACGCGAATAAATCAGGTATTCCTTATGGAATCGGATTGATTAAAAACAAATATATTGGAAGAACATTTATTGCGGCAAAACAAAATGAGCGTCTGGATAAAGTCAGGATAAAGCTTTCTCCTGTAAAAAGTGTGATAGAGGGAAAGAGGATTATTCTTGTAGATGATTCAATTGTGAGAGGAACGACAAGCAAGCGCATTGTGAAGCTTTTGCGCGATGCAGGAGCAAAGGAAATACATATGAGAATTTCGGCTCCTCCATTTCTGCATCCGTGCTATTATGGAACAGATATTGATTCGGAAGAAAATCTGATTGCCTGCCACCACAGCATGGCAGAAATTGCAGAGATTATAGGAGTGGATTCTTTGGGATATTTAGAGATAGATAAACTTGGCAAGCTGATTGACAGCGAAGGTTATTGTGCTGCCTGTTTTCATGGAAAATATCCGACAAAAATTCCGGCTGATTTACGAAAAGACCGTTTTGAGAGAAGATTATCTGAGAATGTAGAATATTAACTATGCAGGTGAGGAGAATACGATGATAAGACCAAATATGTATTACAAAGAATTGAAAGATTCATATCTTTTTTATAATATTGCTCAGAAAACAAAAGCTTATGTGGAACAGTATCCGGGAGTAAAACTTTTAAGAATGGGTATTGGAGACGTCTCACTGCCGTTATGTGATGCTGTGATCAAGGCATTGCACGAGGCTGTAGATGATCAGGCCTCCGGAGACAGGTTTCATGGATATATGCCTGAGTGCGGAGCGCCGTTTTTGAGAGAAACAATTGCAGGATATTATGAAAAAAGAGGTGTTTTGTTATCCGCGGACGAGGTGTTTGTTTCAAGCGGTGCAAGTGATGAGCTTGGGGATATTTTAGATTTGTTTGAGCGTTCCTGTTCTGCTCTGGTGATTGAGCCGTCTTATCCGGCATACGTAGATGCGAATGTAATGGCGGGAAGAAGGATTGTACATCTCTCTTCATCAGAGGAAAACGGATTTTTGCCTGAGCCGAAAGAAGACGAAATGGCAGATTTAATATATATATGTTCTCCCAACAATCCCACAGGAGCAGTTTATTCTCGTGAGCAGCTTCAAAAATGGGTGGATTTTGCTAATAAAAATGCTTCCGTGATCCTTTTCGATGCGGCATACGAAGCCTTTATTGAGGACGAGACGCTTCCTCACAGTATTTTTGAGCTGAAAGGAGCAAAAACATGCGCGATTGAAATCTGTTCTCTCTCCAAGACAGCCGGTTTTACAGGAACGAGACTTGGATATACGATCATACCAAAGGAATTGAACCGTAATGGAATGAACTTTAATGAAATGTGGGTACGCAATCGCACTACAAAGACAAATGGTGTGTCGTACATAATTCAGAAAGGCGGAGCAGCCGTTTTTACAGAGGAAGGACAAAGACAGATTCATGAAAATATTCAGATTTATAAAAAAAATGCCAGAACATTGATGCATGCACTGGATCAGATTGGAATCTGGTATTGCGGAGGAAAAAATGCACCATATATCTGGATGAAGTGCCCAAACGGAATGGGAAGCTGGGAATTTTTTGATTATCTGTTACATGAAATTCAGGTTGTGGGAACACCCGGAGAAGGATTTGGAGCCTGTGGAGAGGGGTATTTCCGGTTTTCTACTTTCGGTTCACCGGAAGATACAAAAGAAGCGGCAGAAAGACTGATAAGGCTGTTTTCAAAATAATTAATCACGAGAAAAATAAACAGCTTCGAACAGGGAGTATCAGATTATGGAAATGCTGATGCGTGATCCTGGCTGTGTGATTTCTACAGAGAGGTTTATGGAAAAAAATATGGGGTTATGACATCAAAGCAGAGATAAATGTCGTATGGGTATATCTTTCTAATCTCCGAAAAAACTTTTGTCCATACAGGCAGACGTACAGATAAAAGCCGTGCGTAACCAGGGGTACTTTTTGGAGGAAATAAAATAATGCGTCAGATTCGCCAAAGGTTTATTCTGGTAGCAATGAGCTCCACTTTTATTGTGCTTTTTGCAATTATGAGTGTTATCTTTTTTGTGAATTACAGAAATCTGGAAGAGCGGGCAGATGCAGCTGTTGATGCAATCGTAAATAAGGATACAAAGGAAGAGAAAGGACAGGCAGATGAATTTCAAAGAGGAGAGACAATGTCCGAGCTGAGAAAACTCCGCTTACCATTATAGATGCAAATACAGAAGTTTTGGAAATGATGCAAGGCGAAAATGAGTGGACGGAAAGCATAAGAAATCAGGTAAAACGTTTATCCTCGCTCACAAACCAGATAACTATGCTGGCAAGAATGGAAGAGGCGCAGAAAAAACCGGAGCTGGAAGAGATGGATTTTTCTCTTGTGTTAAAAGAAACGATACAGCCGTTTTATACACTGGCAGAAAGAAATGGGAAAAGTTTTGTGTTTTCGGCAGATTCCGGGCTCATACTGAAGGGCAACAGAGAACTTTTAAAGCAGCTCGTGATGATACTGGTTGATAACAGTGTGAAATATTCCGTGAACAACGGTGGGATTTTTATTTCTTTAGCAAGAAAAGGGCGAAAAGTCGTTTTTAAGGTGGCAAATGAGTCGACAATGATTTAGAAAGGAAATATGGATATTTTGTTTGAACGATTTTACAGGACAGATGCGTCCAGAAGTTCTGAAACGGGAGGTTCCGGAATTGGTCTGTCCGTGGCAAAGGCAATTATGGAAGTGCATAATGGAAAAATTCATGCAGAAAGTGCAGATGGGAAGATACTGGTAATTACTGTGATATTATGACTCTTTTCTGTGATTTTGTCTTGTGTGTCCTGGTATGTTGTGATATTATAAAAAAGAAATCAATAATTTTCTATTAATTTCACACAAATCTACAAAAGGGGAGGCATTTTATGGGCAAAAAGATTGTAAATATAGTTTTATTCCTGGCTGTGGTCGCGGCCGCAGTGGGAATGACCATATATACAGGCAAGGGTGCTGCCAGTGTAATGGTATATAACTTTGTGTTTTTTGGGGTGATGGTACTGATTTATCTCTCCGGCATGATTGGCGGAATGTTTAAAATGAATCATCTTTCCGAAGCGCTCCGTCATGGAACAGAGGAGGTTTCCAGTATTTTTAAAGCGCCCGGAAAAGCAAAGGCAGAAGATTTATCCGTATTAAACGAGATTTTCGGGGAAGCATATCTGGACAAAAAAATAGATACCTTCCGTGGAAGCATTGACAAAAGTCAGGAAGGCATCGGTGATGTGGAGGATTTCATTAATGAGGAAGAAATAGACCTTCATATCCACAAACGACTCCTGGAAATGGTTCCCGATATTCTTACAAGCCTTGGTATTCTCGGAACCTTTGTGGGACTTGTGTGGGGTCTTAAAAACTTTAATCCAAATGACTATGCGGCAATGACAAGCTCCGTTGCGTCTCTTGTAGACGGAATCAAGGTGGCGTTTCTCACTTCTATTTATGGAATTGCCCTGTCCATTGTGTATACATATGGAATGAAGAGCGAGTACAGTTCTCTTACGGAAAATCTTCAGGGATTTCTGGATCGCTTTCATGCGTACGTTATGCCTACTGCAGAAAATGAGTCAAGAAATCTCCTTGTATCCAGCCAGAAGATCCAGACAGAAGCCATGAATAAAATGGCGGAGCAGTTTTCTGTACAGATGGCAGACAGCTTTGAAAAGGTAATTACGCCAACTTTTCGGAAAATGAACGATTCTCTTGACATGCTGGTGACCTCTGTGACAAGATGTCAGCAGGACGCAGTAAAAGAGATTCTGGACGGATTTATGAAAGAAATGCACGGCTCTTTCCAACTGCAGTTTCGTGATTTTAACGAAGCATTAAATCAGCTGAAAAAGGCGCAGAAAGAAAATGCAGATTATACAGCGACTCTTTATCAGACGATGAGTATCCAGTTGAGCGATAATTATCTCCAGCAGGAGCGGGTGATGAAAGATGCGATGACAGAGCTTGGAAATCTGCAGAACCGTTATCTCACTACGGCAAATCGGATTGTGCAGGATAATCAGAATATTCAGAAAATGCAGCAGCAGGATTATCAGCATGTAACAGAATATTTAAAAGAGGCAGAGCAGTCTGCGGCAAAATTCTGGGTTGCCTGCAATCAGACGATGAAGCGTTACGTAGAGGCGGCTGCAGCAGGTATGGAAAATGCAGGACAGTCCAGCCAGGCAAGTGCGGAAGTATTAAAGGCAAATCGTCAGCTCATTCAGGATTTCGATACGAAAATGCAGGAATTTTCCCAGTATCAGAAGCTTTCCTATCAGACAATGGAACAGGTTCGACGCCTGCTTGCAGATGTTTCCCTTTCCGGAAAAGACCTGCAGCTTCACAGCGGACGGATGGACAGCGTTTCCCAGAAGGCCTCTGTGGACAAGATCCAGAAACTTCTGGAAGAACAGGGAGAGGCGCAGAAAGAACTTCTGGAGGATATTTCCCGGAATATCCGGGAGCTTTCCAAAGCAGCACAGAAAGGCAAATTCAGCTTGTTTAAATAAGAGGAGAATTACATGCGTAAAAGACGAAAAAACGAAGACGGAGGATTTAATGTCTGGCGTTCTTATTCAGATATGATGGCGGGCGTTCTGCTTCTTTTCGTGCTGATCATGTGTGTCACTCTTTTTCAGGCGCAGAAGAGCTATAACGAAAGTATTAAGGAGCGGGATGAAAAAATAGCGCTTCAGGAAGAATACACGGCAGAGATTCTGGCGCAGCAGTCTGCTCTTGATGAAAAAGAAGGGCTTCTTCAGAATCAGGATGAGCAGTTAAAAAGTCAGGATCAGCAGCTTGCAGAGCAGAAACAGCTTCTTGCAGATCTGGCGGCAAAGCTGAAAGATCAGGAAAAGACTCTGGATAAGCAACAGTCCGCTCTTGATGAAAAGACGGCTCTTCTTGCAGATCAGCAGCAGAAAATCGATAATATCATCGGCGTAAAAGCAGAGGTTGTAGAGTCTTTAAAAGAGGAGTTTTCAAAAAATAATGTAAACGTAGATATTGATTCTCAGACAGGGGCATTGACACTGGACGCAAATGTTATGTTTGCCTATGATGAGGCAGAGCTTACAGAAGAGGGAAAAGCAGCCCTTAAGAACATTCTTCCTATTTACTGTAAGGTGCTTCTTGAAGATGCCCATAAGCCGTATCTTGCGGAAATCATTATTGACGGATACACAGATACAGATGGAGATTACGCCTATAACCTGGAGCTTTCCCAACAGCGTTCTCTTGCAGTGGCGCAGTATCTTCTTGATATTCAGGGAGAGTTTTTATCAGATGAAGAAGCGCTGGATCTTCAGGATTATCTTACGGTCAATGGTCACTCCATGTCAAATCCTGTTCTGGATTCCAATGGAAATGTGGATAAGGATGCATCACGACGTGTAGAAGTAAAGTTTCGCCTGAAAGATGATGAGATGATCGACGAGCTGAATAAGATCATGACAGATTCTCAGGCGAAGGAAAAAAAGGAAACCAAAAAAGAGAAAAAAGAATAATGAAATGGAAAACGGCTGTCCCTGGGACAGCCGTTTTTAGAGGAAGTCTTGATTTGTTTTATTTGTTGGTTACTGGTATTTTGGAAGTTACGGGAATAGTAGTTGCTGTGCGTATCTGATTCAGAGCTTTGGAAACAGCTGGAATAGAGATAACGATCACAGTCAGGATGCCCTCTGCCAGAATAAAGCTGTAATTATAAATAATGGGATAGAGAGCGGTTAAGGATTTCGGGAAATCAGAAGGCATGTAATCCATCCAGTACAGGTATCCGCCAAGCGCGTGGAATGCGCCTCTTGCGAGGATTGCAGCCAGGTATGCCTTGACAAGTCCGTGCTTTTTTGATTTTGAGAAAAATCCTGCGACTCCCATAGCACCAAATGCGAGAATGTAATCACAGCACACCTGGAACAAAGAAAGCACATATGGCTCCTGCAGGAACTGGAAGATTCCGTATACAAGTCCTGTGAGGATTCCTATTTTTGCTCCATACCAGTATCCGATTAAAACGATAAACAGCATACTGAAAAGAGTAACAGAACCGCCGAAAGGCAGTTTGAAAATCTTAATATATGAAGTTACATAAGCAAGTGCAAGTGCAACTGCACAGGTCACAAGCTGTTGTGTTGTCATTTTTCTGGTGGAACTGTTTTTGGAACAGAAAAAGATAACAGCGGCTGCAAGCAGGATCACTGCGAGAGCAGAAACTGCATAGCCGGCTGTGGTAAGACCGCCATCGGCGTTTACGAGTAATTGAAACATAATGAAATTTTCCTCCTTACGTTGGCATTATCCAAATCAAGTTAAAAGGTCGAAGCCCTGCTTCCTCTCAGCCTGTTGTACAAGCTCCCTTGGTTCAGTTTTAAAGTATATCACAGAAAAAACTGGAAGGCAAGAAAAATTACAGAAAGTGGTAACTTTTACAGGAGAAAAGAATAAGATAAGAATAACCGTGTTATTTTGAATCAAATGTGTTATGATAACAGGGAAAAGAAAATAAAAACAAGGAGGAAAAAGGGGAATGACAGTTTTCTGGGGGCTTATGATTCCGTTTCTCGGAACGTCTCTTGGAGCAGCCTGTGTATTTTTTATGAAAAAGGATTTAAAGCCTCTTGTACAGAAGGGGTTTTTAGGGTTTGCCTCCGGCGTTATGGTTGCTGCCTCTGTGTGGTCTCTTTTGATTCCGGCAATGGAAATGAGCCAGAAGATGAAAAAATTTGCCTTTGTTCCGGCTGTAGCAGGATTTTTTCTGGGTATTGGATTTCTGCTTTTCATGGACCGTGTGGTGCCTCACCTTCATATGGGGAGCGAGAAGGCGGAAGGACCTAAGATACAGTTAAAAAAAACGACAATGCTTGTCCTTGCAGTTACTATTCATAATATTCCGGAGGGATTGTCGGCAGGAGCTGTGTTTGCAGGTGCGCTGTCGGGAAATGAAAGTGTGACAATGGCAGGAGCAGTTGCTCTTTGCGTAGGGATCGCCATACAGAATTTCCCTGAGGGAGCTGTGATTTCCCTTCCTCTTCGGGGAGAGGGAGCAGGAAGAGGGAAAGCATTTCTTTACGGAGTCCTGTCCGGCGTGGTAGAACCTCTTGCAGGAGGACTGACGCTGGTTTTTGCCAGATATGTAAATCCGGCGCTGCCCTATCTCCTTTCTTTTGCGGCAGGCGCTATGATTTATGTGGTTGTGGAGGAACTGATTCCCGAGGCGAATGAGGGAGAACACAGCAATGTGGGGACTGTGGCTTTTGCAGTGGGTTTTGTGGTAATGATGACCCTTGATGTTGTATTTGGATAAAACAAAAGAGAAAAAGAAAAGAGGATGGAAAAATGACTTTGAAGATTGGAAGAAATGATCCGTGCTGGTGCGGAAGCGGAAAAAAATATAAGAAATGTCACGAGGCGTTTGATACAAAATATGAGCAGTTTCGTCAGAAAGGAGTTCCCATTCTGGCTCACGATTTGATCAAGACGCCGGAGCAGATTGAAAAAATAAAAGAGAGTTGCAGGATTAATATAGCAGTCCTTGATTATGTGGCAGAGCATATAGGTCCGGGAGTGACCACGCAGGAAATTGATAACTGGGTACATGAAGAAACCATAAAAAGAGGCGGTATACCCGCGCCTCTTGGATACGATGGTTTTCCGAAAAGTGTGTGCACCTCTATTAATGAAGTAGTATGCCACGGAATTCCTTCGGATGATGTGGTGTTAAAAGAGGGGGATATTATCAATGTAGACGTATCTACTATTTATAACGGGTATTTTTCGGATTCTTCCCGTATGTTCTGTATTGGAAAAATAAGCGAAGAGAAAGAAAAGCTTGTAAAAACAGTGAAGGAATGTGTGAAAATCGGAATTTCCAAAGTAAAACCCTGGGAGCCGATCGGAAATATGGGAAGCGCGGTTCATAAACATGCTCTGGAAAACGGCTATACTGTTGTGCGGGAAATTGGCGGGCACGGTGTAGGTCTTGAATTTCATGAAGATCCCTGGGTAAGCTATACATCAGAAGAAAACAGCGGTGTTCTCATGATTCCAGGTATGATATTTACCATTGAGCCGATGGTGAATATGGGAACAGACAAAATTTACACAGATGAGGAGGACGAGTGGACTGTGCGTACGGTGGACGGTCTTCCCTCCGCTCAGTGGGAAGTTATGGTTCTTGTGACAGATACGGGCTGTGAAGTTCTTTGCTGGTAAAATATTGTCGGTAACGTTAAAAAATATCTTGCATTTGAAAAAAATCTGTTGTATAATTATCTACGTTGTGAAAAAAGATGGTCCTCTGTTGCGCGTTGCATTAAGAACATCCAGAAGATAAGGAGAAAAGAACATGAACGAGATTATTAAAAACATTGAAGCTGCTCAGTTAAAAGCAGAAGTTCCGGAGTTTAAAGTTGGTGACACTGTAAGAGTGCACAACCTGATCAAAGAGGGAAACCGTGAGAGAATTCAGATTTTTGAAGGTACTGTTCTCAAGAGACAGGGCGGAAGCACAAGAGAAACTTTCACAGTAAGAAAGAGCTCCAACGGCGTTGGCGTTGAGAAAACATGGCCATTACACTCCCCGCACGTAGTAAAAGTAGAAGTTATCCGTCATGGTAAAGTACGCCGTGCAAAACTGAACTACTTAAGAGATCGTGTAGGTAAAGCTGCAAAAGTAAAAGAGCGCGTAAGATAATAAAATAATCGCATAGTTTAAAGAAGGGACAATAACATTCGCTATTGTCCCTCTTTTTCCATACTGGGAAATATTAAAGGCAGGTGGGAAGATGAAGGAACACGACTGGAGAAACGGAAAATGGAAAGAAAATAAGAGAGTCATACAGGCGAAGGAAAAACTGGAAGACACAAGAGTGAGAAATGCTCTTACGTGGACGTTCCAGATTATAGTGACTCTTGCGTTTGCTGCTCTTGTGGCAATTATGATGTTTCAGTCTGTCACTATGCAGGAGAGCTCGATGGAACCGACGCTTTCTGTTGGAGAACGGTTTTTTATAAACCGCCTGAGCTATCGTATGTCAGAACCGGAACGTGGAGATCTGATTGTATTTAAAACAAATGCAAGCGATGAAGCGGCTCTTCATATCCGAAGGGTGATCGGGCTTCCGGGAGAGACTGTGCAGATCAAGGACGGACAGATATTTATAAACGGAGATTTATACGAAGAGGGAAAAGATTTTCCTGAAATGAACAGCGGAGGGATTGCGGAGACGGCTGTCACCCTGCAGAACGGGGAATATTTTGTTCTGGGTGATAACAGAAACAACAGCGAGGACAGCCGCCACGGAGATATAGGACTTGTAAATAAGAAATACATAGAAGGGAAACTCTGGTTTACCATTTCTCCGTTAAAGAAAATAGGATTTTTGAAAGGTTAGGTGAAAGACGTGAATGTTCAGTGGTATCCAGGTCATATGACCAAGGCAAAACGGCAGATGCAGGAGGATGTAAAGCTCATTGATCTGATCATCGAGCTTGTGGATGCTCGTGTGCCGCTTTCCAGCAGGAATCCGGACATAGATGAAATCGGAAAAAACAAGGCGCGGCTGATTCTTCTGAATAAGGCGGACCTTGCAGATGAGGCACAGAACGAGGCGTGGAAGACATATTTTCAGGAAAAAGGCTTTTACGTGGTAAAAGTCGACTCCAGAAACGGCGCAGGAATGAAGCTTGTGCAGAATGTGATCCAGGAAGCCTGTAAGGAAAAAACAGAGAGAGACAGAAAAAGAGGGATTAAGAACAGACCCATTCGTGCGATGGTTGCAGGCATTCCAAATGTAGGAAAATCCACGTTTATCAATACATTTGCGGGAAAAGCCTGTGCGAAAACAGGAAATAAACCAGGTGTCACAAAGGGAAAACAGTGGATCCGACTGAACAAAAATGTGGAGCTTCTTGATACGCCGGGGATTCTCTGGCCAAAATTTGAGGATCAGGAGGTTGGAAAGCGTCTTGCTTTTATCGGTTCGGTAAAGGACGATATACTGAATATGGAAGAGCTGGCTCTTGAACTTATCTCTTATCTTTGTAAAAATTACCCCGGCGCACTTGAAAAACGATACAATATTGCGGAGGAAGGACTTCCGGTTGAAATCCTGGGAGAGATTGCAAGGGTCAGAGGCTGTCTGAAAAAAGGAGAAGAGCTGGATTATACAAAAGCAACAGGAATTCTCTTTGAAGAATTCAGAAGCGGAAAAATCGGACGAATTACTCTTGAGTGGGCTTAAAGGAGCAGAAAATGATAAAAATTCAGGAGATAAAAGAAGAATTTGAGAACACTTCCTTAAAGGATTATGGGCTTCTTTTTGAAAAATACAGAGAGGATAAAAGAAGCGGCGTACAGAAGCTCATTGAGAAATATGAAAAAAAAGAAGCGGCTTATCAGGCGGAGCTTGTGCGCACAGAAGAGATGAAGCAGTATGAAAGAAAATATGAACATCTTGGGTATGTGTGCGGAATTGATGAGGTGGGAAGAGGTCCTCTTGCAGGTCCTGTTGTGGCGTGTGCCGTGATTCTTCCAAGGGATTGCCGGATTCTTTATTTAAACGATTCTAAGAAGCTTACCGCAAAAAAGAGGGAAGAGCTTTATGAGGTGATCATGAAAGAGGCTGTTTCTGTAGGACTTGGAATGGCTTCCCCTGCAAGAATTGATGAAATCAATATTTTGCAGGCGACATATGAGGCAATGCGGGAGGCGGTAGGAAAACTATCCGTTACGCCGCAGATTCTTTTAAATGACGCAGTGACCATACCGGAAGTTATCATTCCGCAGGTTCCCATTATAAAAGGCGATGCAAAGAGCGTGTCTATTGCTGCTGCGAGCATTGTGGCAAAGGTGACAAGGGACAGAATGATGGAAGAGTATGATAAGCTCATGCCTCAGTATGGATTTGCATCGAATAAGGGATACGGAGCAGCGGCGCATATTGAGGCTTTGAAAACATACGGTCCAAGCCCCATTCACAGAAAGTCCTTTATCGGACATTTTGTGTAAGCTTTTTGGGAACGGGGGAGATTTTACTGAGTGGAAATGAAAACAGAAGGCAGACAGGAGCCCGTTATGAGAACCTGGCAGCAGAATATCTGGAAAGCCGGGGGCTTTTTATTCTGGAGAGAAATTACAGATGCAGGCAGGGCGAGATCGATCTGATCGCCAGAGACGGGGAGTTTCTTGTGTTTGTGGAAGTAAAATACAGGCAGGGAATAGAAAAAGGAACTTCTCTTGAGGCGGTGGATAAAAGAAAACAGAGACGGATATGCAGAGCAGCCAGGTATTATCTTGCCTGCTTTGTGGGAAATATGGATATTCCCTGCAGATTTGACGTGGTGGGAATTGACGGGAAGGAAGAAAAAATTTCCTGGATAAAAAATGCCTTTGATTTTTGTCTGTAAGGAGGAAGATTTTGGAGATTATCTGGAGCGGAGAAACGAAAGGAAAAATGGAGATAAGAGAGAATAAGGGCGTTACCTATCTTTCTTATCCTGCTTTTGAAAAAATCCCCCGGGTGGTGCATGGCTTCAGCACCAGGCTTGGAGGTGTCAGCAGGGGAATTTATTCCTCTATGAATTTAAGTTTTACAAGAGGAGACGAAGAAGAGGCGGTCCGGGAAAATTACAGGCGCATGGCGGATGCGCTGGGTTTTTCTGTTGAGGATATTGTGACTTCAGACCAGACGCACACCACAAATGTACGCGTGATAACGGAAGAAGACAGGGGCAGCGGAATTACGAAGCCCCGGCCGTACACAGATGTGGACGGCATGGTGACAGATGTTCCGGGGCTTATTCTTGCTACGTTTTATGCAGATTGCGTGCCCCTTTTCTTTGTAGACCCTGTTCATAAGGCAGTGGGGCTTTCTCACTCCGGCTGGCGTGGAACTGCCGGAAAAATCGGCGCTGTGACCGTGGAAAAAATGAGAGAAGCTTACGGGACAAGACCGGAGGATTTATATAGCGCCATAGGACCTTCTATCTGTCAGGAGTGCTATGAAGTAAGCGAAGACGTCATTGAGGCATTTCAGAAAAGCTTCCCTGAAAAAGACTGGGATTCTCTTTTTTATAAAAAAGAAAACGGGAAATATCAGCTTGATCTGTGGGAGGCGAACAGAAAGACCATGATGGAGGCGGGAATACGGGAAAGTCATATTTCCATGTCGGGAATCTGTACCTGTCATAATCCGGAATTTCTTTTTTCTCACAGGGCGTCAAAAGGAAAGAGAGGAAATCTTGCGGCGTTTTTGGGGATCAGAAAGCAGGAAAAATAGAGAAAATAAAACAAGCGGCAGCTTTTCCGGAAAACCGGAAGCTGCCGTTTCTTTTTGCCTTTTTCTCAGCCTTTCAGGCGTTTCATAAGATCCATGATCTTTTCGTTGCTGGAACGAACTTTTTCGACAGACACATCGTGGTTGATGATGTCAATGATGCTTGCCAGATATTTGCTCATATTTGCTTCTACATAATATGGCTTTTCCAGAAGCTCAGGAATACGGTAATTTAAGTTTGTGGTAATTACCTTGTCAATCCAGCCTTTTTCGTAATATTCATCAAATTTATGAAGGCCGTCTGTGAAAAGGCCGTAGGTTGTACAGATGAATACGCGGTTTGCGTGACGTTCTTTGATCTGTTTTGCCACATCAAGCATACTTTCTCCGGAGGAGATCATATCGTCGATAATGACAACATCTTTTCCCTCTACAGAGTCACCAAGAAACTCGTGAGCCACGATCGGGTTTTTGCCGTTTACGATAGTAGAATAATCGCGGCGTTTATAGAACATACCCATATCTACTCCAAGGATATTGGAAAAATAAACAGCTCTTGACATTGCGCCTTCGTCCGGGCTGATGATCATGAGGTGATCGTTGTCCACATGGAAGTCCGGAACACTGCGTACAAGTGCTTTTAAGAACTGGTAAGTCGGGAAGAAGTTATCAAATCCGTTCAGCGGAATGGAATTCTGTACACGCGGATCGTGGGCGTCAAAAGTAATGATATTGGAAACACCCATATCGCTCAGTTCCTTTAATGCGAGAGCGCAGTCAAGAGATTCCCTTTTGGAGCGTCTGTGCTGACGGCCTTCATACAGGAACGGCATAATGACATTGATTCTGTGCGCTTTTCCTGTAGCTGCGGAAATGATTCTCTTTAAATCTTGATAGTGGTTATCAGGAGACATATGATTTTCGTGTCCGCATACGGAATAAGTCAGGCTGTAGTTGGTAATGTCAACCATGATATAAAGGTCTGTACCGCGGACAGATTCTTTGATATAGCCTTTTCCTTCTCCTGTACCAAAGCGCGGGCACTCACAGTCTACAAGGAAAGTGTTCTCGCTGTATCCCTGAGGGATGATGCTGAGCTGTTTTCTGGAAACAAGCTCCTTGCGGAATTTTACCAGCTTCCTGTCTACTTCCTCTGCAAGCTCGCGGCATCCTGCCAGTGCGGCAATACGAATAGGGGCAACAGGCATAGATTTCTCCAATAATTCTATGTTTGGCATAGTATCCTCCTAAGTATGATGTTAAATTTTCTTGAAAAAATAAAGCTCTATCTTTATTTATAACATTTGCCCTAAATATCGTCAAGGAATTTATTGATTTTTACCCGGAAAATTGGTATGATAATGAAGATAATGATAAATCATGGGTATCAATGCCCTTTTGAAGATAGACAGGCAGAATTGAAAACTGCCTCAGTTGAGGTAAACATGAAAAAAGAAAAGAAGCATATTATTTCTTCTGTCCTTCCGGGAAGTATTGCAGAAGAACTTGAACTTGCCCCGGGAGACGCCCTTCTTTCCGTAAACGGACAGCCTGTGGAGGACGTGTTTGATTACCGCTATCTCATGAATGAGGAATATGTGGAGCTTCTGATCGAAAAGGCGGACGGAGAAGTATGGGAGCTTGAGGTAGAGAAGGAGTATGAGGAGGATCTTGGTGCAGAATTTGAGAACGGTCTGATGGATGAGTACCGTTCCTGCTGTAATAAGTGTATTTTCTGTTTTATTGATCAGATGCCGCCGGGAATGCGGGATACCCTTTATTTTAAGGATGACGATTCCAGACTTTCTTTCCTTCAGGGGAATTACGTAACGCTCACAAATATGAGCGATCATAACATCGAGCGGATCATTCAGTATCATCTGGAACCGATCAATATTTCTTTTCAGACTATGAATCCGAAGCTTCGCTGTGAGATGCTCCATAACCGTTTTGCAGGGGAAGCGCTCAAAAAAGCAGATGCGCTTTATGAGGCAGGCATTACCATGAACGGACAGATCGTTCTGTGTAAAGGCGTAAACGATAAGGAAGAGCTGGAATACAGTCTTTCAAAGCTTTCTGAATATGCGCCTGTGCTTCAGAGCGTTTCCGTAGTGCCGGTCGGACTTTCGAAATTCAGAGACGGTCTTTATCCTCTTGAGCCATTTGGCAGGGAGGACGCAAAAGAGGTTTTGAAAACCATTCACTGCTGGCAGGAAAAAATGATGAAAAAGCATGGGATCCATTTTATCCACGCGTCCGACGAATGGTATATTCTTGCGGGAGAAGAGCTTCCGGAAGAAGAGCGGTACGACGGGTATCTCCAGCTTGAGAACGGAGTGGGAATGCTCCGGCTTCTTGATACAGAGGTAAAGGAATATCTCAGTGAGAAAGAGGGAGACGAAAGACAGGTTCGGGGAACACTGGCAACCGGGCTTCTGGCAGCGCCTTTCCTGAAAAAGCACATGGAGAGCATTCAGGAAAAATTCCCCGGCGTCTGCGTGGAGGTGCAGCCTGTAATCAACCGCTTTTTCGGGGAGAATATTACAGTTTCCGGCCTGATCACAGGGCAGGATTTAATGGAACAGTTAAAGGGAAAGGAACTGGGAGAGCGTCTTTTCCTTCCGTGCAGCATGCTGCGGGACGGGGAGGAAGTATTTCTTGATGATGTGACGCTTTCAGAGCTTTCCGGGGAGCTTAAAGTTCCCATTACAGTAGTAGACAGCGGCGGCAGTGACCTGGTAGATGCAGTCATCGGCTCGCCAGAACAGAAAGAACGAAAAAGGAGACAAATGTATGAGCAAACCGGTAGTTGCAATTGTGGGAAGACCCAATGTGGGGAAATCCACACTGTTTAATGCGCTGGCAGGTGAGAAAATTTCCATTGTAAAGGATACGCCGGGCGTTACAAGAGACCGAATTTATGCAGATGTAAATTGGCTTGATAAAAATTTTACTTTAATTGATACAGGAGGAATTGAGCCGGACAGCAGCGATATTATTCTTTCCCAGATGAGAGAGCAGGCGCAGATTGCCATTGATACGGCAGATGTGATCGTGTTTATCACGGACGTGCACCAGGGGCTTGTAGATTCCGATGCCAAAGTGGCAGACATGCTCAGAAGAAGCGGAAAACCGGTTGTCCTTGTAGTAAACAAAGTGGACAGCATGCAGAAATATATGATGGACGTATACGAGTTTTATAACCTCGGGATTGGAGAACCGGTTCCTGTTTCTGCTGCAAACCGCATGGGCATCGGTGATATGCTGGACGAGATCGTAAAACATTTCCCAGAAGGCGCGGGAGAAGAGGAAGACGAGGATATACCGAAAATTGCCATTGTAGGAAAACCAAACGTAGGAAAATCTTCTCTTGTAAACAAGCTTCTCGGCGAGGAGCGTGTCATTGTTTCCGACATTGCGGGAACTACAAGGGACGCAGTAGATACAAAAGTAAAATGGCAGGGAAGAGATTATATTTTTATTGATACTGCCGGTCTTCGAAGAAAAGGAAAGGTAAAAGAGGAGATCGAGCGATACAGCGTGATCCGTACTGTGACGGCAGTGGAGCGCGCAAGTATCGTTGTGCTCATGATCGACGCCACAGAGGGCGTTACCGAGCAGGATGCAAAAATTGCGGGAATTGCCCATGAAAGAGGCAAGGGTGTGATCATCGCAGTAAATAAATGGGATGCCATCGAAAAAAATGATAAGACTATTTACAAGCATACAAACCGTATCCGGGAAGTGCTTGCCTATATGCCTTATGCAGAGATTATATTTATTTCCGCCAAAACAGGACAGAGGATCCCGAGGCTGTTTGAAACCATTGACACAGTGATCGAGAACCAGACCCTCCGCGTGCAGACGGGCGTGTTAAACGAAATTCTCTCCGAGGCAGTTGCCATGCAGCAGCCTCCGTCTGATAAAGGAAAACGGCTTAAGATTTTCTATATGACTCAGGTAGGGGTAAAACCGCCTGCTTTTGTAATCTTTGTAAACGATAAAGAGCTGATGCACTTTTCTTATACAAGATATATCGAAAATAAAGTACGGGACGCTTTCGGTTTCAGGGGAACTTCCCTCAAATTTATTATCCGGGAGCGGGGAGAGAAGGAATAAAGAAATTATGGAACGCTTGATTTGCTTGGCTATCGGATATGTATGCGGTTTGTTTCAGACTTCCTATATTATTGGAAGACTGCATAAAACAGATATACGGGAACATGGAAGCGGAAATGCGGGAACAACAAACGCGCTTCGTACCTTTGGAAAAAAAGCAGGGGCGATCACGCTTCTCTGCGACTGTCTGAAATGTGTGGCTGCCATTTTGATCGTAAAGGCGCTTTTCAGAGAAGACTATGGAGAAATCCTTCCTCTTCTGAGCCTTTATGCGGCGGCAGGATGTATTTTAGGACATAACTTCCCTGTTTATCTGAAGTTTAGAGGAGGAAAAGGCATTGCTGCGTCAGTGGGACTGATCCTTGCTTTTGACTGGAGGATTTTTGCGGTCTGTTTCGTTTTGTTTTTCGTATTGTTTTTTGCAACGCATTATGTGTCTCTGTGCTCTATCAGTGCTTACGTGGCTGCCTTTATCTGCATGGTGATTTTTGGACAGATGGGAAGCTACGGTATGGATACGCCTCATACAATGGAACTGTATGGAGTTATGGCGGCGCTTACGCTGCTGGCGCTGTTTCGTCACAGAGCAAATATTCTCCGCCTTCTTGCGGGTACTGAAAATAAGATTTTCCTGGGAAAATCCGGGAAGAAAGGGTAAGGGTGAAACGTATGGCAAAAATCAGTGTATTAGGAGCGGGAAGCTGGGGAACGGCGCTTTCCCTGCTGCTTTATAATAACGGACATGAGGTGACTCTCTGGTCTGCTCTGGAACATGAGGTGGAGATGCTCCGGGAAAAAAGAGAGCATACCTCAAAGCTTCCGGGAGTGATCCTTCCGGCGGAGATGGAAATCACCACAGATCTGGAAAAATGCCTGAAAGAGCCGGATGTGGCAGTTCTTGCGGTTCCGTCTCCGTTTACGAGAAGCACGGCGCATCAGATGGCGCCGTTTGTGAGAGAGAATCAGAAAATCGTAAATGTGGCAAAAGGCGTGGAAGAAAAGACGCTTATGACGCTCAGTGAGATTATTGAGGAAGAAATCCCAAATGCAGACGTCTGTGTCCTTTCCGGTCCAAGTCATGCGGAAGAGGTGGGAAAAGGGATTCCTACCACCTGTGTAGTGAGCAGCCGCACAAGAGAAACTGCAGAGTATCTTCAGGGGATTTTTATGAGCCCTGTGTTCCGTGTGTACACGACTCCGGATATTCTCGGCGTGGAACTTGGGGGCGCTCTTAAAAATGTGATTGCTCTGGCAGCAGGAACAGCAGACGGTCTTGGATATGGAGATAATACAAAAGCTGCTCTTATCACAAGAGGAATTGCGGAAATTGCAAGGCTTGGGGTGAAAATGGGCGCAAAGGCAGAAACTTTCTACGGTCTTTCGGGAATCGGAGATCTGATCGTTACCTGTGCAAGCGTACACAGCAGGAACAGAAAAGCTGGCTTTCTGATGGGGCAGGGCCGCACAATGGAAGAGGCGATGAAGGAAGTAGAGATGGTGGTGGAAGGCGTGTATTCTGCAAAGGCTGCAAAAGGACTTGCAGAGAAATACGAAGTGGAAATGCCTATTATCACAGAGGTTAATAAAGTTCTTTTTGAAGGAAAAGCGGCATCAGAGGCAGTGATGGACCTGATGCTTCGCGATAAGAAGGTAGAGACTCCCATGCTTCCGTGGGAATAAAACAGAACAGAAAAGGCAGATGCGAATGCGTCTGCCTTTTCTGTGTAGTCAGAAGATAAAAGTGATGAGATTTTAAAACGGAATGTCTCTTAAATCTTCCGGAATGCTGGAAGTTCTCAGGTTTTCATTTAAGGTATCGATGATAGCCATATCTTCTTCTTCAATTTCAAAGTCAAAAATTTCACTGTTGCTTAAAATTCGTTCTGGATTGGCTGATTTCGGGATAACGGAGATTCCTTTCTGCACTGCCCAGCGAAGCCCGATCTGCGCAGGGGTTTTTGCGTATTTTGTGCCCAGGACGCACATGGCGTCATTGTCAAGATAGGCCCCTCTTCCAAGGGGAGCGTATGCCTGTACCTGTATGTTGTTGTCCTGACAGTATTCAATCAGTTCTTTCGGATAACACAAAGGGTGGCATTCAATCTGATTTACAGCAGGTATAATACCGGAAACGTGTTTTAATTCTTCCAGGTGGCGGATTTCAAAATTGCTGACGCCGATAGAACGGGCGCGCCCGCTTTCCAGGAGTTTCTCCATTTCCAGCCAGGTTCCTGTATAGCAGCCGGGAACCGGCCAGTGGACAAGATACAGATCCACGTAATCTGTTTTCAGACGTTCCAGGCTTCTGGAGAGAGAACCCTCGATGTCGCCAAGGCGCTGCGCAGTGTTCCATACCTTGGTAGTAAGAAATAATTCTCTGCGGGAGATTCCGGATTTTTCGATGGCATGTCCTACAAGCTCTTCGTTTTTGTATACAGAGGCAGTGTCTATCAGCCGGTAGCCGCAGTGAATCGCGGATGAAATGGCGGTTTCCGCTTCTGTATGATCGGTAAGTTTATATACACCCAGTCCTAAAAGGGGCATTTCTCTGTTGTTGTTCAGAAAAACAGTCTGTTTCACGGTTCATTCCTCCTCAAAAACAGTTATGTATTTTGTATCTGGTAAAGTATACCATAAAAATGTGAAAGAATCACATCATTTATGTTACAAATTTACTACAAGGACTTTGTTAAAAATAAGACAAATAGGTTAAAAACATCACATTTTCTGTCAAAAATCACAGTTATTTACTGGGAAAAAAGAAGAACTATTGAGAAATATTTCATATAATATCCTTGATAATACCGGGAGAAAGATGTATAATGAATATAATTGATAAATTCTTGTCACAACTTTGCCCTTTTTTAGGTAAAAGAGGCTGGGACAGAGTAGAAAGGAGTAATCTATGCATTTAATTAAAGATGAAAATGGCAATCTGATTCACCACGGTCATGAGCATAGTCATGAGCATACTCATGAAAATGGTGTGAAACATACACATACACACAGCCATGAAGCAGGAGAGAGCCATGAGCATTCTCATGACGAAGGCTGCGGACACACTCACTGCGGTTCCTGTGAAGGAGGAGACTGTAAGAATGAGACAGTTGCGCTTTTAACTTATATGCTCCAGCACAATGAGCACCATGCAGCAGAGCTTGACCAGATGGCAGACAACCTTCAGAAGATGGGAATGGAAGCAGCAGCCAAAACGATCAAAGAAGGCGTTTCCGATTTCCAGAAGGGAAATATGCGTCTCGGTCTTGCCCTTACTCTTGTAAAAGAAGAACTGAAGTAAGGAGGGGTAAGAAATGTGTCTTGCAACTGTTTATAAACAGAGCGATGACTCTGTGATCTTTAAAAATGTAAGCCGTATTGATGTGGACGGAAGCCGTATCGTTCTCAGAGATATTATGGGGGACGAGAGAGTTGTGGAAGGAAGCATTCTTATGGTGGATCTGGCAAACAGCATTGTAAAGCTTTCCTGCGAGTAAGCTTTAGAGAACTGTATTTTAAACATACGGAATCTACAAGGCGAGAGCCTTTGGATCAATAAAAAAAGACGTGGAGGTACGTAACTATGAAATTAGCAGAAGCAATGAAAGAGAAAATGCTCCTTTCCTTTGAGCTGTTCCCACCAAAAACAGACAAAGGTATGGAGAATCTTCCGGGAACAATTGAGCATCTTTGCAAATACAAACCGGAATACATTTCCTGTACATACGGAGCCGGCGGAACAAACGTTGGTAAAAACATGGACGTATGTAAGATGATCAAAGATGCAGGCACAATCCCGGTAACACATTTCACATGTATCGGAAATACTGCAGAAGGCATCAAAGATCAGTTACAGAATTATCTTGACAACGGCGTTGATCATATGCTTGCACTTCGCGGAGACCTTCCTTTCGGCTGGACAGGAACAGGCGGAGATTTCGCATATGCAACAGACCTTGTAGCATATGTGCGCAAAGAGTTTGGCGACAAGATCGAGATCGCAGTTGCAGGTTCTCCGGAAGGACACATCTCCTGCAGAAGCCTTGAGTCTGATATTGCGGTTCTGAAACAGAAACAGGATAACGGCGCAGATTACATCATGACACAGCTTTGCTGGGATATGGAACAGTTCAAATACTGGCTCGATGCAATCCGTGAAGCCGGCGTTACTATGCCTGTAGACGTAGGTATCATGCCGATTCTTGACCAGGCAGCTACAATCAACATGGCGCTTTCCCGTAATGCCTGCGTAATGCCGCGTGAACTCTGCGAGATCATTTCCAGAAACTGGATCTTCCCGAATCCGTTTGACAAAGAGCCATTCGATGCGGACGTGGAAGGAAAGAAAGCAAGATTCAAAGAAGAGGGAATCGAGTACACAATCAGACAGATCGACGAATATCGTGCTCTCGGTGTAAACGGCATTCATCTTTACGCATTAAACAAATGGAAAGACGTATCTGAGATCATCGACAGAAGCGGTATGCGTACATTAGTATAATCAGGAGGCATCAGGTTTTATGGCACATGTAATTGCTGTCGCCGGAAAAGGCGGCGTAGGAAAGACAACTTTATGCGGAATGCTGGTTCAATATCTCTGCGAGCAGGGAAAGGGTCCTGTTCTTGCAGTAGATGCTGATGCGAATTCCAATCTTAATGAAGTGCTTGGAGTGAAGGTGGATACAACTCTTGGCGATGTGCGTGAAGAAATTGCACGCGCGGAAATGTCAAAGGAGAATCCGATTCCTGCAGGTGTTTCCAAGGCGGACTACGCAGAGATGAGATTTGAGGACGCTCTTATTGAAGATGATGATTTTGACCTGCTTGTAATGGGAAGAACACAGGGCAAGGGCTGTTATTGTTTTGTCAATGGACTTCTCCAGTCCCAGCTTGCAAAATATCAGAATAATTATCCGTATTTTGTAGTGGACAACGAGGCGGGTATGGAACACATCAGCAGAGGTGTTCTTCCTACTATGCAGACGGCAATTCTGGTAAGCGACTGCTCCAGAAGAGGCGTGCAGGCGGTGGGCAGGATTGCAAGGCTGATCGAAGAGTGCGACATGCACCCGAAGACAGTGGGACTGATTATCAACAGAGCGCCAAAAGGCGAGCTGAACGATGGGATCCGCGAGGAAATCGAAAATCAGAAGCTGAATCTTTTAGGCGTGGTTCCGCAGGATGATACCGTGTATCAGTATGACTGCGAGGGACGCCCTACTGCATCCCTTCCGGAAGATAATCCGGTAAAAATGGCTCTTCGTGCGATCGTGGACAAACTTGAGTTATCATAAAGATTATTATATTTACTTCAAGTGTACTTCTGTATACTTGAAGTAAATAGCGTTACACTTTTTTTTTACAGGAGAATAACCCATGGGCGGGGATGGGTTCCTGCCTGCGGGCTTATTATAAAATTTTTCATGAAAGACAAAGTACATATGGGATGTACAATTTAAAGGAGGTCTATAATGAGTGAATTCAAATTAACTACAGTGGAAGAATTTGAAGCTGCCACTAACAGACTGTTGGAGACTGGTGCCAAGGTTGGTGCTGATTCCTGGCAGATGCGTGTAAAGAATCAGACTCCACACTGTAAATTTGGTGAGCAGGGTATCTGCTGCCGTATCTGTTCTATGGGACCATGTCGTATTACTTCCAAGGCTCCGAGAGGAATCTGCGGATGTGACGCACACGGCATCGTAGGCCGTAACTATCTGAAATTTACAGCAGGCGGAGCATCTGCTCATTCTGACCACGGACGTGAAATCTGCCATACTCTTCACTGTACAGCAGAAGACGGAAACTACAAGGTAAAAGATCCTGAGAAACTGATCCGTATTGCAAAAGAATGGGGAATTGAAACAGAAGGAAAAGATATTTACGCACTGGCTCATGAGGTTGCTGAAGTTGGTCTTATGGAATATGGTAAGCCATTCGGATACCAGAGATTCCTTGACAGAATGCCGGCAGGACAGAAAGAAAAACTGATTGAGGACGAAATCGCACCGCGCGCAATCGACCGTGAAGTTTCCTCTTCCTTACATATGACACATATGGGATGTTCTTCCCTTCCGGAAGCTCTTGTAAAACAGTCTATCCGCTGCGGTCTTGCCGATGGATGGG
>OCAM01000309.1_pt1 | contig 51204 bp, 74 predicted proteins | sample 1538281 | NCBI WGS metagenome assembly OCAM01 (sample SAMEA2580273, study PRJEB22360) | human gut metagenome | biome: human gut; feature: human-associated habitat; material: faeces | place: Denmark | collected 2008/2010 | reverse complement strand
TTTGCTGTTTGGGTGCTTCCCCCTTGGGGAAAATAAATTAGAAAACAAATATAATGAATTAGAAAATGAAAATTTATTAGATGACACAGAAGAAATAGTAGATTTACCAATAGAAAGAAAAAACAAATTCCAAATTATATGGCAAACTATAAAGAAATTTTTATTTAAATCAGGAGAAGAATATCAAAGAGAAACTGAAAAATAGCATTTAGCTATTGACAATATAAAAAATAGATGATATTATATATAAGCGATTAAAGAAGAAGGTAACCACTTCCACCTTGTCTATATAAATAGAAAGGTAAAATAATTCAATATATATAGTATATAATTATTTTAGTGGGTTAACTTGCGTCTTTAAGTTAATTCATTTTTTTATTGCTTATTTATAAGCAAAATATATGGAGGTGTTTTATAATAAAACAAGATTTACCTATTAACGAAAAAATAAGAGCCAAAGAAGTAAACTTAATAGATGAAAATGGCGAAAAATTAGGAGTAATGTCACTTAATGAAGCTTTAAAAATAGCTTCAGAAAAGAATTTAGATGTAGCTTTAGTTTCTCCAAATACTGTGCCACCTGTTTGCAAAATTATGAATTATGGTAAATATAAATTCGAACAAGCAAAAAGGGAAAAAGAGGCAAAGAAAAAACAAAAAGTATTTGAATTAAAAGAAATAAGAGTAACACCTAATATAGAAGAACACGATTTTAGCTTCAAATCTAAAAATGTAAGAAAATTCATAGAAGATGGTGCAAAAGTAAAAATTACAGTTAGATTTAGAGGAAGAGAAGTTAATAATGTTAAATTAGGAGAAGCAGTTATCAACAAATTTATAGAAGAATTAAAAGATGTAGCAACTCCAGAAAAGAAACCTTTATTAGAAGGTAGAAATATGTTTGTAATTTTATCAAAAAAAGCATAAATAGAAAGGAGCAATTAAAATGCCAAAATTAAAAACAAATAAAGCTGCAAGCAAAAGATATGGGTTTACAGCAAAAGGAAAAGTAAAAAGAACATCTGCAAATGCAAGACACAGATTATCTACAAAAACAAGCAGACAAAAAATGTCTAGAAAACAAAATTCTTATGCAGACAAAACATGTGTAGAAGGAATTAAAAAATTATTACCTTATGGTTAATAAGAAGAACGAAGAATAAGGAGGAATAGAAAATGGCAAGAGTAAAAACAGCAAGAATTACTCGTAAAAAACATAAAAAAGTATTAAAACAAGCAAAAGGATATTTTGGAGCAAAAAGATATAGATTCAGAATGGCTAAACAAGCTGTTATGAAATCTGGAATGTATGCTTATATAGCTAGAAAAGATAAAAAGAGTAATTTTAGAAAATTATGGATAGCAAGAATAAATGCTGCTGCAAGAATGAATGGAATTTCTTACAGCAAATTAATAGCAGGGTTAAAGAAAGCTAATGTAACAATAAACAGAAAAATGTTAGCAGACATAGCTATAACAGATCCAAAAGCATTTACAGAAATTGCAGAAATCGCAAAAAAAGCATAATTTAAAAAAGTTCTAAAATACTAGTTTTTTAAACTAGTATTTTTATGTGCTAAAATTTTATTTTAAATTTTAACAAAAAAATCTTAAAATGCTCATATTATATATTAAGAAAGGAGGAATATTTTATGTCTGAAGACCAAAAAGTAGTATCTATTATAGATTATATAAACGAAAATAACATATGTAACAAATATTTAAATAAGATAAATTCTATAGTTGGAAATAGTAATGTAGAAGTGTTAGCAAGAGTAAAAGATAAAGAATCTGCATTACAAAAAATGCAAGTAAGAAAATTTGCATATGCAAACCAGATAAGTGATTTTATAGGATTTATGTTAGTTACAGACAAGATAGAAGATGTATATAAAATTAGAAATGAACTAAAAAATACATTTGGAAATGGTATAGAAGAAGATTATATTAAAAATCCTAAAAATGGATACCAAAGTATTCACTTAAACTATTTTGTAGAGCAAAATATTCCTCTAGAAATACAAATAAAAACTAAAAGAATGAAGTTAGCACAAGACATAGTACATGATAAAATATATAAGAATTTTAAATTATCAGAAGATTTAAGAAATGTGCTAAGCCAATTAGCATTTTTAAAGATTTTAAAATAAAAGCTTTGTCAAAGAGATATAAAGCAGATTCGAATACAATAAAAGCAATAAAGAATATTCTTTATTGCTTTTTCATTTTTGGCTTTGCAATTAATGAAGCTAAATATCCAAAGAAAATTGCAGCTGCAATTCCACCAGCAGCATTTTTTATACCACCAGTAAATGCACCTAAAAGTCCAGAAGTTTTAACACCTTCTATAGCACCTTTAGCTAAGTTATACCCAAATCCAGTAAGAGGAACAGTAGCACCTGCACCTGCAAACTCTACTAAATACTTATATATGCCAAGCCCACCTAAAATAACACCAAGCGTTACGAAAGAAACTAGAATTCTTGCAGGAGTTAATTTGGTTTTATCTATTAAAATTTGTCCAATTACACATATTAAACCACCAACAACAAAAGCTTTTAATAATGAGCTCCATTCAAAAACTGACATCCAATCTATATTACTCATAAAAATTCCTCCAATAATTACGATTTATACAGTCTAACTGTTTATACTGCAAAATCTTCATAATAACTACGATTTATACTTCAATACTAATAGCATGTGCAATGCCGGGAATACTTTCGCCTTGCTGTGATGATGTGGCATTCATTAAAGCCCCAGTTGCTATTAACAATATTTTTTTATATTTTTTTGTTTGTAGCATATTAAATAAATAGCCAGAAAAAACTGTACCACAACAAGCACAACCACTTCCTCCAGAATGAGTATCTTGAGTTTCTTTGTCAAAAATTAAAACACCGCAATCATTATAGTTAGACTTTATGTTATAACCTTTTGTTTGTGCAAGTTCGATTAATATGTCTTTACCAACATGACCTAAATCACCAGTTATTATTGCATCATAATAACTAGGCTTTCTTCCTGTATCAGTTAAATGGGTAATTAAAGTATCTAATGCAGCAGGAGCCATTGCAGCACCCATATTGTTACCATCTTTAATGCCCATATCTATAATTTTTCCAGGAGTAAAATGAGTTATAAAAGGCCCAGTACCATTAGAAGATAAAATTGCAGAGCCAGCGCCAGTAACAGTCCATTGAGAAGATTGTGGTCTTTGATTTCCTAGTTCTAATGGAAACCTAAATTGCTTTTCTGCACTACAAAAATGGCTAGAAGCACCACAAATAACATTATTTGCAGCTCCACTATCTATAAATATAGAACCTATACCTAAACCTTCAACAAAAGTAGAACAAGCACCAAATATACCTATAAAAGGAATATCTAAGTCACGAAGACCAAAACTAGAAGATATACATTGGTTTAATAAATCACCAGCAAAACAATAATCTATGCTAGAAGCAGGAAGATTAGATTTTTTTATTGCAGAATAAAAAGTTTCTTTTAATATTTTACTTTCAGCTTTTTCCCAAGTTTTTTCTCCCCAAAATTCATCTTCTAAACATTTGTCAAAATATTTAGCAAGAGGTCCTTCTGCTTCTTTTGGACCAACGATACAGGCTGTATCTAATATGGTGGGAAGATTTGTAAATTTTATAGTTTGTTTTCCTAACTTTTCCAAAAAATCATCTCCTTATGCTAAAGTAATACCTTGTGTATTAAAAATAAGGTATATAATTCCAACAATTATAGAGCTACAAATACCAAAAACCAAAACAGGACCTGCAATAGTAAACATTTTACTACCAACACCCATAACATAGCCTTCAGATTTATATTCTATAGATGGAGCAACAATCGAATTAGCAAAACCTGTAATAGGAACTAAAGAACCAGCTCCTGCAAATTTACCTATTTTGTTAAAAATATTTAATCCAGTTAAAAATGCACTAAGACCTATTAAAATAATAGAAGCGATAGTTCCAGATGTAGCTTCGTCTAAATCACGTGCTTTACAGATAAGAAGAATAATTTGTCCAAAAGTACAAATTAAGCCACCTACCCAAAAAGCGTTAAAACAGTTTTTTAAGATAGGGGAATTTGGGGACTTTTTATTTACATATTCTTGATATTTTTTTTGTGTTTCTATAGGTTGCATAAAAACTCCTTTCTATTCATTCGAATGGTCAATAAAAAAGGTAAGTTCTATTTCTGCAAAATATTCTACAATTTTTCCATCTTGAATATTTGCAGTTTGATCTATAACTTTAACCTCTGATATATAATTTATCGTTTTAGAAGCTTCACTAATAGTTTGTACAATTGCATCTTTCCAAGATATATTAGAAGAACCTCTAACGCGAATGTGTTTTTCAACAGTCATTTGCTAATACCTCCTATAAATAAAATTAGTAATATTTTTTACAATTAATTTAATTTTATACAAGAAAATGGTATAATGTATAAAGTTATAATGAGAAAGGAAGAAAAATATTTAATGAAAATAGATTTTGCACGAAATATTGCACTAAAAATAATATACGAAGTAAATGCTAAACAAGCATATTCTAATATAGTGCTAGACAAATACATTAACGAAAATAGGGATAAACTAAGTAATGTAGATATTAATTTTATTTCGGAATTAGTATATGGTGTTATAACATGGAAATTAACATTAGAATATATAATTCAGAAATATTCAAAAACTAAGCTTAAAAAAATGTCGGATTGGGTAAAAAATATTTTATACTTGGGAAGTTATCAAATAATATTTTTGGACAAAGTACCAAAATCAGCAGCAGTAAACGAAAGTGTTAATTTATGCAAAAAATATAATTTTAAATCTGCAAATTTAGTTAATGCAATTTTAAGAAAAATAAGCAAAGAAGATTACGAAGAAATTAATAATATAACAAATAGTATAACTAAAGTTAGTTTAAAATATTCTATGCCAGAATGGATGGTAAAAAAGTTTTTTAGCGAATATGGTGAAAGCAAAGCAAAAGAAATTTGTAAGAATTTAAATTTAAGACCAAATATGTCTGTAAGATTAAATAGTTTAAAAGAAAAAATAGAAATAGGAAATAAAGGAATTTTAGAAGATTTTAGAGTAGTTACAAAAGCTAAAAATATTATTAAGACAAAAGAATATGAAGAAGGCTATATAACTCTACAAGATGAAGCAGCTGGTTTAAGTAGCTTCGTTTTAAAACCCAAAAAAGGAGATTTTGTATTAGATGCATGTAGTGCTCCTGGTGGGAAAACAACATATTTAGCAGAGTTAATGCAAGATGAAGGAAAAATTATAGCATGGGATATTTACGAAGAAAGATTAAAACAAGTTAGCCAAAATGCTAAAAGATTAGGCATAAGTATTATAGAAACGCAAGTAAATAATGCAGCTATTTTAAAAGAAGAGTTTAAGAATAAATTTGATAAAATATTACTAGATGTGCCTTGCCTTGGGCTAGGAGTAATTAGAAGAAAACCAGATATAAAATGGAATAGGAAAGAAGATGATATTAAAGATATTTCTACTATTCAGTACGAAATATTAAAAACTTGTGCAAATTATTTAAAAAAAGATGGAGTTCTAGTATATTCTACATGTAGTATGCTAAAAGAAGAAAATGAACTTATAATAAATAAATTTTTACAAGAAGAGAATTTTATAACTGTTAATATAGAAGAAAATATTCCTAAAGAATTTTATAAAATAACTAAAAATAATATGGTGCAATTTTTGCCAAGCGAAAAACATGATGGATTTTTTATAACAATGCTAAAAAGAAAATAAAAACAGCTATATTACGATAATATTACATTAATATTATGTTTAAATTAAACACCTTGACTTTTTTACATAAACATATAAAATATTGGTATATAAAAACAGTAAAAGTGCTACGCACAATATATATACAAAAGAAGGGAGACGTTTATATGTTAAATAAAGTAAAAGAAGAAAAAGGAATAACATTAGTTGTTTTAATAATTACAATAATTATATTACTATGTTTAGCAGGAGTTATAGTATATTTAGTATTTGGTCAAGATGGTTTAAAAGGTAAAGATAATGCTTTAGAAGCTGAAAGAGATAAAGCATATGCAAAAGATATAGTAACTATGGCATTAAAAGTAGTGGAAAAAGATAGAGAGCAAATGAATGTTAATGGTTTAGTACAAACTAATACAAATCCAGATGTTATAGATGCAGTAGTAAAAACAATAGATAAGTCTTCAAACTTTAAAGAAGGTGCAGATGGAAGTTCAGTAGAATATGTAACAAGTAGTGGAGATAAATATATTGTTAAAATAGATACTAAAAGTTTAAAAGTACAAGAAGTAAACTAAAGAAAAGGCATATACACTAGTTGTATATGCCTAAAAAAATGTTAATAAAAAGGAGCATATATATGAATATAGGAATAGATATAGGTGGAAGCCATGTAGGAGTAGGACTTGTAGGATCAAGTGGAAAGATAATAAACAAAAAAGAAGTAGATATAACCGAAAAAGATAAAAAAAATATAGAAAAAATGATAACAAATACTATAATAAATTTTATAAAACAAATTTTAAAAGAACAAGATATAGAGGCAAAAGAAATTGGTTATGTGGGAATTGCCTCACCAGGTACAATAGAAAACAATTGTATATATAATGTAGTAAACTTAGGTTTAGAAAAATTAGACATAGCTAAATATATAAAAAAAGAATTTAACTTAGAAGTAAAAATAAAAAATGATGCTAAATGTGCAGGAATTGCAGAAAGTATGTATGGAAGTACAAAATTTGCTCAAGATAATATATATTTGTGTTTAGGAACAGGAATAGGTGGAGCAGCATTTATAAATAATAAATTAGTAGAACCAAGATATAAATCCGGAATGGAATTTGGCCACATGATAATAGATAAAGATGGAAGAGAATGTAAATGTGGAAGCAAAGGATGTTTCGAAAAATATTGCTCTATGAAAACATTAAAAAGAGAGATTATAGAAACATTAGAATTAGATAAAAACGATACGGGTGCAAATATTGTAAATGAAATTAGAAAACATATAGATGACTTAAGAGTAAGACCGTTAATAAAAGAATATGTAGAGTATTTGGCAATAGGAATATTTAATTTAGTAAATATATTCGAACCAGAAGTTGTATGTATTGGTGGAAGTTTTGTATTTATAGGTGATTTAATTATTCCAAAGCTAAAAAAAGAAATACAAGAAAAGAAATTATTGTTTAATCCAAGAAAGGACGTAAACATAGTACTTGCAACATTAAGTAATGATGCAGGGATAATTGGAGCAGCAAGCTTATTATAGAAAAATCACTTAAATACTTGTACAAAGTTTAAGATTGTGATATAAAATATGTATGAATATTATAGGAGAGGTGGAACATTTGTGGAAGGCGAAGTAAGTAACGAGAAAAAAACAATATTAATTGTTGACGATGAGCAACCAATAATTGATATGTTAGTATACAATTTAGAAAAAGAAGGATATAACACATTAGAGGCGACAGATGGAGAAAAAGCAGTAGACATTGCTTTAAATAATACACCTGACTTAATATTATTAGATATTATGATACCTAAAATGGACGGGTTATCTGTATGCAAAAGAATAAGACATAATTTAAATGTTCCAATTATAATGTTAAGTGCAAAAGGTGAAGAAATAGACAAAATATTAGGACTAGAATTAGGTGCAGATGATTATATTACAAAACCTTTTAGTATAAGGGAATTAATGGCGAGAATAAAGGCTAATTTAAGAAAAGGTAAAGGTAGCTATGAAGAAGGAAAATTAGAAGCCAATACTAATAAAATTGTTGTAGGAAATTTGCAATTAGACATAGATAAATTCGAAACTAGAGTAAAAAATAAAGTTGTTGATTTAACATTAAGAGAATTTGAAGTATTAAAATACTTAGCAAATCAATTAGGGCAAGTTGTAACAAGAGAGACTTTATTAGAAAAAGTATGGGGATATGAATATTATGGTGACATAAGAACTGTAGATGTTACAGTAAGAAGAATAAGAGAAAAAATAGAAGAAGATACATCTAACCCAAAAATTTTAATAACAAAAAGAGGAGTTGGCTATTATATAGCCACAGGTGATAAATAAAAAATAATTTAAATAAATTGCTAAAATAAAAATTAAGATCGTCGGTTAAAATATACAGTATTCAGTCTATTTTACTGGCGATTTTATTATAAGGAGTAATAAATGATAAAGAATATACAATTAAAGATAGTACTAATATTTTTTATATTAGGTATGCTTACTATTATTGGATTAGGCTTCTTTTTTACAAATTCTTTAGAAGCCATAAATGTAGCTATTAACACAGCAGAAGTTACAGATGTTATAAACGTTAATATTAGTAATGTAAAATTAATACTTATGATTTCATTAATAACATTAGGAGCTATAAGCATTATAGTTGGAATATTTCTTTCAAAAACAGTAGTAAAACCAATAGATAAATTAATAAAGAATGCAGAAAAACTAACATCAAAAGAAAAAAGTAAACATATAAGAAGTAAAAATGAAATAGATAATTTAGCAGATACATTCGAAGAAATGACAACAAAGCTTCAAGAAAACTTATCTGAAATATCTACACAAAAAAAGCAAATGGAAACCATACTTATTCATATGAGTGATGGTATAATTGCATTTAATATGGAAGGAAAAGTTATACTTATAAATCCAGCTGCAACAAGAGCTTTATCTATTATGGATGAAGAAACAAATTTTGAAACAATATTTAAAAATGTCAATTTAAATATAAATATGGAAAAAATTATTTACCTAGAAGATTGGACATCATCTGAGCAAAAGGTTAAGGTAAAAGATAAATATCTAAATTTAGCGTTTGAGATTTTAAAAGATGAAAAAGATAGACCATCTGGTGTAATGGTACTTATACAAGACATAACAGAACACGTAAAACTAGATAATATGAGAAAAGAGTTTGTAGCAGATGTATCTCACGAACTAAAAACACCTATTACATCTATTATGGGGTATGCAGATACTTTACTAGAAACAGAGCATGATAAAACAATAGAAACTAAATTTTTAGGTGTAATATCATCAGAAGCAAAAAGAATGTCTAAATTGGTAACAGATTTATTATCACTTTCAAGATTTGACAATAATAAAACAAATATAGTAAAAGAAGAATTTGACTTAGGTGAGCTTGCTAAAAAATGCCAAGAGAAGCTTCAAATAGAAATAGACAAAAAGCAACTTAAAGTAAACTGTTTAGTTACAGCAAATGTTCCACCTGTATATGCAGAAAAAGATGGAATAGAAAGAGTTATAATAAACATATTGTCAAATAGTATAAAATATACTAATGAAAAAGGTACTATTAATATATATGTAGGTTTTGTATATAATGATGCTTACATTAAATGTATAGATACAGGAATGGGAATACCAGAAGAGGATTTAGAAAGAATTTTTGAAAGATTTTATAGGGTAGACAAAGCACGAACAAGGGAAATGGGTGGAACAGGATTAGGACTATCCATAGCAAAAGAAATTTTAGACAGAAATAATGGAACTATAGATATTAAGAGCAAATTAAACGAAGGAACAGAAGTTGTAATAAGAATCCCTACAAAAACTAATAATAAATTTATCCTAAAGGAGGAAGAAAAATTAAATGAGGGAAAAGACAGTAGGAAACCAAATAACCAAGAAACAAAAAATAGTTAAAGAAATAGTAAGTTGGGTTGTTTGTATTGTAATTGCAGTTATATTAGCTTTACTAATAAAATATTTTGTGTTAACACCAACAGTAGTAAAGCAAAAGTCAATGTATCCTACATTAGAAGAAAATCAAAGATTAATTTTAAATAGATTAGGAAGAACATTAAAAAAGATGCCAGAAAGAGGAGATATAATTACTTTCGAGGCACCATCAAATACATATAGAACAGAGGAAGATACAGACATTTCTAACCCAGTAGCAGTTTACGAATATAGTGAAAAAAGCTTTTTGGAAAACTTTAAATACAATGTATTAGAAATAGGAAAAGTTAGTTATATAAAAAGGGTTATAGGTTTACCAGGTGAACATATACAAATAAAAAATGGGAAAGTATATGTAAATGAAGAAGAGTTAGAAGAAGATTATTTGCAACCAGGAATTCTTACAGATGATTCTGAAGGAATATTTTATGATATTGTAGTGCCAGAAAACACAGTATTTGCAATGGGAGATAATAGGAACTCTAGTGTAGACTGTAGAGCTTTTGGCTGTATACCATTAGAAAAGATAGAGGGAAATGTATTACTTAGATTTTGGCCATTAAATAAGTTTGGAAAAGTAGAAGAGTAGGAGGAATACACTTGTTTAAGAATATTGTAGGTCATGAAGAGATAAAGAAAATATTAGAAAATAATATAAAAACAAAAAATATATTACATAGTTATTTATTTATAGGAGAAGAGGGGATTGGAAAGCAAACTTTAGGTAGAGAGTTTGCTAAAGCAGTTTTGTGCAATTCCGAAGATGAAAAGCCATGTGATACCTGTAAACCATGTGTAGAATTTAATACAAACAATAATGTGAATTTTACCATAATAAATGAAGAAGGTGTTGCAATAAAAATAGAGCAAATAAGAAATATGCAAGTTAAAATTGCAGAAAAACCACTTAATTCAGATTATAAAATATATTTAATTAACGATGCAGACCTTATGACAACAGAAGCTCAAAATTGTTTATTAAAAACATTAGAAGAGCCACCAGAGTATATAGTTATAATTTTAATAACATCAAATGAAAACAAAATTTTAAATACAATAAAATCTAGATGTATGAAAATATATTTTAATAAATTAGAAAACAGTGATGTAAAAAAGATTTTAGAAGAAAAGTTTGAAGTTAGTGATATAAATGATTCTTTTTTAGATGCAGCAAGTGGAAGTATAAAAAAAGCACTATTAATTAAAGAAAATTCGTCAGAATACGAGCAAATAAATAAAATATTTGATATAATAGATAAAGAAAATTTAGTAAGCTTTATAAATTCAGCAAGTTCTATATATGAAAGTAAAGATGATATTTATAATATTTTAGATTATATAAATATTTTATTAGATATAAAAATTAAGCAAAACACAAAAGAATCTTTTAAATACGCAAAATGTATTTTTATAGTAGAAGAGGTTAAAAAAAGATTAAGAGCAAATAGTAATTATGATATGTCTATAGACTATCTATTAATGAATATGTGGAAGGAGATTAATAGTGAAAGAAGTAGTAGGTATTAAATTTAAGAAACCAGGTAAAATATATTTTTTTGATCCAGCAGGTTTAAAACTTAATTTACAAGATATGGTTATAGCAGATACTGCAAATGGTGAAGAATTTGCCAAAATAGCTATGGCAAATAAATTAATGCCGGACGAAAAAATAATAGAACCACTTAGAAAAGTAATAAGACTAGCAAATAAAAAAGATATAAAGCAAAACGAAGAAAACAAAGCAAAAGAACGTGAGGCTTTTAATATTGCAATAGAAAAAATAAAGAAACATAAATTACCAATGAAGCTTATAGATGTAGAATACAAATTTGACAGAACTAAAATATTGTTTTATTTTACTGCAGATGGAAGAATTGATTTTAGGGAATTGGTAAAAGATTTAGCAGCCATATTTAAAACAAGGATAGAACTTAGACAAATTGGTGTAAGAGATGAAGTTAGAAGAATGGGCGGAAATGGAATATGTGGAAGAGAGTTATGTTGCTGCAGTTTCTTAAACAACTTTGATGCTGTTTCTATAAAGATGGCAAAAGAGCAGAATATGTCTTTAAACCCTTCTAAAATATCTGGCTTATGTGGAAGGCTAATGTGTTGTTTAAAGTATGAGCAAGAAGCATATGAAGATAAGTTGCAACGTTTACCAAAAGTCGGATCTATTGTAGGAACATTAGATGGTGAAGGTGTAGTAGATAATGTAGAAATACTAAAAGAAAATGTAAGAGTAAAATTTGAAGATGATGATGGATATCATTATAAAAAATACAAAGCAGAAGAAGTAAAAGTAATAAAAGAAAGTGAAACAGAAGAGCTAAATTTAGAAGAAAAGGAAAATGAAAAGGAATTAGAAGAACTTGAAAAATTAGCTAAAGATGATATTCTAGTAGACGATGATATGTAGAATTAATAATATGTTATATTACTAAAATGCTATATGAAAAGGATTATAAATTTTGCAGTAGCAAAATTTATAAAGCAAGATTTTAAGAAAAGTAATAAAAAATGCAGCAACGAAAGGTGGTGAAGAATATGGCATATAAAATAACAGATAAATGTATAAGTTGTGGAGCTTGTGCAGCAGAATGTCCAGTAGGATGCATATCACAAGGAGATGATAAATTTGTAATCGATCCAGAAGTATGTATTTCTTGTGGTACATGTGCAGGAGTTTGCCCAGTAGAAGCGCCTGAAGATATGAACAATTAATTTACATAAAAAGAAGTTACAAAAAAGTAACTTCTTTTATTTTGCCTTCTTTAATATAAATTTTATCAATTATTTTTAACCAAAATTTTCTTTTTTCATCTATATTAAAAGTATTATATATATCAGGAATGTCTTTATTTATTAACTCATTTAAATATGTAAAATCTTTTTGAGGTTTTTCTTTTTGTTCTTCTTCTAATTTTAATATTTCTTTATTTATTTTGATATAATCTTGCTTGTAATCTTCTTTAGAAATTAAATCATCTAAATATAAATCTTTTAATTTTGAGAGTTTATTTTTTAAACTATTTATTTTTATATTGTTTTTTTGTGGTTTGGGTTTTGTTTTGATTATAGATTTCGAAATATATTGTTTACACAAATATTTTAAATTATTTATTAGATATTCTTCTACTGATTTATCTGATATAACTTTAGAATTTTGACATTGCTTCTCATTTATTCCGACCTTGTATTTGTATTGCTTATCACAAAAATAATTTATTATTTTGTTTTTACTTCTATAATCTACTTTACGAACTAATCTAGATTTACAATAATAACAATATAACATTCCTGCAAAAATAGAAGGTATATTTTCTTTTTTTAATACTTTTTCAACTCTAGGCAACAAGTTTTGAACTTCGTTAAAAAGTTCTTTATCCATAATAGGAGGAATGTAGTTATCTAAATATACATTTTTTCTATACAACTTATATTTTCCAATATAAGCAGTTTCGCGTAGGTAATTAAATAGAGCATCTTTACCTTTCCCAGGAAAATGTTTAACAAAGTAACTATAAGTTTTTTTATGGTCACCATTTACAGAAATAAAATATTTATATAGATTTCTAATATTTTCTGCTTCTTCTGAATCAATTACAAATTTTTTATCTTTTATTTTATATCCATATTTAGGAGTACCAGAAGTTACTTCACCTTTTTCACGTTTGTTTTTGAATACAAATCTTATTCTTTCGGAAGTTTTTCCTATTTCTCTTTGTGCTAAAGATACTTTTAAATTAAACATAAACATACCATCTGCAGTAGAAGTGTCAACATCATCTTCATCTATTGCTTTCATTGTACAATGGTTATCTTGTAAAATCTTATTTATGTTGTTGGCATCTAATACATTTCTACTTAATCTATCTAATTTAGTAAAGAGTATCATATCATATGCAATAGATTTTTCTAGCATTTCTTGCAATGCTTTTCTTTTTTTCATAGAAGAGGCTGATATACCTTCATCTATATAGACATCATATTTATAGTCATTTTCTTTACAATATTTAGTTAGTGAATCTTTTTGTGCTTGTATAGAAAAGCCATATTTTACTTGTTCTTCTGTACTAACTCTACAATAACAAGCAACAGTTTTCATATAAAAAACCTCCTTAAACAAATATTCGGTACTTGTATAAGAAGGTATTATGTAATATAATAATAAAAACTGCTTATACAAGTAGTGTTTGAGAATAGATAATGTAAAACTTTGGCGAGGGATACATTATCTATTTTTTATTTTAATTTTTTCTAGTATTTTCCTTTTTATTTCCTTCACTTAATAGTTTAGTGTCAAATTTTTCAATTTTTGATATGTTTTTATTATTTTTAAATGTTGTAAGTTGATATATAGCTTCTTTATTTAGTTTTAATAATCGTTCTTGTTGAGAAAGTCCTTCTTTTATAAAAGTTGCGTTTAAATTTTCTATATTTGCTAATACTATTAATTGAGAAATCGTTGCATTATCTCTAATATTTCCTTTTGCATTAGGATTTGCTTTTTTCCATTCTTTAGCTGTCATTCCAAATAATGCTACATTCAGTATATCAGCTTCGTTAGCGTAAGTAACAGATTGATGCTGTATAGATACATTTTCAGGAATAAGATTTTGTTTTATTGCATCAGTATGTATTCTATAATTTGTTTTAGCAATCAATCTTTTTATATTCCAATCAGAGGAAAGTCTATTGCTTTCATCGTTTTTTAATCTTTGATAATCAGTAATTACATAAAGTTTAAATTCTGGGCTAATCCAACTGGCAAATTCGAAAGCAATATCTTTATGAGCGAAAGTGCCACCACCTCTACCAGATTTTGATATTATTCCAATAGCATTAGTGGAAGATATCCATTTTTGAGGAGATAAAGTAAAAGCATTTCTTCCTGATTCATTTTTAAACCTATCAAATTCGATAGGTTTAAAATTAGGATTGTGTAAACTTTCCCATAAACCTAAAAATTCTATTGTAGCTCTTGTTCTCATCCAATTATTTATTACAATGAAAGCATCATCTGGATTTTCGTGTTTAGCAATATCTGTTAATGAAATATAATCATTTTCATTATCATTAGAAATAATTCCAATTTCTATACCATCTGCTTGTATTGTTTCTCTATATAGTTCTTTATTTTCTTTTATTTCATTTTCACTCATTATTTTTCCTTTTCTTTCTAATTATATTTTTCATTGACAAGACTTTGATCGGGGAGTAGTTAGTTATTTTTTTAATAATATGTAATTTTACTTCATGAAATTTTTTAATCTTGCTATAAGCTCTTCTTTTAACTTATAAATATCAGAAACATTTTCAATTTCATATCTAATATCCTTTTTATTTTGGTCAGGTATAATTACATATTTTATACTTTCTTTTAGATATACTCTACATATCCATTTAGTAACTTTATTTTCATATAATATTCCAAAGTAACTAAAAGTATCTTTATAGTATAGGTCATCAGGATTTACAATTTCTGATAATATGGACTTTACAACATAATAGCTTTCAAGTTCTTCATTAGTTGTTACAATACTATTTTCATCTGAGATATCGACACTCAGTTCTTCAGAAGATTCAACAGAAGAATTATTAATAGCTGTTTGAAGTCGCTGATTTATTAAATTATTGATATAATGAGTAATAGATTTTTTTAATATAGGTTTATATTTATCGATTACATTTTGTGTTTTAACACCTTCATATATACCTTTATTTAAAATTAATCTTATAAAATCATCACTAGGATTGGAAAATTCTTCTGATAGTATTTTTTCAATTGAATTAGCATATTTTAAATTTGAAGCAGAACTTATAACAGTATTTATGTCAAAAGATTCTTTACAGAATTTTTTTAATTCATTAATATCAGCTTCTTTCAAATCTAAAATGTTGATTTCTAAAAATGGTGCTGAATCCATTTTATTAGTTTCATCTAAATCAGTAAAGAATTTATATGTAATACCATTTGTCAATATACCAATTTTAGCAGATGTTGTACCAAAATATCTAAAAAGTTGTGAACCGTGTTTTTGCAAATTTTCATTAACAGATTTGGCTTCAATTAAGATAGTAGGCTGATTATTAAGAATAATAGCATAATCTACTTTTTCTCCTTTTTTAATCCCTACATCAGCAGTGTATTCTGGCGTAAACTCATTAGGATTAAAAACATCATATCCTAATAAACTAAAGAAAGGCATTATTAAAGACGTTTTAGTTGCCTCTTCAGTAGATATTGAATTTGTTATTTTATTTACCCTTTCTATAAATTGATTTAGTTTTTCTTCAAATTCCATAAATATTACCCCTTTTCTTAATATATTTTTAATTAACAAATAATTTAAACTATTTCAAATTGTTTTCTTTTAACTAAATTTTACCTTGATAAGATATGACTTTACCTATAATTCTTATTTGAATATCTTTAGGATTATATATTTGTACAACATTTTCTGGATTTGTTGACATAGGTTCTAATATAACTAATCCATTTTCTTTTCGATATTTTTTTACTGTAGCATCATCACCATTCACAAGAATAACTCCTATTTCATTATTTTCTAAATCATCCTGTTTTTGTACAAGGACAATATCTCCTTCATTAAATTTTAAATTCATACTATCACCTTGTACCTTCAAATAGAAATAGGTATATCCATCTTTTAATTGAGAAGAAGGAGCAAATTCATATCCTTCTATATTTTCTGTAGCAAGCATAGGTAACCCAGCACTTATGCGTCCGACAACAGGAACTTTTTTTGGCATATCATCAATAGGAAAGACATTATTTTCTAATTCTTGTCTTTCCATTGGAACATCATATCCCATTAGCCAAACAGGAGAGACATTTAAAGCGTCTGCAATTAATTTTAAACCATCTGTTTTTGCCTTATACCTTCCAGACATATATGAGCTGATTTTTGATTTATCTATCTTTGTTATTTCAGATAATTCAATAGGTTTCATATTTCTTAATGTTAAAGCATAAGAAAGGCGATTAGCAAAAGTATCAATTAAATCGTCCATATAGTATACCTCCAATGATTATATTGTAACACAAAGGTTTAGAAATATCAAACATTTTATATAAAAAATTTAAAAAAACTAAACTTTTTTAGAAAAAAGTATTGACTTTAAGAAAAGCATATAGTATTATAATTCTAGTTTAGAAAATATAAACAAAAAGAGGTGAAGTAAATGTACGATTATACTAAACTAAAAGAGAAAATCTCTAATAGTGGATTTACTCAAGAACAAGTTGCAAAGGCTTTAAATATAAGCAAAGGAGCCTTTAGCCAAAAGATAAATGGTTATGTATCATTTAGCCAAAATGATGTAATAGATATAAGTAAATTATTAAAAATACCAAAGACTAAAATATATGAATATTTTTTTACATTAAAAGTTTAGAAAAAATAAACACGGCAAAAGGAGAGAAGATGATAGAAATAACAATTTTGGATAATCAAACAAAGATAGAAACAAACGATTTAAATATTTATATTGAAGGAGATTTTGAATTAAAAAAAGAAGGTACCGAAGTACCAACGATTAGTGTGATTGCAGATAAGCAGAAATGATTTGTGCAATAGCTGTAGGTAACCAAGAATGTTTAGCTATTAAATCCCCAAATTTAGAAAGTTTACCTTTATGAAAATCATTTTTATCTAAGGAGTCTTTTAGTAAAGAAGTTAATTCATAAAGTTGTTGCTTATCATTTTCACCATATATTTCAATAAGTTGTTTCAAATCATCTATATTGAAATGTGAATTATTTAATATGGCAGATTGTTGATTTCCAATAATTGAATTTGAAGCATTATTAATATTAAAAACTGTAGAATTTGGTTGAGACTTAGAAATTGAAGTTGTATAGTAAGCTTTTTTAGCAAAAGTTTCTCCTTTAAATGTTTGAGTATCAACTTCGGTTACATAATATTTAATTCCAGAATTTATAAAGATATCTCCGATTTGAATATCTACTTCAGGAAAAAAGTCAATAACTTTTCTAGAAGTATTTGAACTTTTTAAACCTTTTACAGTAGATAAAAGATTATTATTACGATAATGTTCAAAATCAATCATTTGTTTTCGCCACTTATATAAAGGATTATTCAATATAATCACCTCACTTTCGAGGTAATTATAACAAAACATTAATAAATAGAGAAGAGGTGAGAAGATGAAAATAGAAGAACGACTAAATATCTTAGAAGGAATTACATATAGTGAATGGCAAAAAATAAAATTAGTAATAGATAATCGATTTGCTGAAATAAAACTAAAAAGTACCTTCAATATAAATGAAGATACCTTAAAACAATTAAAAACTATTCTTTAAAATCATTTTTTTCCATTTCATTAAGAATAGTTTTATACATACTTAAGTATTCATCGTAAGCTTGAACAGGAGTATCAATTTTACGATTTAAGATAATAGCGATAGCTAAATCGTGAGCACGTTGTTCATTAGACATAAAATTCACCACCTTTCAACAGAATTATAGCATAGGTGGAGTAAGAACGAAAGAGGTGAGAAGATGGAAAAACAATTAATTTTTGGAATTATCATAATTAGTATAGCTTGGATATTTTCTACAGTAATGGCAGGTAAAATGGCAGGAAAAACAGGTGTGATTCTTTATATAGTATACGGAGCATTAATAATTAGTCCTTTTGTATTTGGTTTGATAAATAAGCTACTAGAACAGTAAGACAATGATTAGCTTTTGAAGAATCATTATCTTTTAAGAAATCATCCAATTCTTTAAAAGTATCTAATGTTAAGTTGTCAAAGTAAATAAAAAGCTTATTAACAGATGAAAAATAATCATTTAAATCATTGTTATCATGAGAAAGTATAACTGCTTCAGTTGCTTCTATAAATTCATTTAAGGCAGTTATTCTAGAAGCATTAAATATTTCTAATTTTTTTATTTTAGTTTGATGACAATTATTTATTATTGCGGTAACTATTGGAGATACAATAGCAGAAACTCCTAAAATGAAAGCCATTACCCAAGACCAAAACTCCATAAAATTCACCACCTTTCAACAGAATTATAGCATAGGTGGAGTAAGAACGAAAGAGGTGAGAAGATGGAAGAAAGAAAAGCTGAGGAAAAGATGGCTATAGATAATAATGAGACTTTAATTAGTATTTTAGTTGCAATGACTATTGGAACTTTGGGAGGAATAATTAATGCACTTATATCTTTATTATTTTAAGAAATATAAATGCAATTACAATACAAAAATAAAAAAGAGAGGAGTTAGAGAATGGAAGACGAATTTGAAGAATTAAAAAAAATAGAACAAATAGCAAAACCGTTAATTGATTTTATAAAACAAAATTACAACCCTCATACAAGCATTGTGATAAATGAAGATAGTATAAAGGTTGTAACGGATGAGATAAATATTCCTTTAATTAACTAATTTTAATTGCAGGGTAGAATGGTTTAATAAAGTGATGAAAATTTGATAGAAAGGAAGGAGGAGGCATGGATTATGAAAAAGTAAATAAAGCAATTATAGAAATACTAGAAGAAAAATATGGAGTAAAAATAGAAAGCAAAGTTGAAAGGAAGTGAAAACTATGAGTGATCAACAAAAATTTGATTATTTACTAGGAAAATTTACTAGAAAAGCAACAACATTCATAGGAACAGTATTATTTTTTGGAACAATCGAATTAGTATGTCTAGCACATATATTTTTAAGATAGAAAGGAGGTGAAAAAGATATGGAATATTTTATATTACTTGCTGTAATAGGTATCTTAATAGCTTACATAGTTATAAGAGAAACATTAATACAAGCACAAATAAAAGAATTAGAAGAAGATCGTAATAATTCAGAATTAAGAGCAGTAATACATTTTAGAAAAATAAATGAAGTTGAGAATTTAATAAAAGAAGAACAAAGAAAACCATTATATGAAAGAAACAACTTTAAGTTAGTAAGCAAAATAAAAGAAGTAATTTCCAACGCCAATTAGATAATTACTTCGTTAAAAGAAAATAAATAAACATTCTCTTAAATTATAATAGCACGATTTAAGAGAAAAATCAAGGGAGGATATTATGGAAAGCGAATTTGCAGTAATTAACTTAGAAAAATATAACGAATTATATAAAAACAATCAAATTTTAAATGATATATATGATGTGGTTTTAGATAATTTATATATAAACTGTATTAAAGAACCTACATTAAGTATAGAGGGGATAGAGAAATTAATAGAAATTATAACACATAACAACCAATATATAGAAAGAAAGTTAAATGTATTAAAGGAGGAGCAAACAAAAGATGAGTGATATAGAGAAAAGATATGATGAATTAGAAGAAGCAATATTAACTTTAAATATGCAAATAAACGAATCAACTGATAAGTGTGTAAAAGAAATATTGATATCTTGTAAAGACAATTTAGAAAATGAACTTAACGAAATAAAAGATAGAGTTGAATCTATATGGAAGAATGAAAAAAGAGAGTTGGAAAATGAATATTGGAGGAGTGCAGTGAAATGATTGAAAATTTAATAGTAATTAAACAATTACCACAAATAGAAGAACATTTAAAGGATTTATCATCTGAAATAGACGTAAAGGTAAAAAATGCAAAGAAATTAGTATGTACAGAAGAAAGTGTAAAAACAGTAAAGCAAATAAGAGCAAATTTAACTAAAGACTTTAAAGTTTTAGAGGAACAAAGAAAAACAGTAAAAGAACAAATTTTAGCACCATATATGCAATTTGAAGAAGTTTATAAAACATATGTATCTAATAAGTATAAAGAAGCAGATATAGATTTAAAGCAAAAAATTGATAGTACAGAAAATGAATTAAAAAAACAAAAAGAACAGGAAATAAAGGAATATTTTGAAGAATATAAAACAGCAAATAATATTGATTTTGTAGATTTTAAACAGGCAAATATAAATGTAACATTAACAGCAAGTAAAAAGAACTTAAAAGAACAGGCTAAGACTTTTATAGATGAAATAGTAGATGATTTAAAACTTATTGAAACACAAGAAGGTAAAGAAGAGATTTTAGTTGAATATAAACGAAATTTAAATGTAAGTAAATCAATTCAAGAAGTTGCAAATAGACACAAGCTATTAGAAGAAGAGAAAAAAAGACAAGAAGAATTAAAAAATAAACAATTAGAAGAAGCTCAAAGACAGGCTGATATGTCAATAAAAAAACAAGAAGTAGCAACAAAGAATGCTTTAGATAATTTTGTTATAGAGCCACCAAAAGTAATAGAGCAAGAAGAAATTTTAACACTTAAATTTAAAGTAAGAGGAACAAGAAGTAAATTGAGAGAATTAAAAAGATTTTTAGAAGATGGGGGATATGATTATGAGTAATATACCAGCAAAAACAAATAAATCAACAAATAAGCCAAAGTTTAGTGTGGCAATACAAAGTGATACATATAAAAATTTAATAAACCAAACTTTAGGAGATAAAGATAGAGCAACAAGATTTATAGCTAGTATATCAAGTGCAGTAGCAACGAATACTGATTTACAGCAGTGTGATGCTGGAACAATATTAAGTGGAGCATTGTTAGGAGAAAGCCTTAATTTAAGCCCAAGTCCTCAATTAGGACAATACTATTTAGTTCCATTTAACAAAAAAGTTAAAGATGCAAATGGAAATGAGTATTATATAAAAGTAGCACAATTTCAGCTAGGTTACAAAGGATATATACAATTAGCAATTAGAAGCGGTCAGTATAAAAAATTAAATGTGTTAGCTATAAAAAAAGGTGAACTAATTAAGTATGATCCATTAAATGAAGAGATAGAAGTAAATCTTATAGAAGATGAAGAAGAAAGAGAGAATGCAGAGACTATTGGATATTATGCAATGTTTGAATATACAAATGGATTTAGAAAATCACTATATTGGTCAAAATCCAAGATGGAAAAACACGCATTAAAATATTCAAAAGATTATGCAGCACACAAAGGTTATACATTCTGGGAAAAAGATTTTGACGGAATGGCATATAAAACAATGCTTAGACAATTAATTTCAAAATGGGGAATTATGAGTATTGATATGCAACAAGCAGTAGAAAAAGATATGACAGCAATTAATACCGATGGTACATACGAATATGTAGATAATGAAGAAGATACAATCATTGAACAAGAAGAACCAAGAGAAGAAGTAGTAGAAGTTCAGAATGAAACCACTGAAAAAGAGGTATCTATGAATGAATTATAAGATTATATCCAGTTGTAGTTCTGGCAATGCAATAATTATAAAAGACATAATTTTAATAGATTGTGGAGTAACTTTTAAAAGATTACAAAAGTATTATAAAAATTTAAAAATCGTACTACTTACGCATATTCATACAGATCACTTTAGAAAAGAAACAATTAAAAGACTAGCGAAAGAAAGACCAACTTTGAGATTTGCTTGTTGTGAATGGCTGTTGAAACCTTTACTAGATTGTGGTGTTAATAAAAGAAATATAGACATACTTCAAATTGGCACGAAATACGATTATAAGCTATTTAAAATTGTACCTATTAAACTATATCATGATGTACCTCAATGTGGATATAGAGTACTATTTGATAATTATAAGGTTATATATGCAACAGATACTAGAACATTAGAAGGAATAACGGCTAAAAACTATGATTTATATTTGATTGAAGGTAATTATGAAAATGAAGAACTAGAAGAGAGAATAAAAGGAAAACAACAAGCACAAAAGTATTGTTATGAATATAGAGTAAAAGATACCCATTTAAGCAAAGGACAAGCAGTAGATTTTTTATTACGAAATATGGGAGATAATTCAGAATACGTATTTATGCATGAACATATAGAGAGGTAAAAGATGGAATTTGAAAAATTATATATGTTTAATCCTTTTACAATTCAAAATGCAAATAGCCAACAAATCGCTGATACATATAGTAAATTACAAAATGAGCTAGTAGAAAATGCAGATACAGGTTTTTTAATATCTAAAAATATAGAGATATATGCAAATATGAACTATTTAATAGGAGAAATGATAGCAAGAATACAACAAGAATATGACACACTAAAAACAGATATTTCTATACAAGAAAATAAACAAGTATATATGCAAAGGAAACAATGGCAAGAAACACAAAAAGAAAAGCCACCGGCAATGACTTATTTTGAAGCAATGGCAAAAGAATTTGTAAAAGAAGATAGTAAAAAATTAGCAGAATTGGGGGCTAGATTATTTAGATTTAAAAAAGCCTATGAAAGCATAGACAGTAAACAGAATGCTTTAAAAAAGAAAATTGAAGCTATTAGATATGAAATATAAATAAATGTGGCACTAATTAGTGACGAAAATAAAGGAGAAAAGCACTCTTTTTAGTTAGTGCCACTAAAGCTCCCCCATAAAGGAGAAATAAATGAGTAAAAGTATATTACAAAATAATAAAAAATGTTACATAACGAAAAGTACAAATAACCTACATAAACATCACATATTTGGAGGAACAGCGAATAGAAAGCTAAGTGAAGAAGATGGAATGTGGATTTGGCTAAGAGCAGATTGGCACAACATGAGTGATTATGGAGTGCATTTTAATAAAGAATTAGATTTAAAACTAAAAAGAATAGCACAGAAAAGATGGCAAGAATATTACCACAAAACAAAAGAAGATTTTATAAAAAAATATGGAAAAAGTTACATATAGAAAGGAAAAAATATGAAAGTATTAATCTACGTAATAATTATTATTTTATGTTTAGTGTTAGATGGATTACTTATATGTATTTCAAATAGAAAGAAAAAATATTCTTTTTATATTGGTTATATAGGAGGAATGTTGGTATATGTAATTTTATTTTTAAATTATATATTTTTATTTGGATAGGCAACAAAGGGAGCAGACATAAGCAACTGCTCCTTTAATACTAAAGAGAGGAGAATGCAATGGAAAAATATGATGTACTAATTATAAACTCAAATAACATATATGACTATGTTGAGAATACAGCAGAAGGAATAAGGTTTAAAAATATAAGTAGAATGGATTTAGATGATTTGTTAAGAATGTCTATGGAACAAAATTTTACTATAGTAATACAAAATTGTGAAGAAGAGGAATAGATATGGAAGGTTGGATAAAATTATACCGAAAAACATTAGACAATCCAATAATAACAAAAGATAGCGATCATTTAGCTGTATGGGTATATCTTCTAGTAAATGCAACGCATCAAGAATATGATGCACTATTTAAAGGAAAAAGAATTACATTAAAAAGAGGTCAATTAATAACAGGAACTATATCAATAGCAAAAAAATTGAAAGTAAACAAAGATAAAGTACAAAGAATATTAAAATTGTTCGAAAATGATAAACAAATTGAGCAACAAACAAGTAACAAAAATAGACTTATATCAATACTTAACTGGGATAAGTATCAAGAAGTTGATGAACAGAATGATAAACAGCTGATAAACAAGTGCGAAACAACTAATAAACAAGTGATAACAAACAAGAATGTAAAGAATATAAAGAATGATAAGAATGTAACAACAACAATAATAGACGACAGTTGTGTTGACGGTCTACAAGGAGTTATTGATTTTTATAATAATAATATTGGCTTTTTAAGTCCATATGGCCTAAAAATTCTAGAAAGCTATGTAGAAGATATGTCTAGTGAATTAGTTATTTATGCAATGCAGATAGCTGTAGAAAATAACAAAAAGACAATTAGCTATATTAAAGCAATATTAAATAATTGGGCTAAAGCTAATATAAAAACATTAGAAGAGGCAAAAAGAGAAAATAAAAAGAAAGTAAATACTGATAAACAAATAGAGCAACGTAATTATACAGAAGATGAGTTTGAAAGTTTGTATGCTAATTAAGGAGTGATAACAAATGAAAATAAGTAATATAACAAGGCAATTAAGCTTTGAAGATATAAAGCCTAAAAAGAAAATACGATATATGCAGATACTAGATAGATTAAGCGAAGAAAATAAGACTGCAAAAGAGATAGCAGTAGAATTATTTAATTTAGGATTTATTCCCAGTACGGAAAGAAACTATACAGCACCTAGGCTTACAGAATTAGAAAAAATGGGATATGTGGAAGAAACAGCAAAGAAAACATGCCAGTATACAGGTAAAGCAGTAACTGTTTACAAGATAACTCAAAAAGGATATGAAGCAATTAATTATAATCATATTCCAAGAATAGATTAGGAGGAAGAAGTTATGAGATATAAAGTTGGAGATAGGGTGAGATATATAAAATATACAATGTATCATACACCTATAGTAAAAGAAAATTCAATTTGGAAAATTATAAAAGTAGATGCTAAAAATAGAATGTATTTTACATTAGATGAAACTAATCATAAGGAATGGTTTAAAGAAGAAGAGTTACAAAAAGTAGAATATACATACAAAGATTTAGAGAAAGCGTCAATTGGCACAAAAGTAACATTTGAAAATGGAGAAGTTTTAGTTAAAGATGATAAAGATATTTTCGAAAATAGTGGTTATGTAAGAAATATATTAGAGCTAGATAATTTTAAATCTAGAATATTAGGAAAAATAATTAAAATAGAAGAGCCGGAATATCAAACGGTATATGAAAGTAAGCCAGAAATCTTAGACGAAGTAGAAAAGAGATATTTAAGAAATGTAATAAGACCTTTTAGAGATAGAGTAAAAACAATTAGTAAATTTGTATATTCTGGAGGAAATGCATCAATTGATATATCTATAGATGATAATAATACAGGCTGGCTTATAGAACTGTTACCTTTTCCAAAAAATGAGATGTACAAAGGAATGGAAGATAATAAAAAATATACAATCGAAGAATTGGGGCTATAGAAGATGAAACAAATAGAAGCAAAATATATCTGTAAATATTGTCTTGGTTGTAACAAATTAGAAGATAAAAATTTTAAAGGAGTAATGAATTGCAAAAATTTTATAGCTGGATATGAAAACTGGACAGAGATTAGAAGAGAGGAGCTAAAGAAAAAATGAAAATATTAGCAATAGACCCAGGAAATATAGAAAGTGCATACTGCGTAATAGATGAAGAAACATATAAACCAGAAGAATTTGGAAAAGTTAAAAATGAGATTTTATTGAATTTAATTTATAGCAGATTATCTAATAGTGTTAATTATTACACAATGGTAATTGAAATGATAGCAAGTTATGGTATGCCAGTCGGTAAAGAAGTATTTGATACTTGCGTGTGGATAGGTAGATTTGTAGAAGCATATGATAAAGATTATAAATTTATCTACAGAAAAGATGAAAAGATTAATATATGTCATAGTATGAAGGCAAAGGATAGCAATATAAGACAAGCCTTAATAGATAGATTTGGACCTGTAGGAACAAAGAAAAATCCAGGTTGGTTTTATGGATTTAAAGCAGATATATGGAGTGCATATGCTGTAGGTATTACATATTTAGATTTGAATAAAGAGGTGAAAATGAATGAGTGAAGCAGATAATTTTAAAAATAGATATTTGCAACAACCAATAACTTTTTTAACGGTAGGACAATACACAGGACTTAAAGATAGAAACGGAAAAGAAATATATGAGGGAGACATAGTAAAAATTATAGATACAGAATATCATACTAAGCATATAGCTAGTATAGAATTTTTAGAAGCAAGTTTTATATTACATATGATAAAGGGAGAATTTGCTGGAGATATATTAGGGGCTGATAGTTGGTTAGACCAAGAAAAAGAAGTAATAGGCAACATATATGACAATCCAGAATTATTAGGAGGTAACAATGGACGAGATTAAAGAAAACGAATTTGTTAGAACTAAAGATGGAATTATAGATAAAATATTTAAATTTGATGAAATATTGAATGAGTATTGGTGTGAAAAAGGTCTGGTAATTGATCCAGAAAATAAAATTGGAACACATTTAAAAGACATAGTAAACCATAGCTTTAACATAAAAGACCTAATAGAAGAGGGAGATATAGTAAATGGACAAAGAGTATTATATATCGAAAAGGAAGGTTTAGTTATTGAAATGGCAGATTATATATTCCCTTATATATCAATAAAAGAAATAAAAATCGAAGAAATACTAACACACGAACAATACAAACGAAATTGTTATAGATTGGAGGAATAATGCTAACAGACGAAGAAAAAGAACTAATACAAAAGATAAGAGCAGACTTAAGTGTATTAGACAATGCATTAAAGAAAAGGCTAGAAAATAAGGCTAGCAAAGCAGAAGTAACAAAAATTAGGATAAAAACAGAAGAAAGTTTTAACAAATTAAAAAATTATTATAAATAGGAGGTACAGATGATTAAAGAATTATTGGAACAAGCCGATAGTGTAATAGAAGAAATAAAAGACATAGAAAACAGATTAAAGAATATAGAAAAAAGAGAGAAAACAATAATAGGTGATTCTGTAACAGGAAGCGAGTATGAATACCCTTACATAAAAAGAAACTTTAGAGTTAATGGCATAGACAATAAAGTATTTGGTAGTAAAACCAAAAGACAATATAAAAAAATGCTAAAAAGTAAGAAAAACAAATATGAAAAAATGATAAAGCAGATTGAATATGAATTAAATTATATAGAAGATTCTGAAATAAGAAGAATTATTCGATATAGATATTATGATAAATATAGTTGGATAAAAATACAAATAGAAATGGGATATAGAAGCGAAAATACTGCTAGAATGAAATTAAAAAGATTTTTTTAAAAAAAATTAGCATTTGTGCGTTTTGTGCGATAAAAAGGCAGTAAAATGGTAGTAGGTAAAAAAGTAGTGCTAAGAAATTGGCAAGCCCAAACTACCATTTAATTATTGCTCATAGAAAATTAAATTGTCCTCTGAGAGAGTAAGTGTTTTAAATGCTTACTCTTTTATATTGCGCATTTAGAGAAACGGTTATCTCATTAGTCTCATAAGCTAAAGGTATTGGGTTCGACTCCCAAATGCGCAACCAATAAATAAAAAGAGGTAAGAATATGAAAGAAATTTTAGAAGAATACAAAAAAGAAATATGTAGTAGATGTAAAAACAAGTATACACAGTTATGTGAAATTAGGCAATGTGTAGATGGAACATTTAGATGTATTTATTATGAAAGAGAAGGAAAAGAGAATGACAAAAGGAAATTTAAAATTTAAGATTAATAATAAAAATTGGGAGATAAAAGAAATTTCACAAGAGCAAATGAGAGAACAGTTAAAACAACATAATGATAGAGTTGAGGAGTTTGGAAAATATTATGGATTAACATATGCAGATACACAAACTATTTATTTAGATAAAGATTTATGTATAGATAGAAAAAGAACAACTTTATTACATGAATTAGGACATTGTTATATTAATACATATGACTCATTTAGATCAAAATTATAGTGAAGAAGATGTTGTAGATATAATTGCAAATTCACATGATATTATAAGAGAAATAGTAGATAAGTATTTTAATTAAGAAAGGAGCAATTTTATATGACAGAAGCACAAAAAAGATTTTGTGATGAATACCTGATAGATCTTAATGCAACGAGAGCATATAAAGTTGCATACAAACGTTGTAAAAAAGATGAAACAGCAAATGTAAATGGAAGTAAGTTACTAAGGAATACTAAGGTTAAGGAGTATATATTGCAAAAACAAGCAGAGATACAAAAAAGAACAGAAATAACACAAGACAGAGTATTAAAAGAATTGGCAAAAATTGCTTTTGGAGATATAAGGAAACTGTATACAGATAATGGAGCATTAAGAAACATAGTAGATTTAGAAGACGACATAGCAGGAGCAATATCTGGAGTAGAGACATTTGAAGAATATGAAGGAAGAGGAGCAGAAAGAGAATACATAGGAGATACTAAAAAGGTAAAAATGCTAGATAAAACTAAAGCATTAGAATTATTAGGAAAACATCTAGGTATGTTTAAAGAAACAAATATTAACATTAATACAAATTACGAAGAGTATTTAAAGCGAGTTGAGGGCAATGAGTATTAATACTAAAGCCTATATAGAAAACTATATAAAGATTAGAGATAAAAGAGGAAGAATAATATCTTTAATCTTAAATAAGCCTCAACTTAAATATTATAATGTAATCAAAAAACTACATGAAGAGAATAAACCTATTAGAATTATAATATTAAAATCTAGACAAATGGGATTTAGTACAGAAACAGAAGCTATTATAACTAAAAACACAACTACACACCATAATTATAGAGCAGGTATAATAGCACATAAAGAAACAAGTACAACTAATATATTTGAAATGTCTAAATTAATGATTAATTATTTACCAGATGCAATAAGACCAGCACAAAGAAAGTCTAATGCGAAAGAGCTAGTGTTTAATAATGATGAAGGAACAGGCTTAGATAGCAAAATTAAATGTATGACGGCTGGAGGAAAAGGAATAGGACGTTCTGATACATTTACAGCATTACATTTATCAGAACTAGCTTTCTGGGAAGGTGATAAAAAAGCAACAATGACTGGTTTATTACAAGCAGTACCTAATACACCAGAAAGTATGATAATAATAGAAAGTACAGCAAATGGCTATGAATATTTTAAAGAGATGTGGGATAGTGCAGTCGCAGGCGAAAACGACTTCTATCCTCTTTTTGTTGGCTGGAATGAATTAGATGAATATAGCATGCCTTACACAGGTTTTACCTTAACACAAGATGAAATAGATCTAAAAGAAAAATATCATCTTACATTAGAACAATTAACATGGCGCAGATGGTGTATTAAAAATAACTGTTCAAATGATATTAATCAATTCAAACAGGAATATCCTATATGTCCAGAAGAAGCATTTTTAAGCACAGGACATTGCTATTTTGATAAGCAAAATATAATAAATAGAATAAATACAGCACCAGAGCCATTAGTAAGAGGTAAATTTACTTGTTATTATGATGGAATAAGGATAAGAAATCAAAAGTTTTTGGAACAAGAAGAGGGAGAAATAAAGATATATGAATATCCAGAAAACAGAGTGCCTTATGTAATAGGAGGAGATACAGCAGGCGATGGTTCAGACTTCTTTACAGCACATGTAATAAATAATATTACGGGCAAGCAAGTAGCTGTATTAAAACAACAATACAATGAAATAGAATACGTTAAACAAGTATATTGTTTAGGAATGTTTTACAATTGTGCATTAATAGGATTGGAAAATAACTTTTCTACATATCCTACGCAAAAGCTTATGGAACTTAATTATCCTAATCAATATGTAAGGAAAAAAGAAGATCAATATAATAATAAATATGAAAAGAGTTTTGGTTTTAAAACTACAACAATAACAAGACCTTATATATTAGGACAATTACAAGAGATAGTGCTTGATAGTATAGATGTAATACAAGACAAAGAAACATTAAGAGAAATGCTTACATTTATAGTAAATGAAAAAGGTAAAGCTGAAGCAGAAACAGGCTATCATGATGATTTAACAATGGGACTAGCAATAAGTTATAACATAAGAGAACAGCAAACTTTTAAGAAGTTTGAAAGAGAGTCTAAATATAAAGATATACAAGAACAAGTTAATAAGATATTTGGTAAAAATATAGATAATATAGAAGAGGACTATGGAGATGACATAGTTCCTTTTTAATTGGAGGTGAATTATGGAACTTATATATACAATTATAGCAATATTGTGCATGTGCTTAGGATTTTATGTTGGTTATAAAGTAGGAAAGGACAAAGAATTGCCTAAAGTACCCAAAGAAGTAAAACACCCTATAAAAACAATTAAAGACAATATAGAAAGCAATAGGGCAGAAAAGGAGCAAAATGAAAAATTGCAAGAATTACAAGATGATTTAGCAGAGCTTGATGCATACGATGGTGGTTTAGGAGTACCAGAAAGGAGAGAATAATGAAAAAGCAAAAAGAAACAAGTATAACTACAGTATGGCAAGAATATGAACGTGGCAAGAATTATAATTATCAGCAACAGCTATATGAAAAAAGTAAAAGAAATTATAACTTTTACCATGGAAAACAATGGGAAGGTGCTAAACTTTCTGGAATACAACCAATAACGTTAAACATGATTAAATCTATTTGTAAGTATAAACTTGGAGTAGTTAAGACTAATACATACCAAATATATTTCAATTCCGATACCTACAAAAGTCAAGAAGAAAGAGAAAAGCTAAAAGATATATGCGATATGCTTAATAGATATGCAAATAGAATTTGGGAGAAGACAAAAATAAATAAATTAATAAGAAATTGTATAAATGATGCCTGTATAGATAGTGAAGGTATCATTTATTTTTATGCAGATCCAGATGAAAATAGTAATGCTATTTATTGTGAACAAGTAAATAAAACCAATATCTATTATGGAAATGAAAATGAAGATGATATACAGAAACAGCCATATATTATTATTTCTTTTAGACGTACGGTAGAAGAAGTAAAAGAAGAGGCAAGACAAAATAAAGTAAGTGAAAAAGAAATAGAACTAATAACAGAAGACCAAGATATAGAAGAACAAGCAGGAAGAGATTTAAGAACTACAGAAATAGTTCCAATGTGTTTAGAATTATTAAAATTGTATAAAGGTAAAGATGGGAAGATATGGGCAAAGAAATGTACGAGATTAGCAACAATTATGAAAGACAGTTGCTTAGAGATAGACAGATATCCAGTAGCTCATATTTTATGGGAAAGAGTAAAAGGTTCAGCTAGAGGCCAAGGAGAAGTAGAAACGTTAATACCTAATCAAATAGAAGTAAATAAAACAGCCACTAGAAGAGCATTAGCTGTTAAGCTTGTAGCTTTTCCTAAATTAGTTGCAAACACTAAATATATATCTAATACTAAGGCATTAAGCAAGGTAGGTACAACTATAGAAGTAGATGAGCTAAATGCAGATGATGTAAACAAAGTAGTTAATTATTTAAAGCCAGCTAGCATTAGTTCAGATGCATATCAATTGCAAAAAGAGCTACAAGAAGAAACTCAAAATTTAGCAGGTGCTAGTGATACAGTTACAGGAAATGTAGATCCAACACAAGCAAGTGGTAAATCTATATTAGCAGTACAACAAGCATCACAGCAACCAATAAATGAGCAAGTAGAAGCTTATAAAGATTTTATAGAAGACATAGCTCTTATATGGTATGCAATGCTTAAAGCCAATAGTGTTAAAGGGATAGAGTTGGTAAAAGAAACAAAAGATTATACTACAAATACAACTTTAGAAGAAACATATAAGATGAGTTATAAGGAACTTAAGAAATATGATTTAGATATAAAGATAGAAACAACACCAAAATCTCCATTTGACAAGTATGCAATGGAAGTATCTTTAGAAAACTTATTAAATGCAGGACATATAAACTTTGAAGAATATGTAAATGCATTACCACAAGATTCAGCAATGCCAAGAGCAGAATTAAAACAAATATTAAAAGAAAGAGAAGAAAAAGAAAAAATCTTTAATGAAATAGAGAAAGCAGGAAATGCATTAAATAGTGCCATGCAACAAGTTATGGAACAACAAGAAATGAATAATGTAGAACAAACAGGAGTAACTCCAGAAGAGGCAAATATGGTAAATGTTAATCAATAAATAATAGTCAATTAATAGACAGTTTAAAGCTGTCTATTTTTTATGCAAGTTTAGTTTAACGGAAGAACAGCAGTCCACAAAACTGTTAGGTAGTGGTTCGAATCCATTAACTTGTGCCAAGTCGACGGACTGTAAACGGGAGGTACATATACCAGAATAATCAAAAATATGAAAATTAATAGTCGACGGACTTTAAATGGGAGGTACATATGCCGGGAGTAAACGAAGATATGAACTTAGAGGAAGAAGTATTAGTAAATCATGAAGATACGTCAAATGTAGATGTCCAAAATGATAATGATACGCAAGAACCTAAGGAAGAAGAAAAAACTTACACACAAGAGGAAATTGACAAAATTATAAGTCAAACTAAAGCTAAATTAGAAAGAAAACATCGTAAAGAAGAGGAAAGCAAATTAAGTAAATCTAAACAATTAGAAAGAACTATAAGAGTTGGACTTGGATTAACTGACGAAGATGATGTTTTAAGTAAGGTTAAATCTTTTTATGAAGAACAAGGAATAGATATTCCAGACATTAGTACAGAAAGTAATCGAGATGCAGAAATCCTAGGTAAAGCAGATGCTAATGAGATTATAGAAATGTACGACGAGAAAGATATTGAATCTAGGGCAAATGAACTAGCAACAAAACAGAAAAGAGGAAAAACTACTGCACGTGAAAATGCAGAGTTTTTTAGGTTAGGGGAATACCTAACAAACAAATTAAAAGAAAAAGAATTAAAAGAAAGCGGAGTAGATACAAGTATTTTACAAAATAAGGAGTTTAAAGCTTTTGCTAATAATTTTAAAACCGGGACAAAAATAAGTGAAGTCTACAAGATGTGGAAGAAGTTAAATGGAGAAAAAGAAGAAGCACCAAATAAACCTGCATCTACAGGAAGTTCACAATCTACAGTACCAGACAACAAAGATAAAGAGTTTTATACCCCAGAAGAGGTAGATAAATTATCTAGCAAAGACTTAGATAATCCTACTATTTGGAAACGTGTAAGAGAAAGTATGAAACTTTGGAAATAAGAAAGGAGAAAAACATGAGTTACGCAAATTTTAAATCAACTGTATGGTCAAAATACATACAATTAGAATTACCAAAATTTACAGTATTTAAACAAGACTGTGACTATAAATTTGAAAGTGAGGCAGGACAAGGAAAAAGAGTTAAAATACAAAACTCTGGTAGACCAACTATTAAGAAATATATTCCTGGTAAAGATATAGATGCACCAGAAAATGTTGATGGAACATCATCATATTTAGATATTGATCAATTCGATTATTTTAATTATGGAATGGATAATATCGACAAGGCGCAAGCTCAAGAAGGTGTAATGGAAGCATTACAAACAGAAACAACAAGAGCTTTAGCAGAACAAGAAGATATATTCTGTGCTACACAAATGGCAAAAAATGCAGGATATAAAACAGCGTCTACTAAAATAAGCGATGAAGCATCAGCTAAGAAAGCTGTTGACGATTTATTTGTTAAATTATGGAATAATGGAGTATCTACCAAAGATGATGTTACTATGTATTTAACACCATGGTTCTATATGTTATTCCAAAATAGATTAATAGAATTAAAAACTAATAATGATTCTTTAATCTCAAAAGGTGTATTAGGATTATATAACAATGCAAAAATCAAAATGACAAATAATGCTTATAACGATGGAACAGATGATTATATTATCTTAAAAACATCTAAAGCATATGCATATTGTAATGGTATTGATAAATTAAAACCATATGAACCAGAAAAAGGATTTGCAGAAGCAATAAAAGGATTAAATACATATGGTGGAAAAATGATAAGACCAAAAGAATGTGCGGTCTTAAAATGCCATCAATAAAATATAAGAAAGGAGAAAAGTAAATGGCAATAGCAGAAATTAAAAATGTTGAATTAGTTAGAAATGAAGCTAAAGAATTAGTAACAGCAGTTGCAGTTGATGCATCTGCTGGAGCTAAAGTAAATTATACTAATAAAAGTTGTGGCAGAATTTTACTATTATTAACAAATAGCAATTCAGCAACTAAAAAAGCTACTATATTAAAAGGAAATGCATTACAAGGAGTAGAAGATTTAGAAATATCTATTCCTACAAATAAGACATATGCAATAGTGGTGGAATCTGGAAAATTCATGAATGTATCTGGACCAAATAAAGGACATGTAATAATTAAGGGAGAAACAGCAGATATAAAAATACAAGCTGTAGAATTACCTTAATTTTAGAGGGATTTAGATTCCCTCTTTTTTATATCAAGTTAAAGGAATGGGCAGTTCGATTCTGCCAAACTTGGGAGGAATTAATATGACATATGGAGAATGTAAAAGACAAATACTAGCTTTAATAGAAGAGTATTCACCTAATGTAGATAATTATACAGAAGATGAAGATATTGCTATAAGAATGCCTTTTTTAATAGATTTAGCATATCAAGAATTAGCTCAGAACAAAAAAATAATTGCAACTAAAATATATCCAGAAATTGCAGATGACAATAAAATAGATAGATTTACTGCATATATGCTACCAAATGACTTATATCAAGTGAAAAATGTATATTTATTAGACAAAGATAACAAAAAAGGAAATTCGAATTATTATCTTATGGGGAAAAATAAAATATACATTAAAGACAATAATCCAGGCCAAACAGTATTAGAATACTATAAATATCCAACAGTAATTAACGAAAAGACAAAAGATAATTTTTATTTAGAAATAGATCAAGATGTACAAAGTATTTTACCATACAAAGTAGCAAATGACATATTAGTAACAGATCCATCAGCTAACTATACAGCTTTTGCAACAGAATATCAAAGGAAACTACAATTGTTAGATACTAGAAAAAATATACCTAGTGTTAATTTAAGAGAATATGAACCAGATGAGAACGAAGGAGAATTTGACATATAGGAGGAATTATATGGCAACAGGAATAAAACGAATATATACGGATTTTAAAGGTGTTGATTTTTTACAAGAACCCAGCCTAGTTAATATAACTAGAAGTCCAGATGCACTTAATGTTTGGAAAAATTACGAAGATACACAAGGAGCTTGTATAGAAACAAGACCAGGATATAGAAAATTAGCACAAATAGGTGTAGACCCAATACTAGGAATATATGTATATAGTAATTCAATAGCTATAATACATTCTGGAAATAAACTATATGAATGGAATAACTTTCCTAATAAGCCCAAAGATAATAATATAAAAGAAATATATTCAGAAATGAACAATATAAAATCTTACTATAATAAAATAGGTGAAAAGTTATATATAAACGATGGAAAGACATATTTAGTATATTATACTGGTAATTGTAAGAAAGTTATTGATGATGAGCCATTTATTCCCACTACTACAATTAGTAGAGTGGCAGGAAATATTGGAGGAGGAGAAGGATTACAAGACGTAAATATTTTAACTCCTAAAAGAAGAAATTCTTTTGTGGGTGATGGGAAAAATAAAATGTTTTACTTAGATGCAACAGAAATAGACTCTGAATTAGTGACAGCAATAGTAAATGATGTAGAAATGACAGAAGATAAAGATTTTACTGTTGATAGAGTTGCAGGTAAAGTAACTTTTAATGAAATACCACCAGAGCCTAATTTGAGAGGTCAAGACAATGTATTTATAACATTTTCTAAAACAATCGAAGGATATACAGATAGAATCAACAAATGTAAACAAGCGTTATTATTTGATAATAGATTATTTTTTACAGGTAATCCAGAATATCCTAATGCAGTATTTCATGCAGAATTAAATAATCCACAATATATATCAGATTTAAGTTACTATGAAGATGGTGCAGGCGATTCACAAATAACAGGAATGACAGTAGGGAATAATATCTTATGGATCTTTAAAAATCTAGACCAAAATAATGCAAATGTATTTTATCATGAACCAACTTTGGATACAGAAGCAGGAAAGATATATCCAAGTAAACAAGGAAATGTAAGCATAGGTTGCTATGCTGGAAGTGCTAATTTTCAAGATGATATTGTTTATCTTAGCAGATATGGATTAGAAGGTATAACAACGGAAAAAATCGATAGTAGACAAGTAATAGCACACAGAAGCACCTTAGTTGATGTTAAAATGACCAATGAAAATAACTACAAAGAAGCTTGTATGACTATTTGGAAAGGCTATTTATGTATATTAGTTGATGGAAGAATTTACCTGGCAGACAGTAGACAGAAATATGCTAATTTAAATAGTTTTGAATATGAATGGTTTTATTGGGATTTAAGTAGTGCTAAAGCTAATATATTAAAAGAATATGATGATATTTTATACATAGGAGCCAAAGATGGCTCTATTTTTATTGTTGATGGAAATAATGATAATGGAAATACGATAATTAGTTATTGGACTACTCCTATGGATAATTTTGGATATGATAATCAATTAAAAACTACAAATAAACGTGGGGGAATAACAAAAATAAAAACAATCCAAAATGGTAGAGTTAAATTAGCAAGAAGAACCGACAAGTCAGAAGATTATAAATATACAACAGAGAAATCTTCTAATGGATTTAGCTTTAAAAATATTAATTTTGCAAATTTTAGTTTTGTTACAACCAATAAATCATATATGATTTATAAAATTAAAGAGAAGAAGATAAACGAACTATCTCTTAAATTTTATAGTGATGAAAAAGACAAGCCATTTGGTCTGTATAGTGCAACTATAGAGGCATTTGTGGGTGGATATATAAAGAAATGAGGTGATAACTAGTGAGTTTACCAAAATGTACAGTACAAACTAATAATATTCAAAATTTACCAGATTCTCCAACGCAATCTCCACAAGAATTGAAAGAGATATTTGATAAAAGTGGAGAAGATATAAAGAATTATATAAATGAAGGATTAATACCAAAGATAGAGGAAGAAGAAGAGAATGGGCAAGAAGCTATAAAAAAATTGATAATCAAAACTTATAAATATAATGCGAAGGCATTGGCAGATATAGAAGAAACAGAAGATTATACAATACCATCTATATATAATGTTAATACGCATGGACTTGATGTGTATTATGAAGGAAATCTGTTAGCTTTAAATGAACATTATACAGAAAGAGGTACAGGAAAAAGCGATAAGATAAGATTTAACTTTAAAGTACCAAAAGATAGTGTATTAACATTTGTAATAAGAAAATAAGTAGAAAGTAGGTGAAGAATGTGGCAAGCGGATATGAAGACATAGATAGTTTAGTAAATCAGCAAAATAATCTATTGCAACAGCAAGAACAAAAACAAAACGAAATAATTAATCAACAAACTCAAATGCAAGTTGACGAATTAAATAGAGAAAAAGAAAAATTAGATAGAGAAACAAGCAAAACAACACAAGGGTTATATTCTAATTACCAAAAACAAGCAAATCAATATGGAGCCGGAATGGAACAACTTGCAATGCAAGGTTTAGGAAACTCAGGATATGCAGAAACAACGAGAACATCTTTATATAATGCATATCAAAAGAGTGTTACAGATACGTTAAATAAGTCTAATGAGTTGCAAGCAGACTATAACTTAAAAATACAACAGGCGCGTCAAAATGGAAGTATTCAGCAAGCACAAAGTGCACTTGAATTATATGCACAAAAAATGCAGTTGCTAACACAAAACTATCAATTAAGACAGAACAGAGAACAATACTTATATCAACAACAAAGAGACAAAATATCAGACCAACAATGGCAAAAATCATTTGATGAGCAAGTACGACAAAGAGAATTAGAAAATCAATGGAAGCAAAAACAATGGGAATATCAACAACAAAGAGATAAAGTAGCAGATTCACAATGGCAACAACAATTTAATCTTCAAAAAAAAAATCTAGCTAGAAGTTCTTCACGTAGTAGATCGGGGAGTGGATTAAAAGTAAATATGGAAAATAATAGTAAAGAAAATAATTCTGTACCAAGCTATCAAGAAATTATAGAGAATATGAAGGTAACCCAAGGAATAGGACCAAGTAAATTTATAGATGGATTAACAAAAAAAGTATATAACAGTGGAGAAGAATTGCTAGCATCATATGGATATAAGGCTGAAAAATAAGGAGGAATAGTAATGCCCATAACTCGTTTTAAAGATGAAAAAGAAAGAGAAGAATATTTGAAAAAAATTAGAGAAGAACAACAAAGTAATCTAAACAAATATTTTAAACAAACAGGATTGGAAAATGCATATAGTGGTAATTATACTAATTCACATGATGGATTTAATACAGCTGGTATGAATGACTTCGCGGTAAAGCCTTCCGTGTGGGAACAAGTGAAAACGACTGCAAGTAATATGCTAGGCAATGTAGGATATGGAATTGGAAATGGATTAATAGGATTTACTCAAAATGAAATGAGAAATCAAACTAGTTTTAAAACTCTAAAATCCTTAGGTGATACAATGTTAAATAATACATTGTTAGGATTACCAAAGGGACTAGGAAATTTAGGAAAATCCATAGATGCCACATTGAAGAAAAATGAAAATTATCAAAATGCCAAAAATATCCTAAATACAACAATAGAAAATAATAAGAATGCTATTATCAATCCAATAAATGAAAAATTACAAAAACAAGAAGATATAAATAATGAAAGAATAAGACAAAATACAATAGAAACAACAAATCCAATAGGAAGAAAGTTAGTAGAATTAGCTCCGTCAATTGGGCAAATGCTTCCATCAGCAATACCTGGAGCTGGAACATTATATTCAGTTGGCTCTGCTACAGATAGCTATTATGATGAAGCTAAAGCTAGAGGTATGAATGAAGAACAAGCTAGTACATATAGTCAACTTATGGGTGTGGTAGAAGGTTTAACAGAGCAAATTGGAGTCGGAAGATTTGTTAAAGGTGGAAAAGTTGCTAAGAGTAGTATGAGTAAAGCCTTCAGAGAGTTGGGAATAGGTATGACTGATAATTTTATACAAGAAGGAATAATTGAACCAATATCAGAATTAACTACTAAAGTGACAGCTGGTGACGAGTTCTTAAAACACGACTATAGAACAATAGAAGGGTGGAAAGAGTTAGGTTCAGATATGCTTAATTCAGCTATAGATGGTGCTTTAGTTGGAGGAATAGTAGGTAGTGCTTCTTTGGGGATTGGTAAAGCAAGTAATCTTGTTGATAAAATGAAAAAAGGCTATATTCCAACTTCAAGTGACGTACGAGAAACATTTAATGAAGCAAGAAAAAATGGTGTTGATGTAGATGGAATTATTCAAGAAGAATTAAAAAGCAGAATATCCCAACCAACAGAAAATACTAGACAAAATAAAAATCAAGTAGTAACTTCACAACAAGATATAGCTAATAAAATAAATGAAATAGTAAAAAATGATAAATATTTATCACCAGAAGATAAACAATCCATGATTTATGCTACAAATGATTTAGCATCAAAAAATCAATTAGATAATAATAATACATTAGATGCAATTAATCAAATTAAACAAATGTCACAATTATCACAAGAAAATAGCGACAAATTAGATATTGGTAAGAAATATTTATCTGGAAGAAAAGAGATATATAATAAGTATAGAAATATAACTAATTATGATAATGTCATTGTAGAGCAAGCAAAAGAAGTTATAGCTCCAAATAAACAAGGAAAAAGAACTAAAGACCAATGGTTAGATGTGGCTAAATATATAGGAACTAATATAGCAAATAGACCAAATTCAGAGATACAGAGAATTGCATATAAAAGTTGGCAAGAAGAAACTCCAAATAATACAGGAACATTAAACAGACAAGGACAGAAATATGTAAAATTTATGCCAGATGATTGGATAGATACTATATATGATTCTGTAGAAAAACAAAGACAAAAGAGTGGTTATGTTGCAAAGAATGATACAATTAATGCTTTAGATAACTTATATAAAGAATATATGAACAATCAAACAGCTCAAAATAACATTGATACATCATCTATGAATTTAATAGATAGTGCAAAAGCATATAATCTAAATGGCAATGACGAAACAATACAAAGTATAAATCAAAAATTACATGATAGAGGAATAACAAGCAGATTTGATGAAAATTTATTTAAAGATTCAAATGGAAAAGTTAGAACAGATGTTAATGCTTTATGGAGGAATACTATAGATGAAAAAGGAAATACGCAAAGAGAAGTGATATTTAATCCTAGAGCAGATACCAACAAAACACTGCAACAAGTATATATACATGAAATGTTACATGATATGACTGGAACAAAAGAATTTGAAGATTTGTCAAAATTGATACTAGATAAAAACAGCAATAGAGAAGGTTATAGTGAGGCAAGAAGTAATCTTGAAGAAATGTATTCACAAGTATATGATAAAAATAGCAAAGAATTTAAAAGTTTGATAAATGAAGAAGAGATAGCAGATACATTAGCACAAAAACTAGGAGACCAAGAGTTTATTAATTCTTTAAATAAAGAAAAGCCTAATGTATTTAAGAGAATATATAATTGGGTAGTAGATAAATTAAATAAATTCACAGGAAGTAAAAATGAAAAGATTTATTGGGAAGATGTAAAAAATAAATTTGAAAGTGCTTATAGACAAGAGTATCAAGGAAATAATAATAATATTCAAAGTAAACTTTCTTTTACAGGTAGAAATTCTAACAATACTAATACAGTTCATTTAGAGAGAGAGAAAGACAAAATAGTTGAAAATGCTTCAAATAAATTATATAATAACAGAAGAGGTGGAGTGAATGGAAAACAAGAAAATCAACAAAATGACAGACGAAGAGTTCAGGGACTTCTTGAAATATACGAAAAAGGGCAAAGAGATGAAAACACAGATTATGAAAAATTATACGGAATTAAAGCAAATGAACAAGTCACAGAAAAAGAAGTAAAAGAAAGCATTATAAAATATGCAAATAAATATCAAAAAAAGAATTTATCAGCAGATGAAAGGCAATTAAAAGACATAATTAATAACTTAAATGGAAATGTTGTTTTTTATGAATATGGAAAAGAAAATTATTTTCAAGGGTTATCTGATAAGAATACATTTTATATTGATACTAAAGGAAATGAAAATACTAAAAATATTTTCTATCATGAAATAGTTCATTTCTTGAGACAAAACAATAATGAAATATATGTTAAAGAAATTCAACCAATTGTAGATAAAATAGCTTATGATTTTGATTATCAAGAAGCTATTTTTAATTATGCTAAATCATCTGGTGACTTATTTAATGTAAATGATTTAAACGGAAGCAAACAAAAAATATTAGCAGAAGAAGTTATAGCTGACCAAGTAGCAAGTATATATGGAGATTTAAAAGCAGATTATGGAGTTCCTAAAAATTTGATAGATGATATAAAAAAATCAATGAATAAAATATTAAACAGAACATCAAATGGTGTTACTAATACTAGACAATCTATAGAACAACCAGGAGCATGGCAATCATTCCTAGAAAATCAAATAGGCCCAACAGGTAAAGGTAAAACAGTTCAAGAATTAAGATTACCTACAAAGGAAAACTGGGATATAGTTAAAAGTCAAAATATAATAAACCAAAACAATAAAGAAAGACTAAAAGACATAGGTATAACAGAAAATAATGACCTAATAACCAATAACAATGATGAAGACGTAGGAGAAGAAAAAATAGCTCAAATTTTAGAAGAAATGCCATCAAAAGAAAAAGAAAAAAGTAGAGTATTAGCTATATTTAAAGCTAATGTTTTTGACAAAGGAATTGTATTTGAAGAATTATCAAGAAAAACTAAAAATCGAGAGTTGCAAGGAAAATGGGATTATACTTTAACTGCTAGCGCTAGAGGTCAAAATGCAATTGGTATGCCTAGATATGAATTTGATAGTAAAACAAAGACTCAAAAATTGATAAGCAAAAGTTTAGAAAGCATAAGAGAAGAAGTTGGAAGTAATGCTACTGAATTTAATAAGTATATGTATCATCAATTAAATATAGATAGAATGACGTTAGAAGAAAGATTTGGTGGGGATACAGGACTGAATTATGAAAGGAAAAATCCTGTTAAGAATAAACCTGTTTTTTTAAATGAAATAACAGCTGAAATATCTAAAAAAATAGTAGATAAGTATGAGGAAAAGAACCCTAAGTTTAAAGAATGGGCAAAAGATGTTTATGATTTCCTAGATGCAAATACACAAGAATTAGTAAAGTCAGGAGTAATATCAGAAGATACTAGACAGCTATTTAAAGAAATGTATCCGCACTATGTTCCTATATCAAGAGTGAATAATAAAGGAAATGCAATAGCAGTACCTTTAGATACAAGGAAAACTGGAGTAAATAGTCCGATAAAAAGAGCTAAAGGTGGAAACCAAGATATTTTGCCATTATTTGAAACAATGGCAAATAGAACTTTGCAAACATATAGTTCAAGCGCTAGAAATAATTTTGGAGTAGAGTTATTACATACTTTGAAAACAGTTCAAACAGCAGAAAATATAGATGTGTATAATGTTGTAGAAGAGCTTACTAATTCAGATAATAACGAATTATTAAAAGACGGAAATAAAACAACTCCTCCAACTTTTACTGTTTTTGAAAATGGAGAAAAAGTTACTTTTGAAATAAGTAAAGATATGTATGATGCTTTAAAGCCTGTTAGTGAAGGCTTAGCAGTCAAAATTAAAGCATTAAATAAAATTAGTAATTTTAGAAGAGGAGTTTTAACAGAATATAATCCAGTTTTTATGATAACAAATTCATTAAAAGATATTCAAGATGTAGTTGTAAATTCCCAACATACTGCAAAAACAATTTCTAAATTACCAGAAGCATATAGCCAAATAATAGATAAAGGATATTGGTATAATGAATATATACAAAATGGTGGAGAACAAAATAGTTATTTTAATGCCAATGATGGGTCGTTTGAAAATGACAAGAAAGTTAGTATAGGAAAAAACGTAGCAACAATGCCACTTAGAGCAATTAGTAAAGTAAACAACATAATAGAAATGTCACCAAGATTAGCAGAATATATTGCTAGTAGAGAAAAAGGAAGAAGCATAGAAACATCTATGTTAGATGCATCAAGAGTAACTACAAACTTTAAAGCAGGAGGAAATGTTACTAAGTTTCTAAATAGGAATGGAGCAACATTCCTAAATGCTTCTGTTCAAGGAGCAATGCAACAGGTAAGAAATATTCAAGAAGCCAAAATAAAAGGTATAAAAGGATGGACTGCTTTAGCTTGCAAATATGCTATTGCAGGTTTACCAGTTATATTATTAAATAACATTTTATGGAAGGACGATAAAGACTATCAAGAATTACAAGATTATGTTAAAGATAATTATTATTGTATAGCTAAATATGGTGATGGTAAATTTATACGAATACCAAAAGGAAGAACTACAGCCACTATTCAAAAAATAGTTTCAAATACCAGTGAATATTTAACAGAAGACAAACAAATAAATATAGACAATTTATCTAAAGACTTTTGGGAAGATTTACAATTTACTATGGATAATTTAGCACCTAATAATCCATTAGATAATAATATTATATCTCCAATTATACAAGCAGTAACAAATACAAGTTGGTATGGAGAAGATATTGTTCCAAGTAGATTACAAAATAAACCTGTGGTAGAACAATATGACGAATCTACAGATAAATTAAGTAAATGGTTAGGCGAAAAGTTAAATGTTAGTCCATATAAAATTAATTACTTATTAGATCAATACGGAGGTGGTATTAGTGATGTAGTATTACCAATGTTAACACCTCAAGCCGAAAATAATATTATAGAAGATAAATTTACAACAGATTCAGTAATGAAGAGTAAATATCCTGGTGAATTTTTTGAGAAAAACGAGAAATTAAATATTTTAGCTAATAGTGATAAAGCAAGTGACTTAGACAAAATTAAAAATAAATACATGGAAAATATCTCTGGAGAAATGAATAAATTGTATCAACAAAAAAGAAAAATTGAAAACTCAGATTTGGAAGACGAAACAAAGAAAGAACAACTTAAAGTAGTACAAAAAGAAATAAATGATTTAGCTAAAAAAGGAGTAGAAGAAGTAGAATTTGCTAAAGTAAAAGGTTTAACAGCAGAAGCAGGAGAAGAAAAATATTATAAATATCATGGTGAATGGACAAAGCTTGATGATGACGAAAAAGAAAAAACACAAAATATGTCTTTAGAGTCATATGCAGATTTTAAAAACAAAATATATGATGAAACTCAAAGGCAAAAAGACTCCGGTGAACTAGAAGAAGATAAACAATTAAAAAATACTACGAAATCTAAGATATTATTAGATTCTAAATATTCAGATAAAGATAAATTAGAACTGTATAAGAATTATATATCCAGTACAGACAAAAAGGTATCAGTAGCAGTTGAAAAGTTAGGAATGCCTATAAACGTATATCTAGATTATAAAAGCAATAAGTTTGAAAATGATAAAGACGAAGATGGCGAAACAATTAGTGGAACTAAAAGGGACAAAGTTTATAATTATGTGAATAATTTAAAAGATGTTGACTTAATATATAAATCCTTAATAATAAAAATGTCAGATATTAATGACCCATATGCGGATAAAGCCATTGTAGATAATGTGAACAAAAATAAAGATATTAATAGTGAAGAAAGAATAGATATATTAAAAACTTTAGGATTTAAAGTTGACAAATATGGAAACGTTGAAAATTTAATTTTTATCCCTATACGTTCAAGAATAAAATAATATTGAAAATAGAAAATATTAGTGCTATGATGTTTTAGGGGAATGAAATATGAAGAAAAAAGTCGTATTGATAATATTTGTGATAATTGCATTAATAAAACCGTGTTCATTAGCACACTCAGGAAGAACAGATGGATATGGTGGTCACTACAATCGTTCAACTGGAACATATCATTATCATACTGGAGCTTATTCTGGAGAATATACAGCACCTGTTGAAGAAGGTGGAATAAGAATAGATAAAGATAAATATGTGAGCAAAAGTAACTCAGAGACAAAATTAAATGTAAATATGAATGATACTAGAGACTTTAATGCTATTGCAGAAGAAAATAATAGATTAAAAACTGAGGTTGAAACAAAAAGAAACTCTATAAATAATATGAATAATAAAATAAAAGAACAGGAAGCTAAAATAGGAGAATTAGAAGATAGTAAAACATGGCTACATATAATATATATTACAATAATAATTATAATGCTTATTTATGGATATAAGCATTTAGAATAAATTTAGAGCACTTATTTAAGTGCTCTTTTATAATGGAGAAAAAATGAAAGATCAAGTAATAAGAAAAGTAAGTAGGCAAGATGGTGGAATACCACAAACAATACAACAATTAATTAGAAAATATAGTTTAGATACTATGTGGGATAATATACAGACAGGAACAATAAATGCAGATAGAATTAAGACTGGCAGTATAAATGCCAATTTAATTAAATCTGGAACCATGACAGCGGATAGAATTAAAGGTGGTACTTTAATTCTAGGTGGAGAAAATGATGTTAATGGTTCTATGCAAATAAAAGATGCATTTGGGAACAATTTAGTTTCAATTGGAGAAGAAGGAATAAAACTTGAAAATGGAACACAATTAATTACTGAAGATGGAATTTTAAGTGTTATACAGTTTGGTAAATATGAATGGGGAAAAGTTGGCTTTAGTGCAGACCCCTCAAGCAATACTATGTGGAAAATGACTTATAAAATTCCTGTATATATTCCAAAAGGATATACTATATTAGATGCAAGAGTTGTTTTAATGCACTCACCAATTAAATGGAGTGGATATGGAAAAAGTGGCTGGGGATATTGTAGAAATTTAAAATTATATAAAAATGAACAATCATCAGATTGGTATGAAGAATTGGTATTAGATTCTGAAGGATTTACTGATGAAGAATACTATACAAACGAAATAGAAAAAGCTTTTGGTAATAGTGGATTTTTGCCATCTGTTCCATCAAATGAACTGCATAAAGTTGAAACAGTTATTAGTAGCAATATTGCTAGACACTTAGTAACTGATAAACGTATTACACTTCAAATACATTCAGCTGATAATCCACCTGAGTTTAATATTGATGTAGGAGATGTGTATAGTTCAAAATGTTTAAATAACACAGGAAATTGCATAGCTTTATTAACAGTAATAGGTTTTTATAAAGGAGGTAAGTGATGGACATTGAATTTACTAGAGGTGATACTCAATTTTTTAAGTTTCAAATTAAAGATGGTGAAGGAAATCCAATCCAATTAACTAGCGAAGACAAAGTTTATTTTACAGTTAAGCAAAATGCTAATAGTGAAGATATATTAATTCAAAAGAGATATTCAGATGATATTCAATATTCTGAAGGGTATTTTAATTTTGTTTTAAATTCAGAGGATACTTCCGATTTAGCTTATGGAACATACAATTATGATATAGAATTAAAATCGGGTGATTATGTTAAAACTTTGGGCCAAGGAACTATTACATTAACAGAAGAAATTACTTTTAGGAGTGATGAATAATATGAATGAAATAAATGATTTAATAAATTCAGATATAGAAACTAGAGAAATAACAGATTTAAACAGTAGTGAATATGAGAATTATAGTGTTAGTGATTTAATCAATATTCCATTGATTATTGGACCACAAGGACCACCAAATGTTTTAAGTATTGGAGAAGTAAAGACTGGAGAAAAGTCAGCTGTAGCTATAAGAGGAAATTCACCAAATCAAATCTTAGATTTTACTCTGGAAAAAGGTGATAAAGGAGAAATTGGAGAAAGTGGAGTATATATTGGAGATACTGAACCAATTGATGAAGTAATAAAAGTATGGTTGCAACCAGATGGTAAAGGGTCTAATATCTTGAAAATAAGAAATAGTGAAGGTGAATTTGAAGGTGTTTTAAGCATTAAAGGAGATCAAGGAATACCTGGAGAAAATGGAGCAAATGGAAGTCCAGGACCTGCTAACACACTAACAATAGGAACTGTTAAAAGTGGAGATACTCCAAGTGCAACAATAACAGGAGAATCTCCTAATCAAGTTTTAAATTTAATTTTAGTCAAAGGAGATAAAGGAGATGTCGGACCAGAAGGACAAGAAGGTCCACCAGGGACACCAGCAAAGAATTATATAATTAAAACTACTAGTAGAGTAGTAGAAACAGCAATAGAACAAAATACTAATTATGAAGTACCTACTTATGAAGTAGGTACTAATTCTTTGTTTGTTTATTTTGAAGGATCTAAATTAATAAAAGATTTAAATTACATAGAAATAGACACAACACATATACAATTCAAAGATTGGGAAGTACCAGTAGGAAGTAATTTAGAAATAATAACAAGAAGGGAGGAAAAATAATGAGTGAACCAAAGATTTTAGAATTGGAAAAAGAAATAGAGAAAAATAGGGTTAATATGACTATTTATACAAATGCAGAACAAAGTTATAGCCACACTGGAGAAAATAAATATTTACAGGAGCCATTAAGATTTCAAGCTAGTAGAGGAAATCCTAATGATAAATTTACTTTTGAAAAAAATGGAATTAAAATTGGAAAAGGAATAAATCATATAAATGTAAAAGGAATTGTTACATTTATACATAGTGAAAGTGATGGAAGACCAGTTTATTTATATATAAGAAAAAATGGAAGTATATCTTCAACTCAAATAATGTATATGCAGACAACTCAGCCATATTGTATGAGCATATTTAAAGATTATATAGAAGTAAAAGAAGGGGACTTAATACAACTATATGTGGCTATAGATAATGCAAATTTTAAAACATCTGGAAGTACAGACAATCAATTAACTGTTGAAATTGTAGATTAAAAAGAAAGGAAGATATAAAATGAGAAACACTGTAAGCCTTGGCGCTGTACACACACACACACACACACACACACACACAAGTAGTTTTAAATAATAAAAAAATAGGAGGTGAGTTTTAATGAGCGAACCTCTAATTTTAGTATTAAAAAAAGAAATTGAAAAAAGAAAAGCTAATATGACTACATATTATGGTAAAAGTCAAATTTATAATCATTTGTCTAGCAATATAGAGGAAAGAGTCTGGATGAATAAATACGAAGATAACGGAATAGGGTATTTAAGTCATGGAACAGATGGAGTTCTAATTGAAAAAAATGTTAAACATATAAATATTAAAGCAAATGCTTTAGTAAGATTAAATAATAATGATCAAAGCGGAGATGTTTTTATATCTATAAGAAAAAATGGAATTAGTATAGCAGAAGGAAATTTTTATCAACAAGGATATGCACCATACACATATTCAATTTTTAGAAATTATGTAGAAGTAAAAGAAGGTGACTTAATACAGCTTTATGTTGCAGGACAAAATATGGAAATAAATATTTTGGATTCTGAAAACAGTAGAAGTACACAACTATATGTAGAAGTAGTAGACTAAGGAGGAGCTATGGAAAACAAAGAAGATAACTTCGAAATACAAGTTCTTACTAGATTAGCAGTAATTGAAAGTAAACTAGATGACTACAAAAAAATAGAAGATATAACATATAGAGCTTACAATAATGCTAAAGAAAATACAAAAGATATAAATAATATAAAAGAAAATATAACATCTTTAGAGAAAGACGTAGAAGCTATAAAAGAGCAACCAAGACAAAGATGGTTTAATTTAGTAGGTAATATAATATCTATTGTAATAACAGCAATAGTAACATTTATATTAGCTAAAATAGGAATTTAATAAAGGAGTGATAACTATGTTAAGCAATAAAATATATGACGTATTAAAGTATATAGCACAAATTGTCTTACCAGCTTTAGCAACCCTATATTTAGCACTAGCAGGAATATGGAATTTACCATATGGAGAAGCAATATCTGGAACAGTAATGGCTATAGATACATTTTTAGGCGCAATTTTAATGCTTTCTAGCACGAAATATAATAAGAGGGAGGAATAGTTGTGAACGATAATGTATTCGAAGAAACAGTAGAGTTTAATGAAGAATTATATAAAAAAAATATAAAAGAAAATGACTTTTCAAGTACAGAAAATGATGGAATAGGAGATGATATTGATGCAAATAACTAATGTAACGTGTCCTATTTCCAAATATTCTATTAAATGCCCATATGAGATGACGCCACAAGGAATATGCATACATAATACAGGAAATGATGCAAGTGCTATATCAGAAGTTTCGTATATGTTAGGAAACAATAATAAAGTTTCTTTTCATGCAGCAGTTGATAATGAAAGAGTAGTAACAGGGATACCTTTTAATCGTAACACTTGGCATTGTGGCGATGGTGGAAGTGGAAGAGGTAATAGAACTCAAATATCAATAGAAATTTGTTATTCTAAATCTGGTGGAGAACGTTTTGATGAAGCCGAAAATTTAGCAGCTTGTTATATAGCTTACTTATTAAAGCAATATGGTTGGGGAATAGAAAAGGTTACAAAACATCAAGATTATAACGGTAAATATTGCCCACATAGAACATTAGATTTAGGTTGGGAAAGATTTTTAAATAAAATAAGAGAACATTTAGGAATACAAACAACACCAGTAGAAGACAATAAAGATTATAGTGGAGGAAGTGATGAACCCGTGAGAAAATATGTAAACGGTAGTACAATAGAAAATATTTATGCTGATACAGCTTTAACTAAAAAGATAGGATATTTAAATCCTAGAGAAGAGTGTGACTGCTTTGGAATATATAACAACAGACCTATGGTTAGATATAAAGTAGACGGATCTAACAATTACAAGATAGGCTTTGCAAAATGGAAAAATGGAGTTAAATAAATATACAAAGTTAGAAGAGGTGTAGCATAACTAAATTATACTACACCTCTTTTTTTGTACCTATAAATCAAGGATTATACTAACTTATTTACATAATATAAAAAATGTGATAAAATGTAATAGAAATGTAATGAAAATGTTAATAAAACATAAAAAACGATATGAAAATAAAATAAATTGATTAATTTAAGTCTTTTTTGCAAATAATATTGATAATATAATATGATTTAAATGTTGAAAATAAAAATAAATTATTATAAACTATTAATACATTAAAACATATAATATAATAGGAGAAAAAATGGATGTAGAAATAGAAGGATATCATGGAACAGATAAAGAGAATATCGAATCAATTTGTAGCAATAATTTTGAAATAAAAAAAGATTTAAAGAATAAACTATTTTTAGGCTTCGGTGCATATTTCTTTTTTGAGTATGAGGATGCTGTTGACTGGAATGTTAAAGAATTAAGGGACGATTTAAATAGAGTTCCTAAATACGATGAACTACAAAATAAAAAGAGTGTAGTTAAAGCTGATATTAAATGTAAAGATACAGATATTTTGAATTTGGACGATAAAGAAATGCTTTTAAAATTTGAAATATTAGTTGAAAAATATCAAGGAAAATTATCAACAAAGCCAGAATTTATAAACGCTAAAAATAAAACAGCAGCAATAATAAATATGCTATATCAAAGAAAGCTTATCAAAAGGAATATAATAATAAAAACTTTTATAGAAACAATTAAAACGAATAGATTTTTACAATCCTTAAAAAACTATCCTAGAAAAATGGTATGTGTAAAAGATAATAAATATATATATAATATATATG
>OCAM01000299.1_pt1 | contig 52600 bp, 35 predicted proteins | sample 1538281 | NCBI WGS metagenome assembly OCAM01 (sample SAMEA2580273, study PRJEB22360) | human gut metagenome | biome: human gut; feature: human-associated habitat; material: faeces | place: Denmark | collected 2008/2010 | reverse complement strand
GATTTACACTCGGATATTTCTGATTAGTTTTGGTTGTTCTATGGTTATAAATACAGACGTTGAAAGCACCCCTTTCAATACTTGTGACCGAGTTGGGGATGTTGATGTCCGTTAGGCTTGTGCAACCGCTGAAAGCACCACCTCCAATACTTGTGACCGAGTTGGGAATGTTGATGTCCGTCAGGCTTGTGCAAGAGTAGAAAGTAGCCCATTCAATACTTGTGACCGAGTTGGGAATGTTGATGTCCGTCAGGCTTGTGCAACCGCTGAAAGCTCGTTCTCCAATACTTGTGACCGAGTTGGGGATGTTGATGTCCGTCAGGCTTGTGCAACTTTTGAAAGTTTCCGGTCCAATACTTGTGACCGAGTTGGGAATGTTGATGTCCGTCAGTCTTGTGCAACTTTTGAAAGCACCCTCTTCAATACCTGTGACCGAGTTGGGTAGATTTATCTTTGATATGGCACATGGGCTTATCGGGCTGTAGTCAGGATTATAAAACATGTATGAACCGATAATATCGTTACTTGTACGATAGTTTGAATAATAAATAGCACCTCCTTCAACGATTCGTGCCTCTGATAAATCTAAGAATCGTAGATTCTTTTTTACCAATGTCCGAATAAAACTAATATCCGTGCCATTAAGTTCCCCTGTAAGTTTGAGGTCGGTAATGTAAGGAAGCCTGCTTGCGTTAATCATGCCGTGTAGGGTTCCGGCCCGTTCTACGTGCAATGTGATTTGTTGTGCTTGTCCTTTAAGGTGGACAAGCAGTAACATCATGAATGTGAAGAGGTAAATTTTTCTCATAGAAGTTCTGTTTTAATATGTTGTTCGTTATAGTTTCTTCGATTTTTATTTTAGTGGAGGGTATATTTGCAAGCTCTTTTCAGAGGTGAATATAGCTTCTTCCTTTCCGTCCATGAATAATTTTATATTACTGGCGAATATAGTTTCTTTCTCATCTGTTTTTGCCTTGTCATGAGACAGTTGAATGAGATGCTTTATCTCATCATAAAGGTGGGGGATGGAGTCCTCTTGGCTGTAATCATAGTCGCTTTGGAATCTGATTTTCAATTCGTTCGTTGCCAATGTAAACTTTATCAGGTATTGTTTTGGAGTTCTGTTTGGTTCCATAATTTTAATTCTTTTATTGATTTTACATTTTCCTTTCTTGTCGTTCTCTGCGCAAGAGACCGACAAGGGACTTATATGCCTATAAAACATGAGGTTAGAGGATTCACACGGCGTGTGTCATGCTGCTTTTGGAATATATTTTTCAAGAAAAGAATAAAATAATTGTATGGAAATGATTGGCTATCAATAAACTTTTCATAATTTTGCAGGTGGATGTCGGTCTCTTGCGCAGAGACCGACATTGTCGTTTTCTTCACGTTTCACTCGTAAACCGCCTTGCCGTGGCCGCTTTTACAACCCCTCGATAATCATGCGGTTTGCATCGTCCACTACCGATGTCCGGATAGAGTCGAGGTAGATGCGCGTGGTCTGTTCGTTGTCGTGGCCGAGGGCTTCGCTGATGACCGCAAGGGGCACATTCCTGTCCCGGGCTATGGTAGCCCAGGAGTGGCGGGCACAATACGTGGTCAGCGGTATGGGCAGGCCGAGCTGTTGCCCGATTTTCTTCAAATGCCGGTTTACTTGCTGCATCTTGCTTTCGTACTGGGTACGTTCCGTGCCGTCCTCTCGCGTAATGAGGGGCAAGAGGTAGCTTGTGGCCTTTTCCGTGGCGTACCTGTCTACGATGGCCTGCATCTGTTGTTCCCATCCGACAGAGAGGGTTTGTCCAGTTTTCCGTCGGCGGTAGGTCAGTGTGCTGTCCGACACGTCCGACTTTTTCAGGTAGGCCATGTCCACGAACGACATCCCACGGGTGAAGAAACTGAACATGAAGATGTCGCGGGCGAAAGCTGCCTGCGGCAAGCCGGACAAATCCATGCGGTAGATTCGTGACATGTCCTCTTGCCGGAGTGCCCGTTTCGCGGTCTTGTCCACTCCGGTGTAGACGTGCCTGAACGGATGCCGGTCGGCAGTCAGCCCTTGTTCCACAGCCAGATTGTAGCAGGTGCGGAACTGCCGGATGTAGAATGATGACGTGTTACGGCAGAGACCTTGTTCCTTTAAATAGCTTTCATAACGTTGCACGAGGTCGGAGGTTACCTCGTCGTAACCCAAGTCGGCATGCTTCCGGAAACGCTTGAAGCTGTTCAGGGCGGTGAGGCAAGTCTCTGCGCTGCGCGTCCGTCCTGTTTTCCGCCACATCATGCTGTGGCGGAGCATGAATTCAAAAACTTGCATAAAAAAAGCCGCATCCGAAGTAAAATTCCGGATGCGGCAAGCTGTTTATAAATGGTTTGTCTCTTTTATTCTGCTTGTGCAGACATTTCCTTGTCGATGGCGGCAATCTTTTCGCCAATCAAGTTCAATTCGTCTTTCAGCTTCTCCATCTTCTTGTTCATCTCGTTGAGGAGGTTACTGCCCTTCTTCGAACTGCAAGTCAGGAAGCCCAGATTGTTTTCGTACGTCTTGATTTCGCTGCGTTTGTTTTCGTAGGCCCGTACCAAGCGTTCCCGTTCGCGGGACAAGCCTTGTCCGCCTTCTTTGGCATCGTTCTTCAAGTTGTTTTTGAAGTTGTCCAGACGGCGGCGTGCGGCCGACATGTTCAGGGCTTTGAACAGTTGGTCTACCGTTTCGTGGTAAGCCTTATAGATTTTGTCTTTCTCTTTGAAAGGTACGAAACCGATTTCGTTCCATTCCCTCATCAGCTCTCTTACGGCGTCCTGTTTGTTTTCTTCCTCGTCGGACTCCAACAAGGCTTTCAGCTTCTCGATGACCTGTTCCTTCTTTTGCAAGTTTTCTTTTTCCTCCCCACGTTGGGATGCCGTGTTCTTGCCCTTCTGTTCGAAGAAGTAGTCGCAGGCACCGATGAAACGTTGCCAAAGGGATTCGGAATGCTTTTTAGGAACGGCACCGATGGTTTTCCATTCCTTTTGTATCTGCATGAGTTTGTCGGCCGTGGCTTTCCAGTCCGTACTGTCCTTCAGTGCCTCGGCTTTTTCGCAGAGTTCCGTTTTCTTGGCCAAGTTTTGAGCCTGTTCCTCTTTCAGGCGTTTGAAGAATGCAGCCTTTTCCGTGAAGAACCGGTCGCATGCGCCACGGAAACGCTCGAAAATCTTCACGTTCATCTTTTGAGGGGCGAAACCAATGGTACGCCATTCCTTTTGCATCTCGATGATTTGCTGCGTCTGTGCCTCCCATGCAGCCGCCGTCTTGATGGCCGTCAGGTCGATGGCTTCTATTTTCTCGCAGAGTGCGGTCTTGTGTGCCAGGTTTTCTTCTTCTTTCTGCTTCAGTTCCTCGAAATATTGCTGATGGCGTTTGTTCACGGCGGTAGATGCAGCCTTGAAGCGCGCCCAGATTTCTTCGCGCAATTCTTTCGCCACGGGACCCGTTTCCTTGAATTCCTGATGCAAGGCTTGCAACTGTTGGAAAGCGGATATGACATCGGCTTCTTCGTTCAGTTTCTCCGCAGTCTCGCAAAGGCGCGTCTTGATTTCCAGGTTCTTTTTGAAATCGTACTCACGGAATTCGTTGTTGAGCTTCAGTTGGTCGTAATATTGCTCTACGTACAACTGGTAGGTTTTCCACAGTTCGTTGGCTTTTTCTGCCGGGACGAGCGTCAGTTCCTTCCATTGGTTCTGGAGTTCTTTAAACTCCTTGTAGGCTTGGTTGGCTTCCTCCGGCGTGGCACTTAATGCCTTGATCCGTTCCAGAATCTCTTGCTTTTTCTGCAAGTTCTCTTCTTTCTGCCGGTCCAATTCAGCCTGCAATTCAGCTCTTTTTTGCTTGATGACGTTCATGGCTGCCTTGAATTCGTCTTCGAGCACATTCGGTGTCGGAAGGAAAGCTTCGGGCTCGCCTCCGTTTTCGATGAATTGTGCGCGGGCTGCCGCCACGTTTGCCTTATGTATTTTATAGAAAGCCTGTTTCAGGGCGTCCAACTCCTGTTTCTCGGCCGGAGCATCGGCTTCGGCCAGTTCCTTCACTCGTGCAACGACTTCTTCCTGTGTTTGCGGCACTTCTATCGTTTGATTTTCCGTTTCGTTCACTTCAGGTGCTACGTTTTCTGTTACGTTCTCTTCCGTCTGGAGAGTTTCTTGAGAGTCCATCATGTTACTTGTTTTAGTATCTGATTCGGTTTTACTATTCATTTAATCCGGCACAAATTAAGTATAAAAAACGGTGGAAACCTAAAAAATCTCCTGTTTTTTTACTTTGCCCGGCTTTAAATCCATGTTTTTCGCTTAAAATACCATACGAATGCCACGGTAATGCCCACGGTAAGCATCAAAGCCACCGGGAATCCCCAAGCCCAATTCTCCATGCCGTTGACCAGGTTCATGCCGAGCAAACTGGCGATGAGCGTGGGAAACATGAGGATAATGGAGATGGAGGTCAACATCTTCATCACACCGCTCGTGTTGTTGTTGATGATGTTGGCGTAGGTGTCCATCGTCGAGTCGAGAATGTTGGCATAGATGGATGTCGTCTCGCGTGCCTGGCTCATCTCGATGTTGACGTCCTCGATTAGGTCGGCGTCCAGTTCGTCCACCGGAAGTTTGAACTTCAGTTTGGAGAGCAGGGTTTCATTGCCTCGGATGGAAGTGATGAAATAAGTCAGGCTGTCTTGCAGGCGCGACAAGTTGATGAGGTCCACGTTGTCCACGTTACGATCCAAGTGTTGCTTGGCTTTCTCGATGAGCAGGTTGATTTGCTTCAGCCGTTTCAGGTACCACACGGCAGACGAAAGGAACAGGCGGAATACCATGTCTACGGAGTCGGTGAATCCCAATCCGCGTTTTTGCTGATAGCTTACAAAGTCTATCATCATGTTCGTCTCGAAATTGCACACGGTGATACACACCTCTTTGTTCAGGATGATACCGAGGGGAATGGTCGTATAAGGCGTACGCGAGCGTACTTCTTTCACGTAGGGGATACGCAGGATGATGAGTATCCAACCGTCGTCGAACTCATAGCGGGCACGCTCGTCGGTATCGGCGATGTCCATTAAGAAATAATCGGGAATGTGGAGCGTATTCTCCAGATAATCTATGTCGTCCTGAGTCGGACAAGTAACCTGTACCCAGCAGTTGGGTTCCCACTTTTCGAGCGTGCGCAGGCCGCGGTTTGTATTCCAGTATGTTCGCATGAATAAAAATCCTCCATAATTATAACGGAACGGAGGCAGCTCCTTGCAAACCTCTGTCCTACTTAGTTCATATTTTCCGCGTGATAATCGTCCATTTTAAATAAACACTGTGATAAATTGTGGTGCAAAGATACGATAAACCGCTTGAAGTTACAAATAAAAAAACGGCTTTGAGGCCGTTTTTTCTATCTTTTTCCCGGATTATGCCGTTTCGGAAGTCTCCCGGGCCACGGCATTGGTCAGATTGACGAATTCGGCCACGGATAATTGCTCCGGACGGCGACCGAAAATCTCGGCGGAGAGAAATTCGGTGTGGTCTTTAGGCTGCCGTCCTTCCTGTTGTGCCTTGTGGTCGGCATCGGCCAGCACAGGGCGGATGGAGTTGCGAAGCACTTTGCGCCGTTGGTTGAATGTGGTTTTCACCACTTGTTTGAAGAGCCGCTCGTCGCAGCCTAAGTCCGTTGTGGCGTTGCGTGTCATGCGGATGACCGCGCTCTTCACCTTGGGGGGAGGGTTGAATACGTGTTCATGTACCGTGAACAGGTATTCCACGCTATACCATGCCTGGAGCAGTACGCTCAGGATGCCGTAGGTCTTGCTGCCCGGCCCGGCGGCGATGCGTTCCGCCACCTCTTTCTGTATCATGCCCGTACAGCAAGGGATGAGGTCTTTGTAATCGAGCATTTTGAAGAATATCTGGCTGGAAATGTTATAAGGGTAGTTGCCCGTAAGTACGAACGGCTGTCCGCCGAACGTCCGTTCCAGATGCATTTTCAGGAAATCGTCTTCTATGATGTTTTCTTCCAGTTGGGGATAGTGGGTGCGCAGGTAGGCCACGGATTCGAAATCAATCTCGACCACTTTGAGGGGGCGGTCTTTGCGCACGAGGAACTGGGTCATGACACCCATGCCCGGCCCCACTTCGAGCACCGGGATTCCGGGGCAGGCATCCACCGTATCGGCGATGTCCTGTGCGATTTTCAGGTCTTTTAAAAAATGCTGTCCGAGAAACTTTTTGGGCTTGACTGTCTTCATTGTTGTTTTTTTGTTTTACTTTTGTGGAGACAAAGGTAATTAAAAAATAGACATAGGCGGCATTGGAAACTTCTAAGATCATTCGTCATGCGTTGAATTTTGCGATTAAGCGAGCGCAGACAGAGCTTGCTCTGAATCTGCCGAGCGTGAGCAAATTATTCAAAATAGCCTTTCCTTTGGTGTTGGGAGGCTTGATTTTGTGGTGGATGTACCGTGATTTCGACTGGAACGGGCTGTGGGACGCGTTGAACGACGGGATGAATTGGACGTGGATGTGGCTTTCCATGCCTTTCGGCGTGTTGGCGCAAGTCTTGCGGGCGGCCCGTTGGCGGCAAGCCTTGGAACCGTTGGACGAGCGTCCGCGTTTGTCTTCGTGCGTGCATGCCGTGTTTCTTTCATACGCCTCCAGTCTTGTGGTGCCCCGGGTGGGAGAGGTCTTGCGTTGCGGGGTACTGAAGAAATATGACGGGACTTCTTTTACGAAGTCCTTGGGGACGGTGGTGACCGAGCGTATGGTGGATTCCCTCCTGATGTTGTTATTGGCTGCTTTGACCGTCTTGCTGCAAGTCAAGGTGTTTATGGTGTTTTTTGCCGAGACGGGAGTGAGTTTTGAAGAACTGGCCGGACGTTTCTCGGCAGCCGGTTATTGGGTCACGGCGGCTTGTTTGTTGGTCGTGCTGGTCTTTCTTGCCGTTTTGGCCAAGCGGTTGGCATGGTTCAGCCACACCCGTAACCTGCTCCGCAATGTGGTGGACGGTGTACTTTCTTTGCGCAATGTCCGTCATGTCCCTATATATATAATGTATTCGTTAGGGATATGGGCTTCCTATTTCCTGCATTTCTATTTGACTTTTTATTGTTTTTCCTATACTTCGGGATTAGGGATTACGGCGGCTTTGATTGCTTTCGTGGTCGGCACGTTTGCCGTCTTGGTACCCACGCCGAACGGTGCCGGACCGTGGCATTTTGCGGTAAAGACCATTTTGGTGCTCTACGGCGTATGCGAGTCGGACGCTGTCGTGTTCGTGCTCATCGTACATACGTTGCAAACCCTACTCGTCATCTTGCTCGGGCTCTATGCTGCGGGGGCATTGGCCTTTACCCGCCGGAGGTGCTTGGCCGGAGGGGAGGACGGAACGGAATAAATTGGATTGTTGAACCATAATATAGGTTGTTATGAACGAGATTAAGAACTTGGAACCGCAGATCGTATGGAAGAATTTCCATGCGTTGACCCGCGTTCCGCGTCCGTCTGGACATTTGGAGAAAGTGCAGCAATTCCTGTTGGATTGGGCGGCTGCGCACGGTATAGAGGCTTTTAAGGACAAGGGTGAGAACATCGTCATGCGCAAGCCTGCCACACCGGGGATGGAGAACCGCAAAAAAGCCGTCATGCAAGCCCACATGGACATGGTGCCGCAGAAGACGGCGGAGAGCCGGCATAATTTTGAGACCGACCCCATCGAAACCTACATCGACGGTGAGTGGGTGAAAGCCAAGGGGACGACCTTGGGCTCGGACGACGGAATGGGGGTGGCGGCCATTATGGCCGTGATGGAAGACGATAGCTTGGAGCACGGCCCGTTGGAGGCATTGATTACAGCCGACGAGGAAACTTGCATGTACGGGGTCAACCATCTTGCGCCCGACACGTTGACGGGCGACATCCTGCTGAACTTCGACAACGAGACGATGGGCGAATTTGTGGTAGGAAGTGCCGGAGGGGTGAACGTCACGGCATCGATTTCCTATAAAGCCGTGGAGGCAGATCCGGCTGACGTGGCGGTTAGAGTGACGGTCAAAGGTCTGCGCGGCGGACATTCCGGTCTGGAGATTTGCGAGGGGCGTGCCAATGCCAACAAACTGATGGCGCGGTTCCTGAATATGGCCATTCGTGAGAACGAAGCGCGTTTGGCTTCGTGGAAGGGGGGCAATATGCGCAATGCCATACCTCGTGAGAGCGAAGCGGTGGTGACGGTACCGGTCGATGATGTCGATGAGTTGCAGGGACTGGTGGAATATTGTACGGAAATGTTTGCCGAAGAATACCGCGGGGTGGAAGAAAACATCGTGATGACGATGGAGCGCGTGGATTTGCCTGCTACCCAAGTGCCGGAAGACATTCAGGACAACGTGTTGGATGCCATTATGGCTTGTCATGACGGTGTACTTCGCTACATCCCGTCCATTCCGCACATCGTGGAGACCTCATCCAATCTGGCGATTGTCAACGTGACGCCGGAACGTGCGGAAGTGCTGATTCTGGCACGCAGTTCGAGCGAGAGCATGATGGATTATATCGGAACCATGTTGGAAAGTTGCTTCAACATGGCGGGCATGAAGGTGGAATTCAGTGGCCGTTACGGGGCATGGCAGCCTAATTTCGATTCGCAGATTACGGCACAGATGGTGGAAATCTATAAGGAAATGTTCGGCGAAGAGGCATTGGTGCAAGTGGTGCATGCCGGTTTGGAGTGCAGTCTTATCGGGGAGGTATATCCTGATATGGACTTGGTAAGTTTCGGTCCTACGCTCCGTTCGCCGCATACGCCGGATGAGCGTTGCCATATTCCTTCGGTGGCCAAATTCTGGGCGTTCCTGAAAGAACTGCTCCGCCGGATACCGGAGAAGGCATAAATGAGCGGAATCTTGAATAGGGAAAGGGAAATTCGCGAGTAAGCGAGTGCAGACCGAGCTTGCTCGGAGTCTGCCGAGCGTGAGCGAATTATGCAGTGCGCCACGACGTGCGTTCCCTTTTTCCATGAAGGCCGTGGTATGTTTGGGAGATAATGGGAGGCATGCCACGGGCGGATGTCCGCATGGCGTTGTGGAGATTTCTTACCGCTTTGGTTTGTACTCGTAAATTGCTGTGCTTTAGTCTATTGAATGCTCTAAAAAGTTCTCCTTAGATTCGCAAATCAATCTGCGCCAAACGAAAAATCAATCGCTTGAGACTGATTTTTCGTTTGGCGCAGAACGATTTTACGCTCTCCTCACTTGTCGTTTTGTCGTGGCTTTTCTGTTTTTTGGGCTTTGGGTACGGGTGAACTGGAAACCCGGTCGGTCTGTGATGTACGGTTTTTAGAATATTATAACGTTGAATAGTTTCATTTCTCAAGAAGAATGCCGTTATTTGCATAAATCAGTACTAAAAACCAAAAGAAATAACTATGAAGCAAAAAATCTTATGGAGTATATGCGCGATGTTCCTTTGTTTCGGAACAGGGTGTCCGGCTGCGAGTTTCGATGATTTATGGAAACAAGTGGAAAAATATGAAAGACAAGATTTACCGAAATCAGCTTATAAAGTAGTGGGACAGATAGCCGCCAAGGCAGACAAAGAGCGGCAAAAAGGTCAGCAGATGGCAGCTTTGCTCTACGGTTGCAAGCTCCGTCAGGACATCGTACCCGACAGTTTTTATTCCGACATCATGAAATTGGAACGGCTCAAACGGCAGACTGCCGACGAGGTTCAACGGGCGGTGCTGGCCTCCGTGTTGGGAGAATTGTATGAAGACAATGCCAACCGTAACCGGAATTACAGCGACCGGACGGACGCTCATCCCGACAGCATCCGCGAGTGGTCGTGGGAACAGTTCATGAAGGTCTCGTCGGAGAATTACCTGCTGTCCATGGCCCGTCCGGACTTGTTGGCAGCAGCCAAAGCCGCCGACTACATGCCTTTTGTGGAAAAAGGGAAGGATGCCGGTTACTTCGGCGGGGACTTGCTGAATGTCATCGGACGGCGGGCTGTGGCTATGAAGCGGTACAGGAATGTCACGGTAGAAGATGTGGACAAGGACGTGTATGGACGAATGCTCGCTATCTATCGGAAAAATGGAAACCGTGAGGCGGAATTGTTGGTGATGTTAGATTCTATCGGACATGTGGAACGTGTGTCGAATGAAGGTGTGGCGGAGTATGACCCTGACGATGTGGAAAGGCGCGAACGGGAAGTTCTGCAAACCGAAACGTACAAGACGTATGAGCGGATGCTCGCTCGTTTCGGTGACTTGCCGTTGGCTACCGAAATTTACCTGCGCATGCTCGATTTGGAGGTCAGTCCGCGCCTGAAAGTGCAATGGATAGAAGAAAGTCATGAAAAATATAAGGCTTATCCGCGAGCCAAGGAGTTGCTGAATCGTCGGAAAACGTTGGAGGCACCTGCAATGAGCTTTCTTCTTGGCAGTAGTGTGAACTCTGACATGGGATATACGGCAAGGGTGGAACACCGCAATGTGTCCGGAGTGGAGTTGAGTTGGTATCTGATGCCGGAGGGAAAACCCGAGTGGGAAAAGGTGGAAACGAAGTACCGGCGTGACCGGTTGTCTTACGTGAAGCGATATGGCCGGTTACAGAAGACGGAACGTTTGACATGGAAGGCGTATGCGCCGTACGAGTCTGTGACGGACACTTTCGATTTGAGTGTTCCCGGTGTGGGCTACTATATGATAGTCGCAAAAGCGGACGGCCAAAAAACGCCGCAAGCTTCCCAAATTCAGGGAGTGAAGTCGTCACGCTTGTTATTGGTGGGAGGTTTCTTGCCGGACAGCACCAGCCTTTGCACGGTTGTGGAGGGGTGTACGGGGCGTCCCGTGCCATCGGCTACGGTGGAATGGTACTACCGTGATACGCTGTTGCATACCGCTCTGACGGATGCCGAGGGAAAAGCCCGTTGGCGTGATGCCAGTTATATCCGGAACCACATGGGACATTACAGCCTGATGATAAAGGCGTATAAGGGGGACGACCGTTATGCGCAGCCTTGGCAAGAGCGTTTCGGAGTGCCTTTTCGCAAGAACAGTGCGACATACGACCGGGTACGTTTATATACCGACCGTGCCATCTACCGTCCCGGGCAAACGGTGTATGCGGGTGGCCTGTGTTTCGATGCGAGACTTACCGAGGAATGGGTTGTGCCAAAGCGTGAGGTGGTATTGGTATTGCAGGACCCGAATCGGAAGACCGTAGCCGAACAAACCGTGAAGAGCGATGAATATGGTACGTTTTCGGCGACCTTTACCTTGTCGCCAACCGCTTTGTCGGGGGATTATGTGTTGAAGGCCGGCACGAGGAGCACGATTCTTAGGGTTGAGGAATACAAGCGTCCTACGTTTGCGGTCCGTTTGGATGAGTTGGGTGGACATTTCCTTCCGGGCGACACGGCCTACTTGACGGGTGTGGCCATGAACTACAACGGGACACCCTTGCGAAATGCCCGCGTGTCGGCCATGTCTTCCGTGGTTCGCGCCCTCTACCGGGCTATCAACGGGGAAAAGGAGCTTCCGCTTGATACGGTATATACCGGAGAGGACGGACGGTTTTCTTTGCCGGTGCCGGTTCGGGAGGTAAAGAACATGCGGGTAGGGTTCGGCGTGCGCCAGATGGTGGAGGTGTCGGTCATGTCGGCATCCGGTGAGACGCAGACGTCCAAGACCTCTTTCCCCTTGACCAAGGAAGACTTGCAGCTTGCTTTGCAGGGGCCGATACCGTGTGTGAAAGACAGTCTGCCTCCTTTCATGGCAGAAGTACGCACGGCTGCGGGGGCGCTTTACGCGGGTTCGGTAGAAGTGACCGCCGACCTCTTCCTGTTGGAGAAACACCGACGGACGAAAAAAGTGCTGTCCGGTATTCATCTGCCAGCCAACCGTGAGGTGCGGATTGCAGAGTTGTCCGCCCTTCCCTCTGCGGATTACGAGTGGGTGGTATGGGCTATGGCGGAAGGCGACACAGTGGAAGCCTCTCATAGAATTAGGCTTTTTAGCTTGTCTGACCGCCGTCCCGGGAACAAGGATAACTTATGGTTCCATTGCGTGAACGATACGGTGCGTTTCGGCCGGCCGGCCCGTCTGATGGTGGGCAGCGCGGCGGACAGTGCTACGCTTTACTATATGCTTTTCTGTGAAGACCGGATATTGGAAGAAAAAGTCTATACCTTGTCCGATACGATCCTGAATTTCACATACTCCGAAATTCCGGAAGGGACGGACGGTATGCAGGCTGTGTTCTATTTGGTTCGTGACAACAGGTGTACTACGGCTAATGCGTATATTGTGCGTCCGCGTCCCGACAAGGAATTGCGTTTGTCGTGGACTTCTTTCCGCGACCGTTTACAGCCGGGTACGGAAGAAACATGGCGTCTCCGGGTCACTCTTCCGAACGGTAGGCCGGCTCCGGCTCAGTTGATGGCCACGTTTTATGATGCTTCTTTGGATGCCTTCAAACCGCATGTTTGGTCTTATTATAGTTTCCTTCCTTTTTCTTTGCCGGATGTAAGGATGGAGAGTACGCTTTGGTTCGGTTCTAATTATATAGCCTACCATGCCCCGGTCCACTCTTATGCCGTCAAGCCCCTGCGGTTCGACTATTTCAATCCGATGATGATGGCGTGGGGCGGTCTGCGCGCCGTGGAAGAAGTGCTCATGATTACGGACAATAGTCTGGCAGTGGGTGCGGCACCGCGCAGCGGTAGGATAGCCGGGGTGGAAATGAAGTTTGGGAAGCAGAAAGCCGCATCTGCGGCCGGTGCGCCTGAATACATGGCTTTGAAATCCCCCTCGGAGGAGGAGCAAGCTTTGGTGGAAGGTGTCGCAAAGGCGGAAATGGATAAGGCTTCGGGCGTGGCCGTCCGTGAGAATCTGAATGAAACGGCCTTTTTCTATCCCCGTTTGATGGCCGATACGAGCGGCGTGGTGACCTTGCGCTTCACTTTGCCCGAAAGCCTGACAACGTGGAAGTTCATGGCTTTGGCTCATACGAAAGACATGATGGCGGGCTTGTTGACGGACGAAGTGGTGGCCGCCAAGGAGGTGATGGCACAACTCAGCCTGCCGCGTTTCGTTCGGATGGGCGATCGTGCCACGCTTTCGGCTACGTTGTTTAACTTGACAGAGAAAACGTTGGAAGGCAAGGCCACGATGGAAGTGTTCGACCCGGCTACGGGCGAGGGTCTTTGGAAAGAGACGGTGAAGGTGGAGATGGAGGCGGAATCGGATACGGTGGTGTCTTTTGCCTACACACCTTCAGGCACTGTGTCCTTGCCGGCTTGCCGCATAATCTTCGAAGCCGGGGAACATACCGACGGGGAACAGCGTTACCTCCCCATTTTGGAGGACAAGGAATGGCTGACGCAGACGCAGCCTTTCGTGGTATCGCACGAGGGGGATACGGTGATACGGCTCGGCGGTTTGTTCCAAGACAACCATCCTGAGGCGGAGCACCGTCGTCTGACGGTGGAATATACGGCCAATCCCTTGTGGTATGCCGTGCAGGCCCTGCCTTCCGTGCTGGAGCCACGGACAGACGACGTGCTTTCATTGGGTGCGGCCTATTATGCTTCTACGCTTTCCTCCACGTTGGCCATACGGTATCCGCAGGTAAAAACGGCGGTAGAACTTTGGCAACGCGAGGCGGGTGAAGCACTCAAAAGTCCTTTGTCTGGCGGGGAAGACCTGACCGGTATCGTGCTGGAAGAAACACCTTGGGTGGCCGATGCCGAGATGGAGACACAGCGGTTGACGGCTTTGCAACAGTTGTTCGATGCTAACCGTCAGGCTGATTTGCGCCATCGGTTTGCCGAGGCTTTGGGCAAGTTGCAGCGTGGTGATGGATCCTTCGGTTGGTTCGAAGGGATGTCCGGCAACGCATGGCTGACAGGACGTGTGGCCCGTCTGTTGCTCCGGAGCGGGGCGGGCGTAAAGACAGACAGCCTCTTGACGCAGTATGTGGACGTGAAGAAGATGATGGTTTATTTGATGGGCAAGGCACACGAAGAAATTATCATGGATAAGGAAAGCCTGCGCGAGCATAAAATCCATGCGTACGGAGGTTCCTATTGGTTGGATTACCTCTATTTGGCAAGCCTAAGCGATGTGACTTGGTTTGATACGTCTGTCCGTAAGGACTTGGGATATATGCAAAGCCGTATTCTGGATTGTGTGGAACAAAGAGAGGCTGACGGAAAAAGACGGATGGCGGGGGATAGTGACAGGCTATCTCTTACCGAAACCGCCCAGGCCGTCATCGTATTGCGCTATATGGGCAAGGCTGATGCCGCCGTCGGACTGGTACGTTCTTTGCGTGAACATTTAGTGGACGGGGCAGAAGGGTTGCATCTGGAATATCCGTCTAACGGTTTTGTGGGTTCCGACCGAAAGATTGCGGTGCATACATTGTTGATGGAAGCATTATCTGCTCCAGGAAACACGGATGAAAAGGAACAAGAGGGACTTTACCGCTGGCTGTTGTCGCAGAAGCGTTTGCAGGCCTGGGGGACTACCACGAGTAGCATGGACGCCGTGTATGCCTTGATGCAAGGGCAAAAACGGGATTTGGTTTTGCGCTCGAATGATGTGGTTCGGTTGGAAAGTCCCAAGGGTGAAGAACTGGCCGTATTGAAATCTTCGGAAAGCAAGTTGGCAGGTTTGGGTACGGTGACGGCTACGGTGGAAGGCCGCGAGCTGTCGAAAGGTGCCGGTTTGTTGAAAGTGGAAAAGGCGGAAGACCGTCCGTCCGCTTGGGGTGCGGTGTATGCGCAATACCGTTTGCCACTGTCCGAGGTCGGCAGTTCCGCTTCGGGTCTTCGCATCCGCCAAGAAGTGGACAATGAACATCCCCGTGTGGGCGACCGCGTGACGCTCCGTTACGTGCTCACGTCCGACCGCGACTATGAGTACGTCCGTCTGAAGGCGGGACGCGCGGCTTGTCTGGAGCCTGTGGAATCCCGTTCGGGCTATGAATACCGCAATGGTTTGGGATATTATAAAGAGGTGAAGGACGCTTCGACGAACTATTTCTTCGAGCGTTTGCCCAAGGGAACTTACGTGATAGAGGCGGAATGCTACGTGGAGCGTGCCGGACGCTATGCCCTCGGTGCCGTGAAATTGAACGGGGTGTATGCACCCGAGTTCAGTGCATACGGGGCAGGAACGGTATTGGAGGTACAGCCATAAACATGCTTCTTATAGCGTCTTGTTTCTAACTTTGTAAATGATAGATAATGCAAATGGCGGGAGTGAAATCTTTTTTCTGCGTATTGTGGAGCTTGTGTCTGTGTGGTATCATGGTGGGGCGTACGGCCGACTATGATGCCTTATGGAAGCAAGTGCGACAGTTTGAACGGCAGGGGCTGACAAAATCTGCTTATGAAATCGTGGAGCAAATCGGTGTGAAAGCAGACAAAGAGCATAAGGAGGGGCAGCAGATGGCAGCTTTGATATATGGCTGCAAACTCCGTCAGTGTATCGTCCCGGACAGTTTTTATGCCGACATAGTGCGTTTGGAGAAATTGAAACGAGACGCCCGGGATGAAGTACGGCGAGCGGTGTGGGCCTCCGTATTGGCCGGTTTGTATAAGGACAATGCAGGTCGCAACCGGAGTGTATGGCTTAAAAAAGTCAAGGGACCGGAAAGAATGCGTGAATGGGCAAGTGGAGAATGGAAAGATGCTTCGGATGCGAACTTCGACTTATCGCTGTCTCATCCGGAATTGTTGGCCGAGGTGAAAGCTGCCGACTATTTGCCTTTCATCGAGCAAGGGGAACATGCTGCCTATTTCGGAGGTGATCTGCTGAACGTCATCGGGCGACGGGCTGTAATGGCACGGAAGGACTACAAAGCGAAAGAAGACCGTGAGGCTGTGGCCGGGTATTGTGCGAAGATGTTGCAAGAGTATCGTAGCCGGAGAAACAGGGAAGCGGAGCTTCTGGTGTTGCTCGACTCTTTGGCTCAGTCGTCCGATGAAATGGTAGGGGAGACCAACCGTTTTGTTTGGGAAGCAAGTTCGGAAGAAAGGGAACGGAAGGAGTTGGACAAAAGGGGATATGGAGACTATTGTCGGTTGCTCGATCGTTTCGGTGATTTGCCTTTGGCAGCCGAAGTTTATTTGCAATGGATGGATTGGAGTGTCACGGCCAAGCGGAAGATAGAATGGGCGGAAGAGGGTTGGAAGAAATATGCTTCGTATCCTCGTGCCAAGAAGTTGCGGGAACGAAAGGATGCCTTGCAGGCTCCTTATGTCAGCATTTCAAAGCGTGACATTCTGTATCCCGGAAAGACATATCGTTGGACGGTTAATTATCGCAATACGGAAACTGTCGCTTTACAATGGTTCAGGATTCCGGAAACCGTACGGAAGGACTCTCTTGATGTATGGAAGGAACGTAAGGTGTTGGCGGATTTTGTGAAGGGGAACGGTCGTCTGGTGAAGTCTGTACAGGTGAAACTGAAGGAGGGCCAACCTTGGGAAGATTTGAAGGATACGCTGGAAGTCGAAACTCCCGGGCTGGGATTGTATGTGGTTTGTATGCGGCCGGAGGGTACGCCCGGAATGGAAGAGGGACTGCTGTATCCCATTTGTGTGACTCGTTTTCGGGTCGTGACATTGGGTTGGCCGGACAGTTGCTTGCAGTGCCGTGTGATGGACGAGACGACAGGTAAGCCGGTGGAGGACGCAGAGGTAGAGGTGTATGTCCGTGACAGTTTGACAGCCCGGGGTGTGACGGCTGCGGACGGTGCGTTTGTAATCCGTTTTCCGGTGAAGGAAAAGCGTTCTTTGGACGAGATGAAACTTCATGTGGCCAAGGGGGAAGACCGTTATCTTTTTGCAGAAGAATGTGGTTGGGAATATAGGTACAACGATAGATGCCAACCGGAAGAGGACGGCGCGTTGTATACGGACCGAGAGGTATATCGCCCCGGACAGACCGTATATGTCGGAGGACTTTGCATGATAATGGGCGACGGTGAAGAACGGGTGTTGCCCCGGCGGAAGTTCAAGCTCTGGTTGGAGGATACTCGGGGTAAGACGTGGGCAACGAAAGAAGTGGTGAGCGATGAAATGGGGACGGTGGCTACGGAGTTTGTCTTACCTCGGTCTTGCCGGGCTGGATGCTATCGGATTACCGGGATGTATGATGTATGTTATTTCAATGTGGAAGAATACAAACGTCCTGCTTTCGAGGTCAAGTTGGATAAAAGAAAGGAACTCGGGGATACCGTGTTCCTGATGGGGAAAGCTCGGAATTTTATGGGAGTTCCGGTTCGTGATGCCCGGGTCACGGCAACTTCGTCATCGAGGAATTGGGTATATTCCCAGACTTATAGCGAGAAAGAACCGGTTGCGTTGGATACGGTGTATACGGATGCGGAGGGATGTTTTGTACTGCCTTTGCCTCTTAATAGGGAGGGTCGGCGAACCGGAAGGGGAAGTTACAGGATTGTGGATGTATACGTGACGGATAGGAACGGACAGACACAGAACATTACGAAAAACGTTCCCACAGGACCGACCGAAATGCAAATAGGTTTTTCTGTAGGGTCATATTACTGGCATCGTGACAGATTGCCTTCCGTTAAAGTCGGCTTGCGTGAAATTAACGGTGGGGAGCACCCACGTACGGCCCGGGTATTTTATCATCTTTTCCGTTATGGACCGGAAGGACGGTTGGATACGGTTGGGATGGAGCGTCCTATACAAGCCAATGTACCGGTGACTTTGACGGAAGTGAGGGACTTGGCATCCGGAGAGTACAGATTGCAGATGGAGGCCGTGGCCGGGGAAGATACCGTGAGGGCGCGTGCACGGGATTTTGTATTGTTGGACTCTACGAACACACGGCCGATAAATGGAAGTTTGGATTGGTTTGATTGTGTGGAGGATACGATAGCCCCGGGATGTCCCGGACGGATTGAAGTAGGGAGTGCCGGAAAGGACGTGACTTTGTTTTACACCTTACTTTATAAGGATCGGGTTCTGGCTGATACGCTTTATACAATCAGTGATACTATCTTGACGTTTTCCTATCCGCAAGCCTTGGACTATGGGGATGTCATGGAAGCCGTGTTCTATTTCGTCAAGGACGGAAGCATGTATAAGCATAGACAAACTTTGAAGGCCGGGCGTCCGTCAAAGCAGTTGCGTATGGAATGGACTTCTTTCCGTGACGGTTTACAGCCGGGAACGGGGGAAACTTGGAGGTTACGTGTGGTGACAACAGACGGGCAACCGGCATCCGCACAAGTGATGGCTACACTTTATGATGCGTCTCTTGAGGGTAAGTTCCCGCATCAATGGAGTGTCCCTTATAAGTATTGCGGGTCATGGGTATATTATAGTTTTAATGACTACGACGGGAATTATTTTTCTTTGAGGACTCAGAAAAAGGTAGAAACCTCAACCGTCAAAAAATTGTGTTTCGATACTTTTGGGGCGAATTTCCTGAATTGGAGAAAAGCGATGGAAGATGTACAGGGAATTACGAAACGGGAATCCCAAATTTATAATTGTTTGGAAGAAAGTCCTCGTCCTGCCCCTTTGATGCGTTCCGCCCGTGTGGAGGATGGAAGTTTCATGCCGTCTGAGGGACAAGGGAAGGATGAAGACGATGAAATGCGCATCCCGATCCGTAGGAATCTGAACGAGACGGCTTTCTTTTATCCTCGTTTGATGGCCGATGAGAACGGAGAGGTGACGATACGTTTCACCTTGCCGGAAAGTCTGACGACATGGAAATTCATGGCTTTGGCTCATACGAAAGATATGATGACGGGTACGTTTACGGACGAGGCGGTGGCATCCAAGGACGTGATGGCCCGGCTTGACTTGCCCCGTTTCGTAAGGATGGGAGACCATGCCGCGCTTTCTGCCTCGCTTTATAACCTGACACAAAAGACTATCAAGGGCAAAGTGACGATGGAGGTGTTCGACCCGGCTACAGAGAAAACATTGTGGAAGAAGACACGTAAGCTGGAGGTGGCAGCCTCCGCTGATACGGTGGTGACTTTTACTTACGTACCCGTGGAGGGCGTGACGCTGTCGGCTTGTCGCGTTTTGTTCGAAGCGGACAGCCATAGCGACGGAGAACAACGCTATCTTCCGGTCTTGGAAGACAAGGAATGGCTGACGCAGACTTTGCCTTTCGTAGTGTCACACGCAGGAGATACGGTCATCCATCTCGATGGTTTGTTCCAAAACCATCATTCGGATGCGTCACGGCACAGCTTGACAGTGGAATATACGGCCAATCCTTTGTGGTATGCTGTTACGGCACTACCTTCGGTGCTGGAACCTTCGACAGACGATGCGCAGTCTTTAAGTGCTGCCTATTATGCTTCCACGCTTTCCACTCGTTTGTCTTCGCTTTATCCGCAGTTGAAGAATGCTGTTGACTTGTGGCTGTATGAAAGCGGCGAAGAATTGGAAGGTTCTCTTTCCATGCCGGAAGAACCGGCCGGTGTCGTGTCGGACGAAACTCCTTGGATGATAGGTGCGAAGAGGGAAACACGGCTCATGCAGGAATTACAGCAACTTTTTGACCGTAACCGACAGTGTGATTTGCGCCGCCAATTTGCAGAGAGTTTGGGCAAACTACAGCGGGAAGACGGTTCTTTCGGTTGGTTCAACGGGATGTCCGGTAGTATGTATATGACTTACGGAGTGGCACGTGCGCTGTTGCGTAGTACATCCGGCATAGAAAACGACAGTGTCCTGACGGAGCATGTGGATGTACGGCAAATGATGGAATATTTATTCGGTCGGGCGCATGAAGACGTACAACGGGACAAAGAGAACCTGCGTGTACACAAGGTATATGCATACGGCAGTTCTCGTTGGCTGGATTATCTGTATCTGGCCACGCTTTGCCCGGAGGGATGGTTGACGTCATCCTCTCGGAAAGATATGGATTACATGAGAGAGCATCTTTTGGAATGTCTTCCGGCGGCTTCTTCTAATAAAAAGCGGCTGATGGGCGATGAGGAACGTATGTCTTTGCCGGAGATGGCTGAGGCGGCCGTAGTCTTTCAGCGTATGGGGAAGGCCGAAGAGGCCGAGTTGTTGATGACTTCCCTTCGCGAACATCTGGTGGATGATGCCGAAGGATTGCACATCGAATATCCGTCTAACGGCTTTTACGGTTCGGCGCGGAAGATAGCCGTCCATACGATGTTGATGGAGGCTTTTCTCGCAGAGGAAATTCCGGACAGTTGTGTTACAGAAGGGCTTTGCCGTTGGCTGCTGGCTCAGAAGCGTTTGCAGGATTGGGGAACTTCTACGGGTAGTGTGGATGCCATTTATGCCTTGTTGCAAGGACAGCCGGAAGGTTTGACGTTCCGTGCGTATGATGCCATTCGCTTACTTTCTCCGCAAGGGAAGGAGTTGGCTCATGCAGTATCTTCGGTGGGAGATTGGGTCGGTTTAGGCGCGGTATCGGTATCTGTAGGAGGAGACGACCTGAAGAAAGGAGCTGGTGCTTTGGCTGTGACGAAGACAGAAGAACGTCCTTCGTCGTGGGGGGTCGCGTACGCTTGTTTTCAGTTGCCTTTGGATGAGGTGGAATCGTCCGCTTCGGGTCTTCGCATCCGCCAAGAAGTGGACAATGAACATCCCCGGGTAGGCGACCGCGTGAGGCTCCGTTACGTGCTCACGTCCGATCGCGACTATGAGTACGTCCGTCTGAAGGCGGGACGCGCGGCTTGTTTGGAACCTGTGGAATCCCGTTCGGGCTATGAATACCGTAATGGTTTGGGGTATTATAAGGAAGTGAAGGACGCTTCGACGAACTACTTTTTCGAGCGTTTGCCCAAGGGAACTTACGTGATAGAGGCGGAATGCTACGTGGAACGTGCCGGACGCTATGCCCTCGGTGCCGTGAAGTTGAATGGAGTGTATGCACCCGAGTTCAGTGCATACGGGGCAGGAACGGTATTGGAGGTGAGCGAATGAAGTATATATTGAATATAACACTCGGTATGGGGATGCTGTGGCTCTCCGCAGGATATGCGAAAGCTCAGCAAGTGGAACTCTTGAAACCGAAAGATTTGGGACGGTGGAACATTCCGCCGGGGAATTACAGTGGGATAACGCCGATAGGAGACGGGCGCTATGCCGTGGTGAGCGACAAGGAGGCGCAAGACGGATTCTTTGTGTTCCGTATCCGGCAGGATGAGCGGACGGGACAGGTGACCGAGGTGGTGAATGAAGGATTCCGTGGAACGGATTCCGCATTGAAAAGCGGTAGGGATGCGGAGGGTGTGGCTTTCGTGCCGGAAGATTCTTTGGTGTGGGTAAGCGGAGAAGCCGACCAACGTATTGTGGCCTATCGGACGGACGGCGCACCGGCACATCGGGAATTGGCTGTTCCTTCGTTTTTGGGACGGTCGGCCATTACGCCGAATTATGGTTTCGAAGCTTTGGGTTACGACCGTGCGTCCGGACTTTTCTGGACCGTGACCGAGAATGCTTTGAAAACCGACGGCAGGGTTGCGGAACCCGGTGCAGGACATGGCGTTTGCCTTCGTTTGCAGAGTTTCGGGCGTGACGGGCTGCCGCGTGCGTCGTATGCTTATCCGTTGGATATGCCCGAATCGGAGGCCAAAGGAAAACAGTATGCTTTCGGGGTGGTCGCGATCTGGCCGCAGGAAGGCGGACGCTTGTGGGTGATGGAACGGGAATTCAATGTCCCGAAGAGGCGGTTGAAAGCCCGTACCGATATGAAGATTTATGAGGTAGTACCCGGTTCCGGAACGGCACTTCCGGAAAATACCCCGTCGGAACGGTTGTCCGGCTACGCTTTGAAAAAGGAACCGGTTGCGGCTTTTTCCACCCGCATGCGTCTGGTCAGGCCGAAACTGGCCAATTACGAAGGGCTGTGCGAAGGAAGTCGTCTGGCCGACGGACGGCGTACGTGGCTGCTCGTGAGTGATTCGCAGGGCGGTTATGGAAACAGATTGTGTCATTTGCGGGATTGGATTCGCGTTTGTGTCTCGCCTAAAATAAAATGAATATGAAGAAGAAAAGTTTTTGGAGGCAAGGAATTTTAGCCCTTTGCCTGGCGTGTATGTGTTTCGCCTGTGGCGGTGGCGAAAAGAAAGCTCCGTTGGGGGCGTCTAAGGGACTGCCCGGAGAGTTGTTGTTGATTGTAGATGCTTCGCTTTGGAAAACGAGCGCCCGTGACTCGTTGGAAGATGTGTTGAAAGGCAGTGTGCCCGGTTTGTCGCAACATGAACCCATGTTTCGGATGATACGGATCTTTCCGGAAAATTATTCGGGGCAATACTCCACGATGCGTAATATCATCGAAGTACGTGAGGACCCTCAAGCCGATGGAGTGGAAATGGGAGTGGCGTATAATGTGAAAGCCGTGCCGCAGACTTATGTGAACATCAAGGCTCGGGACGTAGCTTCGCTCAATCATTTTCTGATGACCCATCGGGAGCAGATAACCGATTTGTTCCTTGCTTCGGAAATGCAGTGGGAAGCAGCGCGTTTGAAGAAAAAGTACAGCAAGATTGTGGACGACGCGTCGCGGGAACTTTTCGGCTATACGGTGAAGGTGCCGGCAGATATCGCTAAGGTCAAAAAGGGGGAACAGTTTATCTGGGCTTCGTCAGACCGTCAGACACAAGATATGAACTATGTGTGCTACAGTCTTCCGTTGGCGGACAGCAGCATGTTGTTGACCAAACGGTGGGTAGAACTGCGTGATTCGGTCATGAAGCGGAATATTCCCGGTTCGACACCCGAGAACTGGATGACCACCACACGTGAAAACGGCGAACCGTTGGTGGTGCAGCGGTCGGTTCTGTTGGCCGACGGGCGTCAGGTATATGAGATGCGCGGTCTGTGGGAGATGCGCAAAGGGGCGCTCGGCGGTCCTTTCGTGTCGTTGGCATATCCCGACTCTGCGCAGGGGCGTTTGTTGGTGACGGAAGGGTTTATTTATTCGCCCGATACGAACAAACGCGACCTGGTGCGCCGCATGGAAGCCGCCTTGCGTACGTTAGCTCCGGTGAAACCTTGAAAAAAACGGTTCCTTCCTTGTGGGATGGGGCCGTTTTTCTTATCTTTGTTCTCACGAAGATAGGATGCGGTTCGGCATAGACCAATCAGAAAACTGTGTTTTCGTTTGTCTCTGCGCTCACCTTTCACTATCTTTGTACCAAATGAAAGTACGAATATGTCTGTAAAAAGAACCTTCCTGAGCGTTTGGGGAATGATACTGGCGGGAGTTGTGTGGGCACAACCCCGGCTTGCCGTAGACCGCGATGTGGCCAACATGGGTGAGATTATGTTTCAACTGCCTTCTAAAGTAAACTTTACGTTGCGTAACACGGGGACTGACCCGTTGAGTATCACGGAAGTCATCCCTTCATGCGGCTGTACGGCCGTAGACTGGACGCGCGAGCTGATAGCCCCCGGAGCGGAAGGTACGATTACAGCGGTATATGACGCCAAGATGCTGGGCGTTTTCCAGAAAGACCTTGAGGTGTACACCAATGCTTCGGACGAGCCGGTTTATTTGCATATACAAGGGCGCGTGGTGTCTAAGTTGTCCGACTATTCAGGTTCTTTTCCCATAGATTTGGGGAATGTGCGATTGAATATCAACAATATAGAATTTGACAATGTGAACCGCGGAGATCATCCGATGGTGGAACTGCAAATCGTCAATATGGGGCGGAAGAGTTACAAGCCTTATCTGATGCACTTGCCGCCTTATCTTTCGGCACAGTATTTCCCGGAGACGTTGAGCGGCGGGCGTATCGGCAAGATCATGCTCACTCTGGACAGTGAGAAGTTGCACCAGATGGGGTTGACGCAGACTTCCATCTACTTGGCCCGTAAGGTGGGCGACAAGGTGTCGGAGGACAATGAGATTACGGTTTCTTCCGTGTTGTTGCCCGACTTTTCGTCTTTGTCGGCGAAAGACAGGGAACAGGCACCTCACATGGAGCTTTCCGCCGACACATTGGACATGGGCGAACTGGGACGGAAGCGTAAGAAGTCGATGACAGTCCTTGTGAGCAATAAGGGCAAGCGTACGCTCGAAATCCGGACTTTGCAAGTCTTCAATAAAGCTTTGGCTGTGGGGTTGAGCGACCGGAATATCGAGCCGGGCGAGACGGCGAAGCTGAAAGTCAAGGTGTTGGCTAAATATCTGAATAAAGTGAAGAGCAGCCCGCGCGTGTTGTTGATTACGAACGACCCTGCCCGCTCGAAAGAGATTATTACCGTAAACGTGAAGCAATAAAGATGACGGCTATGGAACATCCTGAGAACAGTGCGGAATATAAGGGACTGACCGTGAACAGCGGCGTAGCCCAACCTTCGATTGTGAACCCGTACCTGAGGCGCGGCCGGTACCGGCATCGGCAGATGTCGGCAGGGGATTATGTGGAAGGCATCCTGAAAGGGGACGTGACGATACTCGGACGGGCCGTGACGTTGGTAGAAAGTACGAACCCCGCCCATCAGGCCGTGGCGCAGGAAGTGATAGAAAAATGCCTGCCCCATGCCGGGCGTTCCATTCGCGTGGGCATCAGCGGGGTGCCCGGTGCCGGGAAAAGTACAAGCATTGACGTATTCGGCATCCATGTGTTGCAGGAGTACGGAGGCAAATTGGCCGTGCTGGCCATCGACCCGAGCAGCGAGCGGAGCAAAGGGAGTATTTTGGGCGACAAGACCCGTATGGAGAAACTGGCCGTGCATCCCGACTCTTTTATCCGTCCCAGTCCCTCGGCCGGTTCGTTAGGCGGCGTAGCCCGCAAGACGCGTGAGACGATCATCCTATGCGAGGCTGCCGGTTTCGACAAGATTTTCGTGGAGACGGTGGGTGTGGGACAGAGCGAAACGGCCTGTCATTCCATGGTAGACTTCTTCCTGCTCATCCAGTTGGCCGGTACGGGAGATGAGTTGCAAGGCATCAAACGCGGTATCATGGAGATGGCCGACGGCATCGTCATCAACAAATGCGACGGGAACAACGTGGACAAGTGCCAGTTGGCCGCTACACAGTTCCGCAATGCGTTGCACCTGTTCCCAGCCCCAGAAAGCGGATGGACGCCACAAGTGCTGACCTATTCCGGCTTTTACAATTTGGGCGTGAAGGAGATTTGGGACATGGTGTACCGTTATATGGATTTTGTGAAAGGGAACGGATATTTCGAACACCGGCGCAACGAGCAGTCCAAATACTGGATGTATGAGACCATCAACGAGCAGTTGCGCAACAGTTTTTTCCAGAACGAACAAATTGTATCCCGTCTGGCTGAAGCCGAAGCCATGGTGTTGTCGGGACGGCAAACCTCTTTCGTGGCAGCCAAACAGTTGCTCGATGAATATTTCGCCTCGCTCCGGTGAGCGGAGGTGGCGCGTAAGAACCAGCCGGGACGGATGTGTGACATCCGTCCCGGCTGGTTTTCTTCTGGACAGGAAGCCCCGTCCTGTGTGTTTACGGTTGCATCCGCTTCCGGATGGCTTCGGCGCATTCCTCCATCAGCCACTTCGGAGTGGACGTGGCCCCGCAGATGCCTACCGAACGGCAGTCCTCCAACCAGGCGAAATCGATTTCCGACGCGGCGTCCACCAGATACGAGCGTGGGTTCACGCTCCGGCATTCGTCGTACAAGACTTTTCCATTGGAACTTTTTTTGCCGCACACGAAAAGAATCACATCGTGGCGCGTGGCGAAATCGCGGATGTGCGGCATGCGGTTAGCCACTTGGCGGCAAATGGTGTCGTAGTAACGGAAGGTGGCTGTGGGAGAGATGTGCGCGCCGATGTATTCCACGATTTTCCGGAAACCCTCCAACGGTTTGGTGGTTTGCGAATACAGGCAAATGTCCCGGTTGAAATCCAGTTTGTCCACTTCTTCCGGAGATTCGATGACGATGGCCTTGCCGTCGGTCTGTCCCACGAGACCGAGCACCTCGGCATGGCCGTTCTTTCCGTAGATGACGATTTGTTTGCTTTCCGTGCCCCCCTCCTGGTATTCCTTTTTGATGCGTTCCTGTAAGTGAAGTACCACAGGGCAGGTCGCGTCTATGATTTCAATCCCGTTGGTTTCGGCTTGCCCGTACGTGGCCGGAGGCTCACCGTGGGCACGCAAGAGCACTTTGGCGTGATGCAAGGTCGAGAACGTGGCGTGGTCGATGGTGATGAGGCCGAGTTTTTTCAGACGGTCGCATTCCTTGCCGTTGTGCACGATGTCGCCCAGACAATAGAGCGTGGCTCCCCGTGCCAGCTCTTCTTCCGCCTTGTTGATGGCGCGGGTCACGCCGAAGCAGAAGCCCGACCCTTGGTCTATCTCTATCTTCATTTGTAAGAATCCTTTAAGTTTTAAACACTGTGCCGTACAGTCCCTTTTTCCGTTTTGCTGAAGTTGTCGTTTCGTTCTGCTCCGAATGGAAAATCAATCGGAGCAGAACGATTTTTCAATCTCAAGAGATTGATTTTTCATTCTCAGTAGATTTTTTAGCCGACTCTATCTTATTGGTATGCAATGGTTTGCATGTTTGTATGGAATCCTCTTTATTCCGCTCCGGCAGCTTTGCGGAACCGGGCTACGAGCCATTCCTTTTGTTCGGAAATCGTCATGTGGCTGTTGTCCAGTTCTATGGCGTCGTCGGCCTTACGGAGCGGACTTACGGCGCGGCTCGTGTCTATCCGGTCGCGTTCTTTCACGTTTTCCAGGATTTCCTCGTAACTGCCTTTTTCACCTTTGGCCTGCAATTCGTCATAGCGGCGTTGGGCACGGATTTCGGGCGAGGCGGTCACGAATATTTTGAGCTCGGCATCGGGGAACACCGTCGTGCCGATGTCCCGTCCGTCCATGACGATACCTTTTTCCCGTCCCATCTGTTGTTGGAGGCTGACCATGGCTTCGCGCACGAAACCGAGTGCGGCCACGATGCTGACTTTGGACGATACGGCCAGCGTACGGATGTCGTTTTCCACCAAGGTCCCGTCCAGATAGGTTTGTGGCTTTCCCGTCTCGGGATTGCGCTTGAAAGCGATGTCTATGTGCGGAAGGGCGGTTTTCAGGCGGTCGGTGTCTACCTCATCGCCGTGGAATAGCCCGTGCCGGAGGCAGTAGAGCGTGACGGCACGATACATGGCACCGCTGTCGATGTAAATATAGCCTATTTCGCGAGCTAAATCTTTGGCCATCGTGCTTTTCCCGCAAGAGGAAAAACCGTCTATGGCAATCGTGATTTTCTTCATGTCGTTCTGTATATTATAATAATGTATAAGCTGAAATGAGGACTTGTCTGTCCTTACAGGCGGTAGGACGCGTTGAAGACGAAAGACGGGGCGGACAGGTGGTACTGGGCGTATGCCAGTCCAAAACCGAAACGGGAAAGCAGGATGCCCGCACCGGCACAAAGACCGGCGGCGTGGGAAGAGCCTGCCGCCTTCATTTCGTTGGCTTTCCGGAAGTTGTAACCCAAGGACAGGTACATGTAGTCGGTAGGCAGGAAATCCACGCCCGCTGCCAGATGGTTCATGAGCATCTTGCTTGTAGACAACTCTTCGCCCGATGCGAAATAGTAATCCTTGTCCCATCGTGTCAGGTCCACGAGGGTGACGGACACGCGGAATGGGGCGTGGTCGAATCCTTTCGTAAAACCGATTTGCATGGAGAAGGGCAGCTTTTCGTGAATTTCGCCGAATGCTTTTACCTGTCCGCCCAGGTTGCGCGCTACGGCTGACAACGAGAAATCCGTGTTCTCGTTGTAGTAATTTACGCCCAAGTCTACGGCCAGTGCTACAGACGAATAGTCGCCGTATTTCGAATAGATGAACTTGCCTGTGGCACCACCGGCCCACCGGTCGTTCAGGTTGTAGGCATACATGCCGCTCAAAGCCATGTCCATGGCCGAGAAAGAGCCCACGGTGACGTTGTCGGCCGTGATTTCGTCCATGGTGCCGTAGTGGGCATATTGCGCCGTGACGCCCATTGTGGAACGTTCTCCCAATATCTTGACAAACGCCGCACTCCCCACGTTACACCCTTGCAGGTAAGTCATGAAATTGAGATTCAGCGTCTTGTCGCTCACGGAACTGAGCAGTGCGGGGTTGCTGAAGACGAGCGACGCGTCGTCCTCTATCAGGGAGATATTGCGTCCGCCCAAAGCCGTAGAATGTGCGGACACAGGCATTTCCAGGAAGTTGAACACGGAGTTGCTTTCTTGGGCATGCGACGCGGCGGCAAGCAGGATATATAATGCTAAAATAAGCTTTTTCGTCATCTGAAATGAATTTTGTGGCCAAAGATACGGATTTTCTGAAATATCTGATTATATTTGCGCGATAATTCCGTATGGGCATACCGTTATGCAGATATAACGTGAAAAAGTCCGATTTAGGGTGTGGAACGAAAAAAAATGTGAGATTGGAAAAAAAATGGGGCGAAGCGCATGAGATATAAAAAAAATGTGCTACTTTTGCCCTTGCATGAAGAATACGTAAAAAGCTAAATATAATATGGAAATTAAAAAATCATTGAGCGCGGATCTCGAAGGCAAGAAAGGCACTGGATTACTGATGGGCTTTGTCTTGGCTCTTTCGGCCATGTTTGTCGCATTCGAGTGGACACAGCATGACAAGAAGGTTATTGAAACAGAACCTGTATTCACGGTGGCGATTGAGGAGGACATGATTCCCATCACGCAGCAGCCCGAAGTTGTGGCACCCCCCCCGGCTGCAGCTCCGAAAATCGCTGAAATCATCAATATCGTGGACAATGAAACGGATTTGGTGGAGGAGGAAGTGGAAACTTCCGAGGAAGTGAACCAAGCCATTGTGACGACTCCGGGTACGGGGACAACGGCCGTAGCTACGGGACCGGTAGGCCCTGTGGTGGAAGAAGTGGACGAGAACCAGATTTATGACATCGTAGAGGAGAATCCTCGCTTCCCCGGTGGTGAAGAAGCTTGTATGAAGTGGTTGTCCGATAACATCAAGTATCCCCCTATTTGTGTGGAGCAAGGTATTCAGGGACGTGTATACGCTCAGTTCGTGGTGAACAAGGACGGTTCTATCGTGGATATTAAGATTGTGCGTAGTCCGGATCCTTATTTGTCGAAAGAGGCTGAGCGCGTGTTGAAGATGATGCCGAAGTGGAGTCCCGGTAAGCAAAGAGGTAAACCGGTACGTGTGAAGTTCTCATTGCCGGTGATGTTCAGATTGCAATAATATAATAAGATGTATAATGTAAGGAGGCTGCTCACGGCAGCCTCTTTTTGTGAAAAGTATAGCCTATGTATAATTGGAAAGAACTTTTAGACTACATTAACGGTGAGATTGCCGGAATGTCTTTCGAGCGTCAGCCGGCGGAACTCTATGCACCGATTCGTTACGTCCTTTCGATGGGGGGGAAGCGAATCCGGCCGGTATTGATGTTGATGGCTTATAACCTTTATAAGGAAAAGGTGGAGGTTATCCGTTCCCAGGCCATGGCCATCGAGATTTATCATAATTATACGTTGTTGCATGATGATTTGATGGACAGGGCCGATATGCGGCGGGGCATGGCTACGGTGCATAAGAAATGGGACGACAATGCTGCGATATTGAGTGGGGACTCCATGCTGGTCATGGCTTACCGTTACATGCAGCAGGGTTGTCCGGTGGAACAATTGGGAAACGTTATGGGATTGTTTACGGAAACTGCCCTTGAAATAGGAGAAGGGCAGCAATACGATATTGAATTCGAGACCCGTGCGGATGTCAGCGAAGAAGAATATATAGAGATGATTCGTTTGAAGACATCCGTATTGTTGGCTTGCGCGCTGAAAATCGGGGCATGGCTGGGGGATGCCCCCCGGCAGGATGCGGAGCTTCTTTATCGTTTCGGCGAGAATCTCGGTCTGGCTTTCCAGTTGCAGGATGATTACTTGGATGTATATGGCGACCCGGCGGTCTTCGGTAAGAAAATAGGAGGGGATATCCTGTGCAACAAGAAGACTTATATGCTGATTAATGCGTTGGGGCGCGCTTTGCCTGCCGATCGTGAGCGGTTGGAGCAGTGGTTGGAAAAAGAAGAGGGGACTTATGCGCCTGAAGAAAAAATCGCCGCCGTAACAGAACTGTATGATAAGATGGGTGTCCGTGCCTTGTGCGACGAGAAAATCCGTTTCTATTTTGAACGGGCTCGTGAAATTCTGGATAAGGTGAATTTGCCGGAGGAGCGGAAGGAACCGTTGTGGGAGATGGCGCAAAGTTTGTTGAATCGGAAGTCTTGAAGGAACGGGGAAGTCGGTGATGAGAATAATTGATACGCATGCCCATTTGTTCGATGAGGTTTTTGCCGAAGATTTGGAAGAGGTGGTTTCCCGTGCTTTGCAGAACGATGTGGAGAAGGTGTTTCTGCCCAATATAGATGAGACGACTATCACGTCCATGTTGGAATTGTGTACAAGGTTTCCGGGATTCTTTCATCCGATGCTGGGGCTTCATCCCACGGAGGTGAGAGCGGATTATGGCGAGGTGCTCGGACGTATGGAGGCACTGTTGCAAGCCGGCCATTCTTTTATAGGTATCGGTGAAGTGGGATTGGACTATTACTGGGACCGTACTTATTATAAAGAACAGCAAGAAGCCTTCCGTTGCCAAGTGGAGTGGTCGCTGTCATACGGTCTTCCCCTGATGATTCATTCCCGTTCCGCACAAAAAGAACTGGTGGACCTGCTCACTCCTTTTCGTACGAGAGGGGTTGCAGGAGTTTTCCATAGCTTTGGCGGCACGGTGGAAGAGGCACGGGAGTTGCTTTCGTTCGAAGGATTCATGATAGGAATCAATGGTGTGCTGACTTTTAAAAAGTCTGCCTTGCCGGAGGTGTTGCGGCAGATTCCGATAGAGCGGGTGGTGCTGGAAACCGATGCCCCTTATTTGTCGCCGGTTCCTCACCGGGGCAAAAGGAATGAAAGCGCATATATCCGGCACACATTGGTGAAAGTGGCGGAGGTTTACGGTTTGCCGGTGGAAACGGTTGCCGAACAAACATACGAAAATGCATTGAAAATGTATCCTGGCGCCCGTAAATGAAGCCGTCGAAAGGTTAAAATTAAACTTTTTGTAGGATGAGACGCACTTTTTGGGCTGAGTATGGTGATAGTCCGGAAAAAAAAGAATATTTTTGTACTCGAAAACGGAGGCATATCGTTTTTTTTTGTAACTTGCGCCCGTTTTGAGAAGGAGAGATGCTCGAGTGGTTGAAGAGGCACGCCTGGAAAGCGTGTATACGCCTAAAGCGTATCGGGGGTTCGAATCCCCCTCTCTCCGCTAAACATAAACGAGGAAATAATAATAATTAATATTAATCTTAAAAAATTAGACACACAATGAAAAAGTTATTTGCAATTATTGCGATGTTTGGAGTTTTTGCATTCGGTGCGACTCAGGCCATGATGGCACAGACTGACGAGGCCGCTGCTGCGGAATCGGATTCGGCTGCTGCAATGGTAGACAATCTTGCAGTGGAAACATCATCTCTCCTGAATGGTGAGAGAGGGCGGAGGTGGTTCGGCCTGCCATAGATACGGCTGCTGTCGAGACAATGGATGCTACGGAAGAAACTGTTGCGCCGGTAGAGGAAGAAAGCTTCCATAAGGAATTGAAGACGAAGTTCATCGAAGGTGATGCAGGCTTCATGTCATTGGTTGCTATAGCCTTGGTGTTCGGTTTGGCATTCTGCATTGAACGTATCATTTACTTGAGCTTGGCTGAAATCGATTCTAAAAAATTGATGGCTCAGATTGAGGAAAGACTGAATGCAGGTGATGTTGAAGGTGCAAAGACGATCTGCCGTAACACTCGCGGTCCTATTGCTTCTATCTGCTATCAGGGCTTGATGCGTTTCGATGACGGTGTGGAGGATGTAGAGCGTTCTATTACGGCTTATGGTGCCGTGCAGGCCGGCTATTTGGAAAAAGGATGCTCTTGGATTACCTTGTTTATTGCTATGGCACCGTCACTCGGGTTCTTGGGTACTGTGATTGGTATGGTGATGGCCTTCGACCAGATTCAGCAGGCAGGTGATATTTCTCCGACTATCGTTGCCGGTGGTATGAAGGTGGCCTTGATTACGACAATCTTCGGTATTATCGTTGCATTGGTATTGCAGGTATTTTATAACTATATCCTTTCTAAGATTGAGGAAATCACTTCTAACATGGAAGAAGCTACTATTTCTTTGCTTGACATGTGTATGAAGTATAACTTGAAAAAATAATTAGCAATATGGCAGCAAAGAAATATATGACGTCATATTATGTCCTGTATGCTTGCTTTGCAATCATCGTATTGTTTTTCGCGGCATTCTTTGGATATGGATATGATAATCCCGTAGGAGATTATAACGCTCCTGTTTGTACGGAAGGTTTAATGTGGTTGATGTACGGTATGTTTGCCGTAACTTGCTTGTTGGCGCTTTGGAGTGTCGTTCGCGGCATTAAGATTTCCATGGGTTCCAAGGGAGGCGACATCAGCGGTGTGCCGGGGGCTAAGATTAGTGCTGTTTCTTTTGCCCTTTTGGTAGTTTCTTTAGTGGTAGGTTGGGTTTGTAACCTGAACGAGACCGATTTTACGGCAGCGGACGGAACTGTGACATCTGCCACTATGGTTACCGTAACTGATATGTTCTTGGTATCGATTTATATCATGTTGTTATTGACTACTGTTGCAGTTGTCTTTAACATGTCTGGTGTAATGAAGAAAAAGAAATAAAAACGTCTAATTTAAGAGTAGGAAATGGCAAGAAAAAAAAGAAAAGTACCTGGATTGAACGCCAGTTCAACAGCGGATATTTCTTTCATATTGCTTATCTTCTTCCTTGTGACAACTTCAATGGATACGGATTCCGGTTTGGCAAGACGCTTGCCGCCGCCGCCTGAAGATGAACAAAACGAAGCTCAGATAGACGTGAAAGAGAGAAACGTGTTGATGGTTAAAGTCAATGCAGCGGGGCAACTCATGTGTGGGGGGGATTTCATCGAGATCGACCAATTGTGCGATAGAGTGAAAGATTTCGTGAAGAACGAGAACAACAGTCCTAACCTGCCTGAGAAACATGCCAAGAATATTCCTTTGTTGGGAGTATGTGCGGTGACGGACAAGCATGTGGTTTCCGTACAGACCGACCGAGGGACAAGTTATAATGTGTATTTTCAGGTTCAGAACGAGTTAGTTCGTGCATACAATGAGTTGAGAGACGAGTTGAGTAAAGCCAAGTTCGGGAAACTTTATGGGGCTTTGGATGATGAGCATCAGGCTGCCATTCGCGAATACTATCCACAGAAGATTTCCGAGGCAGAACCTAAAAATTATGGAGGGACAGACTAATGGGACGATTTAGTAGAGGCGGAAGCCGAGAAATGCCGGAATTGAATACATCTTCACTTCCTGACTTGATTTTTACCATTTTGTTCTTCTTCATGATCGTAACGACCATGCGTGAAGTTACCTTGAAAGTGAAATTTACGGTGCCTACAGGTACGGAATTGGAGAAGTTGGAGAAGAAATCTGCGGTTTCTTTCATCTATGTAGGGCCTCCGACAGACCAATTAAGGGCTGCAATGGGTTCGGGTACGAGAATCCAGTTGAATGATAGATTTGCGGAGCCGGCCGAGGTGATGGACTTCATTGCGGAGGAACGTACAAGAATGACAGACCAGGCTGCCCAGACTGTATCTATGAAAGTAGATCAACATACGCAGATGGGTATTATTACCGATATCAAACAGGTTTTACGTAAGTCGTGGGCCTTAAAGATCAATTATTCTGCTGCAAAGCGAAATTGATAAAGAGAAATCATTAAAAAACGGTATTTTCATTATGAAAATGCCGTTTTTTTTATGGATTTATACCAAGGTCTTTGTTTTTTCTTTATTTTTGCAATAAATAAACGAATAGATTATGGGGATTGCTAATTTGGATGCTCTTGACGAGCAGATTCTGAAATTAATTGCCGACAACGCACGTATTCCTTTTTTGGAAGTGGCTCGTGCTTGTCATGTATCTGGTGCCGCTATTCATCAGCGCATACAGAAGTTGACGCGCTTGGGGGTCTTGAAAGGTTCACAATATGTGTTGGATCCGGAAAGAATCGGTTACGAGACTTGTGCCTACGTGGGGCTTTTTCTGAAAGATCCTTCAGATTTCGATCGCGTGGTAGAGGAGTTGAGAAACATTCCGGAAGTGGTGGAATGTCATTATACAACAGGTGATTATGATATGTTTATCAAAATCTACGCCCGGAACAACCACCACATGTTGAGTATCATCCATGATAAGTTACAGCCTTTGGGCTTGCAACGCTCCGAAACCATTATTTCTTTTCATGAGGCCATTAACCGGCAGATGCCGATTCCTGAGATAAAGAATAAGAAGGGGAGTACGGAGAATATGGATGTAGAAGTGGAGGAAGAAGAATAATGGGGAGAAAGGAAAAGAGGTTGTCATGTCGGGAAAGCGGACAGCCTCTTTTCCTTTCTTTTTAGGTCTTGTTATTTTATACGATTCTTCGTTTGAGACGGAATTTCTTAGGGGTATCAATGGTGGCTCTTTCTCTGATAATCTTTGAAGGAGAAAGGGCATTGATGTTTTTCGTCCCTATCATGTCGGGAACTTTGTATGAGTTCCCATAGCTGGATGTCGAAGGACGGGAAGAAGGCATCCGCTTGTTGGGGCGTGTCTTCTATTTCCGTAAGATATAGTTTTTGGGCGAGTGGCAGAGCTTCTTTGTACACGCTTTCACCGCCGATGATGAATATCTCTTCTTCTTCCTTACAATGTGACAGAGCTTCTTGTAAGCTACTGAATGTTTCCGCACCGGGGAAGACGGCTGCTTTGTTTCTGCTCAGTACGATATTACGCCGGTTGGGCAACGCTCCTTTGGGAAAGGATTCAAACGTCTTGCGCCCCATGATGATGGTATGTCCGGTGGTGAGTGCCTTGAAGCGCTTCAGGTCGTCGGGAAGCCGGTACAGCAAGCGGTTTTCAAAACCGATGGCACGGTTGCGTGCAATAGCTACGATAACGGATATCATGTTGGGATGGTTAGAGGGTTATACGGAAACCGCACCGGCAATGTGCGGCCAAGGATTATAGTCTTCCAATGTGAAGTCTTCGAACTTGAAGTCGAAGATGCTTTTCACGTCCGGATTGAGTCTCATGCGAGGCAAGGGACGAGGTTCCCGGGTGAGTTGCAGTTTCACTTGTTCCAGATGATTTTTATAGATATGTGTGTCTCCTAACGTGTGTACGAAGTCGCCTGCTTTCAGTCCCGTCACTTGTGCCATCATCATTAACAACAGGGCGTATGATGCAATATTGAAGGGAACGCCGAGAAACGTATCCGCACTACGCTGGTAGAGCTGGAGGCTCAATTTCCCGTTAACCACGTAGAACTGAAAAAAAGCATGGCAGGGAGGCAGGTTCATGTTCCCGAGATCACCGACGTTCCATGCACTGACGATGATACGGCGCGAATCGGGATTGTGTTTGATGGTATCCACAGCCTCTTGTATCTGGTCTATGAATCCTCCTTTATAGTCCGGCCACGAACGCCACTGATACCCGTAAATATGTCCCAGGTCGCCGTTCTCGTCCGCCCATTCGTTCCATATCCTTACACCGTGTTCCTGCAAATATTTCACGTTGGTATCGCCTTGCAGGAACCAGAGCAGTTCGTAGATGATGGATTTCAGGTGTAACTTCTTTGTGGTAAGCAGCGGGAATCCTTCTTCGAGGTTGAACCGCATCTGATGGCCGAATACACTGAGGGTGCCCGTGCCCGTACGGTCGCTTTTTTCCACGCCTTCCTCCAGTATTCTGTGTAACAGGTCGAGATATTGTTTCATGCTTAATATGGTTTTATTCTTTTTTCTTCTTGATAAGGGTGGTCAGCCAATCGTTGGCGGCTATGCAGAGCATGACTACACCCACGACATACAACAGGTCGGTGAAGTCGATAATCCATTCAATGACGATAAGCCCTACCCCCCAACAGGCATTCTTGATGGCAGATTGTTTGAGCAATTGGTTTCTCCTATCATCGTCTACCATCCGTTTTTCAGGGTCATACGCGGATCTTTCTATTCTCATGTTCTTTTCACGATGAGAACGGTATATCAGGTAGACGACCAAAAGTACGAGGAGGACAGGAATGAGGAACAGGATTACGGTAAGTACCGTAAGGAGCACGCCGCCAATTCCGAGAAGTCCGGACATGAAGTCCAAAATCCCTTCGTTTCCCAAGTCTTCCATGAGAGAAAATGTGTGGGAGTAAACCGATGGAGGAGTATTCCACGTGCTGTCGTCAGCCACGTCTTCCAGAGCCGACACCGTATCGGAGTAGACTGTGATGCCATTTTGTGCCCAGGCAATATTTTGTGCGAGACAAGCCCATAAAAGGCAAAGCCATATTTTGAGCCGTATGACGGGAAATATAGGGCGTTTCATGTGATAAGCGGTTTGATTTAATGTACAAAGATAGCGAAAGGCGAGCGCAGAAGCAAATGAAAATCCGTCCGATTTTGTTGTTCGCCCCATTTTTTTTACCTACTTTTATCCTCATAAAATGATACGACATGACACGACCTGATATACCTCAAGAGTTTAAAGACTATGCCCGACGTTTGCTCGGTGCGGAGCGTTATGCACGTTTTGCCCAAGCTTTGGATGAAATCCCTTCCGTAAGTGTGAGGCTGAACCCGTTCAAGGCCGTATGGTCCGGTCTTTCAGCGGAAGGTTTGAATGGGGGAGACGGGCCGGTACTTTGGGTCTCCGGAGAAGGATACTACCTGAGCGAACGCCCTCCGTTTACGTTCGACCCGTTGTTTCATGCCGGAGCCTATTATGTACAAGAGGCAGCTTCTATGTTTTTGGGGCAAATCTTACGCCGTTATGTGACTCGTCCGGTGGTAGCACTCGACCTTTGTGCTGCGCCCGGGGGTAAGTCTACCCATATTCGTTCATGTCTGCCGGAGGGCAGCCTGCTGGTATCCAACGAACCCGTTAAGGCACGTGCTCAGGTTTTACTGGAGAATCTGACGAAGTGGGGACATCCCGATGTGGTAGTGACAAACAGTTACCCAAAGGATTTTGCCCGCTTGCCGGACTTTTTCGACCTGTTGGTGACCGATGTGCCGTGCTCCGGCGAGGGGATGTTCCGGAAAGAAGAAGATGCCGTGACAGGTTGGAGCATGGAGGCTGTGCGGATATGCCGGGACCGTCAGCGTGAGATTTTGCGTGACGTATGGCCTTCGTTGAAGCCGGGAGGGCTGTTGGTGTACAGTACTTGTACGCTGAATGCTTTGGAGGATGAGGAAAATGTGGCTTGGATAGCCGAAGAACTCGGTGCGGAAATACTTCCTTTTGATGTGGAACCGGGTTGGGGTGTCGTCGGGAACCTGCTGCCGGTCTCCTCAGTAAAAGATACGGCGAAGGCGGAAAAGCTTTTTTCCGTCGCCCATTTCATTCCCGGATTTACTCGTGGAGAAGGATTCTTTTTGGCTGTTTTACGTAAAAATGGCGAAGAGGAGACTTCTGATTGGGCGATGTTCTCCGATAGGTATGAAAATGAGCGCGTGAAGTCTAAAAAGAAACGTGCGCTACACGCTTCCGTTCCGGCTTTGCCTGCTTCCTGTCGGTCATGGTTGCTTCATGCCGATACCTTTGATTTCGTTTCCGACGGACCGGTGTGGACGGCAGTACGCTCTTCGTTCTCCCGCCAGGTAGGCCTGTTGCAGGAAGCGGTTAAAGTGTGGCAGGCTGGTGTTCCGTTGGCTACGGTAAAGGGGAAAGACTATATTCCGCTGCACGCTTTAGCGATGTCCGTTGACTTGAATCGCTCGGCTTTTCCAATTGTTCCCGTTTCCTACGATATGGCGGTGGCCTATTTACGTAAAGAAGTGCTTGTCTTACCTCCCGACACTCCTAAAGGTTACGTGTTGTTGACGTTTCAGGATACTCCGATCGGTTTCGTGAAAAATATAGGTGGACGGGCTAATAACCTTTATCCCCAGGAATGGAAAATACGTACAAGTTATCTTTCAACTTATAGTTTAAAGGGAGATTTAGGACGAAAATCAATAGAATAAAGTGAAAAATACTAAAAAATAGATGCTTTTTCTTTTGATTCCTTGCTTTTTAATCCGGTAAATACTATATTTAGAGCCTGAGAGTGTGAATGGATTGAAACGATGAGGGTTCATACTCACACCGTAGAAATCTAATTGTCTAACTTAATCTAAACAACGCTATGAAAATTTTATTTATCGGATCCGGGTGCGCCTGCAGGCTACCTTTTGTAGAATATCTTTTTAAGAAGAAAATACAAGAGGCAGAGGTTCCGGACATTGAAGTAGAGTCTGCCGATATGGCCATGTGGGGAGTCACTTCTAATGAAAGTGGGATTCCGAAAAGCAGTGGTCCTGATAAAGTAGGCAATTTACTGAATCAGGCTGATTTTATCGTGGTTATGGAGGGGAGGCAGCGCAACTTTCTGACACGTTTTATGGATTACAGTAGTTGGAATAAAATTCACTTATTCTTGGATTATTGTACATCCGGGAAAGAACATTTGGTAGGTTCCGTGTGTGGCGATCTCGATTATCAGACGCAGGATGAAGAAATGACTAACGGTTGCATGAATCTGATAGCTCGCATAAAAGCCTTTTTGAAGGAGCATTTAGGCGAGAAAACGGAAATCTCCACGTTGATAACGGCTTAAACGATAAAGCATATCGGGCAGGGACATTCATGCTCGGTATGCTTTATGATTAGATATGAAGGAATATGTGTTTTGTGAAAACTATTGCGAGTCTCCTTGTGATGCTTATGGTCGGATTGCAAAGTGTGCAATCGCAAAATTGGGTCATAGTGAAAACTCCGTCTGTAAAGGTGATATCCGAAACACGGAGGGTTGGGGGAGTCTTGGGGAAAGCTAAAAAAGGGGCGGCGTTATGGTTGCGTGAAGGGACGGTAACGGACGATTGGGCTCATGTTTGGTTTAAGGGACGTGCCGGAGGGCTGCCGCTTTCTGCCGTGGAACAGTTCTCTTCGTCAAAGCTTTCTTGGCAGGCTATGGCGCGTACATACGATTTGGTGAGCCTTAAAGAAGAAGGCAAAGTGTTGGCCACAATGGATTTCGAGGTAAGGGACAGTACGTTGTTCATGTGTTTGCGTTGGCCGGATTCAAGGCGGGGTACGGAAATCTATGAGTTGGCTCGGGATTCTTACCGGTTGGTAGCCACGCGGGCTTATGCTGGGGAGATGCCCGACGACATGAAGATGTTTTATCAAACTGCCAAGTCATTGAAATATGCACGTGTTTTCTATTACGATGAAACGAAAAAATCTTTCTTCGACGGGGACTCTTTCTATTTTCGTGAAAATGCAGAGTCAGTTTCCAAGGATACAGCTTGCTTTTCTGGGGTAAGGATACGATTAAAAGAATTTCGGAAAGAAACGAAGGGACCTAAGACAGGCACCGGTCGGAATGCCGTTATGCCTGGGGAGCAGAATCCTGAGTTTCCGGGAGGTGAAAAGGCATGTATGGCCTTTTTGTCTAAGAATATCCACTATCCGCCTGTTTGTGTATCTGAAGAAGCGAGCGGAAGAGTATATGTGCAATTCGTGGTGGAAAAGGACGGAGAAATCGGTCAAATCAGGGTGTTGCGAAGTCCTCATCCTTATTTGGCACAGGAAGCAGTGAGGGTGGTGGGCATGATGCCTGATTGGAAGCCCGGATATAAGAACGGCAAACCCGTCAGGGTATTGTTTTCTTTGCCGGTGAAGTTCGGGTTGAAATAGGCATAAGGAAAGATGAAAGGCGGAAGCGAAGTGTATGCCTTCCGCCTTATTCTTGTGGTGTAGCGCTGTCCTGCTCTTTTGCTTCCGTGTTGTTTCTCGGTGCGTCCGGCGTATCGAACAAACCGTAAGTAGTACGGAGGACACGGAATTCCGTCCGGCGGTTCAGGGCGTTGCAGATTTCCTGCTGTTCTTCCGGCAGTTTTTTGATGAAAGCTTCCGTCAACGTGTCGTTCTCATGCAGGAACGGATACCGTTCCGTCAATCGTTTGCGGATGACTTTCGGGCGTGTCTCGCCGTATCCGATGGGAGTCAGACGGTCGGTAGCGACGCCGTGTGCTATCAGGTACTTTACCACGGATTCTGCCCGGCGTTGGGAGAGGCGGATGTTGTATTCATCCCTTCCCCGGTAGTCGCAATGCGAGCTGAGTTCAATCGTGATGTTCGGATTGTCTTCCATGAGCGTGACGAGTGAGTCCAGTGCGAGGGTAGAAGAGTCCGTGAGTTCCGCACTGTCGAAAGCGTAAAACACATTGTCTACCAATACGGGAGCCGTGATAGAAGCCAGTTCGAACTGAAGTACGTATTCTTTGCTTACGCTGCTGGTGTCCACTCGCAGTTGTTCTTTATGATTCAGGAATCCCTTGCACGTACCTAAAAATACATAGTCTACATTCGGTTGGATTTCCTGGGTAAAGGAACCGTCGCCTTTCACGCTCAACTTTAGATTGGTTCCGTCGTTGCCTACCATGTAAACCAAGCCTTCCGGCAGTTCATAGCCGTCTTTTTCGTAGACCCATCCCTTTACCGTGAGCAACACTTCCGGACATTCGAAACTCATGATGTGGTCCCACCCTCGGGCATCGCCTCGGTTGGTACTGAAAAATCCCCGGTTGTGCAGTCCGTCGAAAGTCATGGCAAAATCATCTCCTTGCGAATTCATCGGGTATTTCAGGTTTTCTACGGTCCATGTTCCCGTACTGTCCTGTTCGGCCTTGAACAGGTCCAAGCCGCCCATGCCGACGTGTCCGTCGGAGGAAAAATACAAATCTCCGTTCGGACGGAACGAAGGGAACATTTCATTCCCCGGAGTATTGATGGGTTCGCCGAGATTATCCACTCCGCCTAACCCGTGTTCTCCTATTTCGATTCGCCAGATGTCCAGGCCTCCTAATCCTCCCGGCATGTCGGAAACGAAATACAGCCATCTGCCGTCCGGCGATACGGTAGGATGGGCAAAGGAGGATAAAGTGTCTTTGGTGATTTCCAACAATTTGGGTGCGCCCCAACTGGCATCCGTACGCTCCGAAGTATAAATCTGTGCATATCGCGGATATTCGGGGTCATGCGTACAACGGGTGAAATACATCGTTTTGCCGTCCGGCGAGAAAGCACAGGCTCCTTCATCGTACTCACTGTTTATCTCGGATTCTACCTGTTCCGGCGACTGCCATTTCCCTTTATCGTCTTTTCGGGAGATAAAGATGTCACCGGACTTGATTCCTGTGATGCCGCTCAGTTCGTTGCCTGTAGCCTGTGGGCGTGTGGAAGTCAGGTACAGCATGTCCATATCATCCCCTGTCAGCATCGGGCAATAGTCCGAACGGCGGGCATTGAGTAGCGGTTCTTTCTTTATCGAATACAATGTAGGTTTCTGTTTCCAGATGGGCGCCATGGTACAGCCCTGTAGGCCGTGACGTGCCAACACGTCGTCCGGTTTGTACTGAAGGTAAATCTCATAATTCTGCAACGCTTTTTTGTAATCGCCGTTTTTGCGTTGCATTTCAGCTAAATAAAAATAAACGATGCTGTCCGGGTAGTTGTATCGTGCCGCATTCTGATATGACCCGATAGCCCGTGAGGTATAATTGATACGCCGGTAACAGTCTGCGGCTTTATAGGCCCGTTCGCCCCTCTTGGCCCGTTCCTTGGGTTTGGTCCGCATATAAGCTTTCCGGTATTCGGCAGCCGCTTCGAAATATTCTCCGATGGCGTAGAATTTATCTCCTTTTTTCACATTGCTTTCCGCACTACAGCCTGCGAGCCATAGTGTCACGAAAACGACCCCAAAAAGAGAAATCCATTTTTTCATATTCCGTTCGGTGTGCAAATATAATTTTTTTATTTCATTTGCCCTTGCAGTTCACTGCTTTTTTTGGACCGTAACGGTTTTTAATGGTCTCTTTGTGGGGTCGTTGTGCAATAGTGAATATCTCGTTTAGCGGATAATGATTTTATCTTGTTTTACGCTACCGTCGGTGAAGGTGGTCTGACGGATGTTGATACCCTTGCGGGGCTGCTCCAACTGTATACCGTCCATTGAATAATATATCGTTCGTGCCACAATTTTACCGCCGGTCGTTTCGGATACCTTACTGCCTTCTACAGGAATGAATTCGAACGGGTAATCATTCGGGGTTTCCGTCGCAGCGAAGTCGATACTGCCGTCTTCTGCCACTTGCCAATAGATGTTACCGCTACGGGCCGACTTTTGGATGGCTAATGTTTCAATATCTACGGCACCGCTGAAGCGGAACGGCTTGGTCATGGTTTCCTGCCACAACCCCTCGTCGGTCAAGTAGGTTCCGTCCAAAATCGACTGGAAACCGTAGGTCGTAGAAGGAGGAGTGTTGACGACGTTCCATTGTTGTGCAGCTTTATTGGATTCATCTTCAGGCTCGAACGAGGGATAGTCGTCGTTACCATGATTGGTAAGATACGTTCCGTAGGTCTTGTGCCGGATGTAGTAGTTGCCCGGTGTTACACTGCGGTATCCCGTTTCTTTTACATAGATTTGATAAGTGATGGTATTTGTCTGGCCGTTTATGGTATAATCCAATGTATAAGAGGCGGAAGTTTGCACGTTATTAATGGTGAGAGAGTCTTTGGTAGAGCCGTCTCCCCACAAGTAAGTTCCTCCTGTCATGGCATCTGCCGGTGTGGCCGTGAGCGTCACGTTGTCGCCTTTTTCCACGATCATCATGTTCTTATCCGTATAACGTCCGCCGTTGACGATGATGTCAGGGCGTGCAGCCTGTACATTGATACGGAAGACGGTTTCCTGGCGACGTCCGCCTTGGTTGGTATGGATGACGGAAACGGTACGTGAGGTCGTGACGTGCGGCAGGGTGATGGAAGAAGCCGTACTGCCGGTTTCCCACAAATAGCTTCCATAGCCTCCCACACCGAATATGGATAAGGACACTTCGCTGTTGTATAATACGTTGATGGAAGTTGCTGCACGTGTGGAACTATTGTAGGTTATGGTCGGGTTGATTGTGCTTTCCCCACAATCACCTTCCACGGCGATGCTGAACATCTGTTCGCTTTCCACACCGTTTTCATTCGTATATGTCACGCGCCAGATGCCGCTCCTGTCGGTTGCCACGGTGAGGTCTTTTGTGTTTTCTCCGGTGTTCCATTTCCATTTTCCCGTATCGGTCGTGCCATCGGGAAGTTGTGGCTTCAGGGTGACGAGTGTACCAGCCGGGAGCGTTTCCGTAGGTTCGGTACGGTACGTATTGTGTAGTCCGCCCAGTTCGTTGTGTTCCACGCTTATACCGTTGTATTCCATGATGGGAGTGAGCGGGGTGGGTATTTGTTCGGGAGTAGGGAAGTCGCGGGTATTCATCAATACGGAATAGCCCATGTGGTCGTAGCCTCCGCTGGTGTTACCCTGTCCGCCGCCGTCGATGCCCATTTTTTCGTAGACCGCTTTGGAGAAAGGCATTTCTACGCCTTTAATGCCTTCATAGTGCCCGATGACGGTACCCCAGTAAGGACGTATTTGTTCTCCCAATGCGGGGGCGGTTTGTATCCATGTCCTACCATCGCTCCAGTGTAGTCCACTCGTACCGTAATGGTAATTAGTCCATGGCAGGTTTTGTACGCTTTGCATTTGTGCCGCCAAATACTCTATACCGGCTGCCAGTCTGTGGTCCATATAAGAGAACAAATCATCGCCCTGGTTCCAACCGATGTGGCCTACGTCTACGGCCAGCCCGCCGGCCATGGCGGCATGGCCTACATCACGGCCGCTTTCTTGCATTTGTCCCAGTTTGCCGTAAGCTCCGGCTTCCAAATCGGATTCTTGTGTCGTGACGACAAGGTTGCCTAAAAACTCGGTCAGTCCGTCGTTCAGGATAGGGTCGGAAGTACGCGGGTCGGTGAAAGTACCCACTTGATCGTATTTAAAGAAAGAAAGTCCCTGATTATAAATGAATACGTCATCGCAAAGGATGCCTATACTCATGACGGCCAATACGTTACAAAGTCCCCAGTTCGACCAGTAATGTCCGGGGCATTCCCACCATTTTCCCGAATTTTGCCAAGTTCCGTTGCGGCCGCGCAGGAAGCCGATGCAAGATGGATACCACACGTCGAGCATCCATTGTTTGAATGTGGTGAAATCTTCGTCAGACCATCCTTCGTAGTCGCGCACGAGTTCGGCGGCGTTGGCAAAGGCATATCCGTATAGTCCTGCAGCCAGTGCATAATTGGAGTCGCCTCCGATGCCTTTGGTGACGCGTGCCCATTTCATCAGGACATCCACTGCGTGTTTGGCATGTTCTTCCGAACCGTCGATTTTCCACCGCAGGGCATTTTGGTAAGCGATAGAAGCTCCCTGCGCTGCATTAATGTAATTTTCTCCTACTCCCCCTCCGCGTATGATGGTCGGTACGGGATTTGTAGCAGCCGTAGACTGTGAGAATCCGGCGTTGACCAATACATTGTAGGCTGCTACGACTTTTTCATTTCCGGCTTTGAGCTGTTTCCTGATACGTTCAAAGTCGGCATCGGTATGGAGGGCACCGGGATGCCGGAATCCTCTTTCTGTGTCGTATCCTGTCGTAATGCCTGTGACATCGAAATCGAATCCTGCCGCGGCTTCCAAGGCCGTACGGGCTGATGCGAGGTTTTCGAGCTGTCGGTCGATGGCATTTTGGTTTACTTTACCTTCGTTTACGAGGTCTTGGGCGATATTGACTTCGTCTTGGTAAAGTGCAACGATTGCGCCTGTGTAAGAAGAGGTGTGTGAAGTGATATATTCCTGGGCTTCATTGATGGCATTTTGCAATGCCGTGAAGTCGCCCGGATTGCCGTAAGTATATTCGTATTCCAAATCGTCAACTGCGGCTGCCAGTTCGCCGATTTCCGATGTTCCCAGTACACGGTCATAGAGGCGGACGTCGGCTACAAGAGTTTGCTTCAGGTAATTGTCGGCTGTAAAAGCGGGACGTCCGATCCATGCGTAAGGAACAGAAGTGGTGAAGTTGGATGAATTGGTGGGCATCTCGGTGTTCGTTCCTTTGGCCACTCCGTCGAGGTAGAGCGTACCGGTTTGTCCGTCTTGGGTGTACACGACGTGTGTCCATTTTCCTTTGGCCGCTTCTCCACCGATTTCTATAGCCGTTTCGTTGCCGTATCCTCCTGTGGCGTTGGCAAAGCGTTGGGCATTGAGGCGGTAAGCAGAGTACTTGCCCTCCGACCCCGTACAGGCCGCAGAAGAGGAGAATGTCCAAAGGAAGAAGCCGGCACCGGAAAGTGAGGCTTTCTCGTCTACGCGGTAGTACATGGAGATGGAGTACGCATCCATACTTTTGAACAGTTCGCCCGCTTGTTCTGTCAGGTCGAGATAACCGGTTCCGCTACCGAGATTGAGTACGCGGTATTTTCCCATTTTGCTTACCGTAGCTTCATTTTTGAGTGAGGCCGTGATACCGGAACATTCCGTATCTGAGACGGAAGTACCATTCATGTTTTTAAAATCGAAGTGCAGGCGAAGGCCATTTTCCTGGCCCATTGCGGTATGGCCGGCACATACGATAAGGCAGGATGCCAATAGCGTCCTAAACCTGTTTCTTTTGCTTTTCATGTTTTTGTTCATAAGTGTGATTCGATATAAATTGAGTCATTCGTTTTATGTTTATACGAATGAACAATTAAAACTACCTGTTAAGAAAAGTATAAAGAACGTTAAATCAGAAAAGAAAACCGCGGCACAGGGATTAGCTTTCCTTGTGTCGCGGTTGGGGATGAGGTAATTTTTCTTCGGTTATTTCTGTTTTTTCCCGTTCCAATAATTCTCCAGCCGGTCGGCCTCTTCTTGGGTCAGGTGGATGACTGCGCCGTGCTTGGGCGACCGGAAGTTAGTGGTCTTCATCACGCCTTCGTTGAAGCGTCCCAAGTTTTTGAAGTGTACGAAATCGCTGGTTTCTACAAAACCGAAGTTATGTGGGTTGATACCGAATATATCGTACATGAGCACCCATTTGTCTTCACCGATTCGTTTCCAGACGTTAGGCGCCTCGCAGGCCACTGGTTCAAAGTCTATCCAACGCGGGTCGAACCGGTAGCTTCCGTCGATACGGTCGGAAACCGCCTGTTTGATGCCCGAACCGGATTCATGCGCCACGTAGAACAGGTGATATTCCATTTTTTGCCGCTCCTCGTTCCATATCGGGGTGATGTCGCCGTCGATGGCAGACGCTCCAGAGGGGTATTCAAACAAGATTTGCGGAATACTCTCGATACGGTTGAAATCTTGGTTTACGTAGACATAATAAAGCCTGTTTTGCTCGTTGCCGAACCGCATGGTGAAATAAATCATCATCCGTCCTGTGGCGGGGTCATAGACTGTTTCCGGTGCCCAAGCACAACCTATCTGTGCAAATTCCTTGGACATCTGGTCGAAACGTATGTTGGTGCGTGTCCAATGGATGAGGTCGAACGATTTCATCAGCACCAAGCCACGGTTGTTTCCCCAACCATAAGCTTTCCCGTCGCGCTCCCATTCCGTATCGCGGTAACCCTCGCGTTGTGCATAAATATGCAAGTCGGTCATGGCCAAGTAGAAGCCGCCGTCCGGGCCACGGTAGATATGCGGGTCGCGGATACCTTTCTGGTCGGCGATTGTATCGCCTGCAATAATGGGCTTGCCATCGTTCAGGGCGGTAAACGTATAACCGTCGCGGCTGATGGCTGCATGCAGGCAGTGGTCTTCGTCCTGATGGAATACCATAAGGTAGGCCGCCATGTCTTTTTCTTGCGGTGTGGCGTCACGGTAGGTGAAGTTGCGGAAAGTCGTACGTCCTTTTCCTGCGGACAGGAGTGCAGGACGGAGGGCATAGAACCCACCGTAGTTGTTGTGATGAAGTCCCGACACGTCGATATCCGTGGCCAGTTCCTTCCATGACTTTCCGTCCTTGCTGGCAGAGAGGGTCACGCGGTTGGCACGGTTGAGCAGGCGGAGGTGGAAATGCTTGTGGTAATTGGACGGCATGGTTTCGGCTTTTTCCCCGTTGCGGTATATCGTGAGCGTCTTTCCGTCCGAAGCGACACCGGCGTATGCCTTCTCGTCATAGAAAAGGAGCAAACCGCCCGTGTTCCCTTTTCCGAGGGTGATTTCCGTTGTGAGCTCATAGTTCTTGTCTGTGGCTGTGGTCAAAAGCAAACGTCCATCCGTAGGAGTCTTGCCTTTGGCTTTGACGCTCATGCCGTCCTTGCCGAATGAGAGGCTTTCGGGGGCGTATTCCTTCCAAAAGGTCCATTGCAGGCCGAGTTGCTTGCCCGTGAAGTCATCGGAGAGTTCCAGTCCGTGTTTTTCAGGGTCTTGTGCCGGGAGCGGACGGGCATCATGCCGCAGCTTGACCCATCCGTCGGCTGTCCATTCCACCGGGTCTATCAGCGTCTGGCGACCCAACGTGTGGTAACCTTGTGCGTAAGCATGGTACACCACCCACCAGTTCCCTTCGGCATCGTCGATGAGCGTACCGTGTCCTTTCGACCACCAAGGGTCGCTTGCATTGTAGGTATGCACCAAAGGGTTGTAGGGGGAGTTCTCCCACGGGCCGAACACGCTTTTGGAACGTGCCACGACTACCATGTGACTCGTGGCCGGTCCGGCGGTGCCGCCTTCTGCCGATACCATATAATAATAACCGTCCTTGTGCAGCAGTTTCGGGCCTTCGAGGAACATGTCGCCATTGCCTTCGGTTTTCCAATCCTTGGGGAACCGCCAACCTTCGTAGACGGTCTTTTTCGGTCCCGTCACTTTCAGCCCGTCGTCGCTTAGCGGGGCTATGGCACCTTTGTCCACATATAAATACCGTTTGCCGTCTTCGCCCACTACATGTCCAGGGTCGATGCCCGCCAGGTCGAGTTTCACCGGTTGGCTCCACGGGCCTCGGATATCATCGGCATAGACCACATAGTTGGCTCCGGCAGCAGGATAGTAGATATAGTAACGTCCTTTGTACTTCACCAAGTCTGGAGCGTAGACCGAACCGTCGAGTGCATGGAGTGCACGGGCTATGGGGGTCCAGTTCACCAAATCGGTAGAGTGCCAAATGAGCAGTCCCGGTGCGTAATTGAAAGATGAGTTTGTCATGTAGAAGTCTTTTCCTTCCCTGATGATGGACGGGTCGGGATAATCCCCACTCAAAAGCAGGCGAGGGAAGGTTTGTGCACGGCCTGTGGTTGCCAGGCATAAAAATAGTAAACTAAGAATCAGTTTGTTGATACGAGTACTGTTCATGGTTTAAGTGATTAAAAGTTATTGGGTTGAATTTCTCTCCAAAGTTATATAAATAGGGAGTGAAGAGTGTGCTGTTTACACGCAAATGCCTGTGTTTTTAATACAGTTTAACTATTATTTATTGTTCTTCTGCGATAACCAGGATGGGGTTGGACATGTCGTCCAATGGATAATCGTTTACCGCTATTTCCTTTAAAACTTCCAAGTCGTCATCATTAAATCTGTCTATGGACAATAAATCTACAGCCTTGTTATCGAATGCCACCCAAGGCCAAAAACTTACATTTTTGAATCCTTTTAAAGAAAGGTGTTCCGATTCACTACCGTATGCATACTTCTTATCGTGGATAAAGGCATGCGAGTGGCGGTCTACCAGTAGGTCGCACTGCTCCTTGTCCATGGTCACGGTTAAATAAAAGTATTTATCTGTAACCACAATGTTGTCGATTTGATACTTCGTCCTGTAGAGTTCGTCCGCATAATCCCAGTTTTCACATAGTTTCCTGCTTGGGCGAAGATTACCTCTGTCCATCGTTAATGTGTCTATGATACCTTGTTGGGTAAGTAAAGTCACTTTGTCGTCAAATGGCAGCATGAACATGACTCCCTCCGAAGTATTACGAAGCATGCCTGTCCTTGTCATACTACGTGAAACCTGTTCGTTATCCTTATATACAGGATATGCCCCTTTCTCGACTCCTTCAGGCGACACTGTACGAAGGCTGACCTGAAGCCCCTCGCCAGAATACTTCCTCGTCTCGCAAACCAAGGCGTCCAACTGTTTGTTGAACCTGACAGTCTGGAGGATTTCACCGTTTTCGGCTATCTTGAACTGTCCTATATAGTTGCCTTCAAGGTCGTATTTATATATGAAACCTCCCATGTTTCCGACATAGATTATTTTCTTATTTTCATCATAATTGGCGGAGTTGATACGCCCGTGTTTTCCATGTCCTTTTCCTAACCGTCCCACTCTGTTCAGGAATTTTCCATTGGAATCAAATCTCAGAATATCATCTTGGTCCCAAATCAGCACGTTGTCGCCGTCCATTCCAAACACGTTCGGGCTGCTCAATATGCTTTGCCCGTGGGTCTCAAGCGGAATGAATTTTATGGAAGAGTAAATGCTTTCTGCAGGAACAACGATTTCGTTCTGTCCTATGTCGGTCAAATCTATTATAGCTCCGCCTTTTTGTCGGCTACATGCGCATAAGCAAAAAATACACAGCAATAGAAAATAACGTTTATTCATTGTGCTGTTGACTTTATGTTTTCAAGCAATACTTCACTTGCAAAGATTGTGGTAAGACCATATCCTTTAGCCTTATAGGAGTAAATGTATGCGGCAGGGGCGGAAGCATGGAGTGCCTTTGTCAAAGAACTTGGGACAGTTGGAGGTTGTCGGGGTAGAAAAGGTATTTTGCCGGAGTCCGTCATTCCCTGCATGCTTCCCCCCAAGGGTTTTGAAAAAACATCCTTCATCTTTCAGGATATAAGGTAACCGATTAACATATAATGCGTTATGGAATGAAGGATGTTTCAGCCATCTTTCAGTTTCCTTTCATTGCGGAAAGCGATAAAAAGTTCTCAGCCGAATGATTTTTCAATCTCAGCCAAACGATTTTTCATTCTAAGCCAACTGATTTTTCAATCTGAATCAAGCGAAATGAAGCATGGCTGAAAGATGCCTGAAACATCCTTCAGCTTATAATATCAAAATTATGAGAGACTTACCATGCGACCTGAAGGATGAAGGATGTTTTTGCAAAATTCCTGTGTAGGAGCGGTACGGTATGCAAGGACGTGGCTTATGAAGAGATTTCCAGAGGTGCGCGGAAAGTACATCCGTTTTTCCATTCCGAACAGCCGAATGCGGTCTTGCCTTTGATGATATGCCCTTTTCCGCAGAGCGGGCAGAGGTCCCCCTCTTTGGGGGCAGGAGGCGTGGCCGGGATTATGGTAGTTGGGGGTGCGATTTTGCGTGTCGTCTTTTGGGTTTTGGTCGGCTTTTCTTTCGCGGCTCCCTTTTTTCCCTTGGGTGCAGGCTTATCTTCCTGTGTTTCCGCGACACGGCGATTGGTGTTGTCCGCCAGGACGGTATGCACGATTTCGGCTACCATTTGCTTGAGTTCTTCCAAAAAGGTTTTGGCATCGTAGGTTTTCTTTTCAATCAACCGCAGACGGCGTTCCCAGATGCCGGTCAACTCGGCACTTTTGAGCAGTTCTTCGTGAATCAGGCTGATGAGTTCCACCCCCGTGGGAGTGGCTATCAGGTTTTTCCGTTCCAATCGAATATAATGCCGCTTGAAGAGGGTCTGGATGATGGCGGCCCGGGTGGACGGACGGCCGATACCGTTCTCTTTCAAGGCGTCACGCAATTCGTCGTCGTCCACAAGACGACCCGCAGTCTCCATGGCGCGCAAGAGCGTGGCTTCTGTGTAAGGTTTGGGCGGTTGTGTCCATTTTTCGGCCAAGTCCGGTACGTGAGGGCCGCTTTCGCCTTTTGTGAAAGCGGGAAGCGTGCGTTCCTCCTCGGCGGTTTTTACCAAGGTTTCCGCTGTTTTGGCCTCCTGTGCATACACGTCCCGCCAGCCCGGAAAGAGAATCTGTTTGCCGGTGGCTTTGAATGGAATGTCGGCCGTTTCGCCGAGGATGGTGGTGGTAGCAAATTTACAGTCGGGGTAGAACGCTGCGATGAAACGCCGCGCCACGAGGTCGAATACCCGTTGTTCGTCCGGTGTCAAGCCGTGTGGTGCTACTCCTGTAGGGATAATGGCATGGTGGTCGGTGACTTTGGAAGAGTCGAACACCTTTTTACTCTTTTTCAACGCCGCGCCACGTAAGGGTTGGAGCAAGGCGGCGTATTCGCCGGCTATACCGTTGAGAATGGCGTTGCATTTCGGATAAATGTCGTCGCTCAGGAAAGTGGTGTCCACACGCGGATAAGTCGTGAATTTCTTCTCGTAGAGCGACTGGATGAGTTGCAGGGTCAGGTCGGATGAGAAAGAAAACTTGCGGTTGCATTCCACCTGTAGCGAGGTCAGGTCGTACAAGCGGGGAGGGGCTTCCGTTCCGTTTTTCTTGGTGACGGACGTAATCGTGAACGGTGCGTCTTTGATTTGTTCAAGGGCTTTCCGCCCTTCTTCTTCCGAGGTGAATCCCCGGCGTGCCACATCGTTTGCCTTGCCGCTTCCGTTGCCGTTCGCACCTTTTTCCTGAGAAGCCGTTGCGGTTTCCTCTTCGTCTTGTTCCAACACAGCGGTAAAGACTGTATCACGGTAGTTGGTGGTCAGTACCCAATAAGGTTCCGGCTTGAAGTTCTCGATTTCCAGTTGACGGTTGACGATGAGGGCCAGTGTGGGAGTCTGCACCCGTCCGATGCTCAGCACCTGGCGTCCCTGTGCGTACTTCAACGTGTAGAGCCGCGTGGCGTTCATGCCCAAAGTCCAGTCGCCGATGGCGCGGCTCAGTCCGGCTTCGTAGAGCGACTGGTATTCGCTCTGGTCTTTCAGGTTGCTGAATCCCTCACGGATGGCTTCTTCCGTGAGTGACGAAATCCAGAGGCGTTTCACCGGGCATCGGGCACCGGCCTTCTGCATGACCCAACGTTGTATCAGCTCCCCCTCCTGCCCAGCATCGCCGCAGTTGATGATCATGTCGGCAGCCTGCATCAGTCGCTCAATCACCCGGAATTGTTCTTCGATGCCCTTGTCGCTTTTTAGCTTGATGCCGAAGCGGGGAGGAATCATAGGTAATGAAGAAAGGCTCCACGCTTTCCAGAGCGGAGTATATTCGTGCGGTTCCTTCAGCTCGCAAAGATGACCGAAAGTCCAAGTGACCTGGTAGCCGTTGCCTTCCCAATAATTACGGTGGTCTTGCGTGGCGCCCAGAACTTTGGCAATGTCTTTACCCACACTGGGTTTCTCTGCGATACATACAATCATGCGTTTCTCTTCTTCATTATAGCGGGACAAAGATAGTGTTTTTTGCCGGAAAAATGCAGGGAAAGCCTTTCGATTTGCAAGTGGATACAAGGATGTCTGGGGATTGGGATTGTATTTTTGCGGTTGTTTTATAGTTAAAAAACGCCCGAAGCCTCTTCTTTTCTTTCTTTTTTATTATTTTTGCATTGTTTTAATGTAAAAAAGTGTGTCTAAGTAAGTGATCTAAATTATTTTTATATATAAGTACTAACATGGCTCATTTTTC
>OCAM01000282.1_pt1 | contig 54498 bp, 38 predicted proteins | sample 1538281 | NCBI WGS metagenome assembly OCAM01 (sample SAMEA2580273, study PRJEB22360) | human gut metagenome | biome: human gut; feature: human-associated habitat; material: faeces | place: Denmark | collected 2008/2010 | reverse complement strand
TGATATGCTGGAAAACAAGTTCAAGTGGCAACGGGATAACGGTTTTATCCGAAGTCTGACCGATTCAGTGATAGATTTTGAATACCGCAGCCAAAAGCAGGCGGAAGCACTGGAACGTGCAAGGCTACTCAATGAACAAGCTGAACAGTTGAGAAAGGAAGTTGATAAGCTAAGTAAACCATAAGCGTACAAAACCGGAGCGATGAATAACATTCATTGCTTCGGCTGGTTATATTTAGTCTAACTTAGAAAAATATTTAGGGCGAAAAGAAAAAAAATCATTTATTACGAATTTAAATCCAAAAATTCTTATTTTTGCATAGACTTTGAGTTTTTGAAGTCTATAAATGTTATATATTAAAGCGTTAGCTTTTATTCTTGCTTCTGAAATTTGGCGATTTTAAGTACTGCAATGAATTTAAGTGAACGCCTGCGCTATAGCGTGGGCTTTCCTTATTTGCAGTACAGGCTCGCCAAAGCCTCAGAAGCGTAGGGAATGTTCCACGCTTTATTATTTTTGAGGTATGTACTGATAGAAAATATGAGAATGCTTATGAAGTACGTGTTGTTTTTAATTTTTTTTGTGGTTACTCTAGTTGCAAACGCACAAGTACAAACAAATATTACAGATATGAATTCTTTATTTAATTCATATTCTAGTTTTAAAGCGCTCAATTATGGAAACTCTTTTACGTCAGTAAAGAATATGAAAGTAGCAATAAATGGTACAAAGCTAAATATTTATTATGAGATAAAACCGGGAAGTGTATTAAGGAAATGTTCTGTATCTTTTGATGTTCAGAAATGTCAATTTGAACGATATTTTTCTGATGCACGTAAATTGTCGATTTATTCGAAAACAGGAATAGATTATCTAGAAAATTCATATTGGGAAGATGGAAGAGTATATGGGACTCCTAAAAAGGAAATGTTATCATATTGGTCTTTGGAAACGGGCAATGTAACTTTAACTGATCGTTTAATCAATGGCTTTTTGGCTATTCAAGCAGCGATAAAAGAACAAAAAATAGCTCCTACACCTGTACATCCATTAGATAATGCAGAAATTACTTTAATTGCAGTAAGTTTCACTGAACCTAATTCAAATCATCAACTTGATAAAAATGAAACTGGTTGTATAAAAGTACGTATAAAGAATAATTCTACAAATGATGCGTATGGTATCAAAGTACTTTTAACAGAAATAGGTGCTAGATCTGATAATTTATATTATGATCAGGTTGTAAATGTGGATAAAATTTCATCTTATACAGAAAGAGATGTAAATATTCCTATAAAAGCGTCTTCTAATATAGAAAACAAGAAGCATTCTTTTAAGGTTGAGCTGATATATAAGAATTACGTAAAAACTACAAGCTTATCTATTAATTCAGGAGGTACTAATAATGAAAAAGGGCGTAAAGTTATTCAAATGAAGAAAATGGCAGGAGAGACATATTTAATAGCTTGTAAAGTTAATGGTTTGCCCCTTAATTTTATCTTTGATACTGGGGCTTCTTCTGTTACATTATCTAAAAAGGAAGCTGCATTTATGTTAAGTAATGGATATTTATCTACTGATGATATTATTGGGCAAGCATCATTTCAAACAGCTGATGGAAATATAGCTGTGGGAACTATTGTTAAACTGAAGAAAATTGAAATTAGTGGCTTAGTCTTATATAATGTTAATGCCTCAATTATAAACAATGATAATGCACCTCTTTTATTAGGACAAAGTGCATTAAGTAAATTGGGAAAAATACAAATAGATTATAATAATTCTACATTAACAATTATCCGATAGTATGAAAAAGAGTAATAAATATTTGGCTAAAGTTTTGAAGCGGCTAAGTACTTTGGACTTTTCTAAGTATAAAAAAGGATATTTTAATCAAATAAAAATACTTAATAGAATTCCTTTTGAGGTATTTGATTTAGAACCAACTTCAACTAATTATGTTTATAGAGCTGTAATAAATAATCCAGATTCTCATTATGAGAAAATAAGTAGAATTGCATTCAATCCAAATCCTCAATATATTTCTAGGGCAAATCTTAAAGGGCAGGCTGTTGCATATTATGCTTGTGATTATGATATTGCATTAATAGAAGCTTGTCATGATAAATTAAAAGCGACAAATAAACGGACTTTTGAATTGACTGTATCTAAATGGAAAATTCAAAAAAAAATCTCAGTTCAAATTATCAATAGTAGTTCTTTGGCTCAAAGTGCAGGAACTGATTTAAGTTTGTATTATGAAAGGTGTAGATCAAAACGAAAAGCAATATTGCCTAAAAAAATGTACAGAACATGGTACTTGAAAACTAAATTTATAGCAGAGCAATTTGCTAAAGAAATTTCAAGTGATATGGATTATTATATAACAGCACGATATTCTAATCAAATACTTCATAAGACAGAAATCAAAGGTATTATTTATCCTAGTATTCGTTATTTATACAAAGGATTTAATTACGCTTTATCACCACAATTATTTGAAGATAATAGTTTACAGTTGGAAGAAGTGTCGGAATATAAAGTTGTTTTTGATGAAAGTGATATAACAAAATATCCAATCATAATAAAACAATATTCTACTTGTCGTTTTGATGGAGATAATATTCTGTGGTAATAGTGTGATGGTTAATTAATATAATATTATATAGGATGAAGACATTAAAATTAATTTTAAGTGCGATTGCTATAGGCGTTTGGACACTTGTTTTTCAAAATTTAGGGTTAATACCTAATATTCAAAAAGTTCGGGTTGTGAACGAAGTGGATGCAAATGTAGCAAATACCATAAAAGCAGATGTTTCAGGTTCTGTAAGCATAGACAATACAGTAGATGTGAATATTCATCAAATAAATGGCTATAATCAAGTAACAACAAAAATGGGAACACATTCTGTTTTTCCTTTTGGATATATGTTACCAGTAGATAGTTGGTAAATTAAAAAAGGAATATAAATTAAAGATTGTAGAATTTGGTTTGGTTTATGCTTTTGTCTATATAGCCAAAATGTACTAAACTTATTTTCAAAGATCTCCATATTTACTAGCGAAAAGAGAGATCGATTTCCTCTTTTCGCTAGTTTTGTTTTTTAACATTTTTAGTCTTTAATAGTTTGAGGAGGAAATGAATTTCTTTAACTCTTCCTCACTTGGAAGTTCTATCATGTATTTCTGTACAAAAATATTCGGGTCTAATCCGGCAGTGGCATACTTAACTAATGTATCTCCCTTTTCGGTGCAGAGCAAAATGCCGATAGGTGGATTATCATCCGGCTGCATCATTTCTGCTTTAAAGTAGTTAAGATACATATTTAACTGTGAAGCATACTCATGGCGGAACTTGTCTATCTTCAATTCCACAATAACATGACATTTCAAGATGCGGTGATAGAATACGAGGTCGGCAAAGAAATAGTCCTCATCAATCAAGATACGTTTTTGTCGGGCTTCAAAGCAGAATCCATGCCCCATTTCCAGCAGGAAGTGTTGTAGGTTGTCAAGAATGGATTGCTCCAAGTCGTTTTCTGTTACTAAGGCTCGTTCATTCAATCCTAAGAACTCTAAAGTAACAGGGGTGTTGATAACATCTTTAGGTTGTAATAGGGTTGCTTGTTGCTGGACTAAAGCGGAGAGGGCTTCTTTGTTTTTAGAGAGTCCGCTACGCTCGTAATATAAAGATGCTATTTGTCGTTCCAACTCCTTTACAGACCAGCAGCCACGAATCGTTTCCATTTCATAGAAAGCACGTTTTACAGGGTTCTCAATTCCCGATATAGTATTTAAATGGGTGGAAGATAATCTATTGAATAATCTATCAGCCGGAATCATCCATGTTTCGGTTTGTGGATGTTCTGCTGATAGTTTCCAAACGCCATTTTCAGATTCGGCGGTCGCCAACCGCCGAATTGGTTCGGTGAATTCGGCGGTCAATGACTGCCGAATTTGAATTTGTGATGCAATGTATTGTGAAATAGGCTCTTTCAGTTGTGGATAAACAAGGTATAACCGTCTAAATTCACGAAATCTACGTTCATTCAGACCTTTTGTTTTCAGCCGTTGTTCCAGCTTTTTCAACAATTGTTCACCGTAGGCGGCACGGTCTTCTCCGTTCTGTTCGAACTCCACGATATAGCAACCCATAAGCCAGTTACGGGAAGTAAGGGCAAGGTTTACAGCGTGTGCGGCTTGTGCCTGCAACGTGTTCTGTATTGTACAGATATGTTTTACTAATGCTTCAAAGTTCATAGTCGCAAAGATAAGTCTTTTATGATTAAAACTTTAGTTCGGGTAGGCTGTTTATTGCTTCCTCTTTCAATTTATCCACGGCACGGGTGTATTTCTCCGTATGCTTCAATCCGCTGTGCCCTAAAAGGCTGGCTACCGTCTTGATATTTGCCCCATTGTTCAAAATGTTCACGGCAAATGAATGCCGGGCGCAATGCCAGCTTATATGCTTGTCTATTCCAGCTCTCTTTACCCAACGCTTAACTGATTTGCAACAGCTTTCGTATGTAGGCAAATCGAATATCAAGCAGTTTTTATCTGCCGGAGCTTCACCAATGATAGACAATAGACCGTCGTTTAAAGGAATAACCACACCACTGCTGGCAGAATGTCCCTTGGTCTTGCTTTGTTCAAACTTCAATAACCGATTTGCGTAATCGACATTCTTATAGGTAAGGTCTTTTACATCGCAGAAGCGCAGACCGCAGTACAGGCAAAAGATAAACGCTCGTCTGATTGTGGGGTTTTCGTTGTCATAATGACAAGCCATCAGCTTTTGTATTTCTTCGGGCGAAAGCACATCTTTCCGAAGCATCTGGCTATCTACTTTGCAGGTAATATCTTTGCAAGGGTCTTTCAGCATTACATCATGCTCTATTGCATAGCGAATAACTTTCTTGAAACGCTGGTAAATGCTTTTAGCACCTTCGCCAATGCTTCGGGATTGCAGATAAGCTACAAACTGTTCCATCATTTCTTTGGTGATGAGTTCCGGTTTAATGCTACATTCATTCATGGGGTACTTCTCTTTCAAGAAGTCTTTGAAACGGCTAAGCGCAATTTGCACCATGCGAATATCTTTCTTGGTATAGCTGTTGATATAGGCTTGAAAGTAGTCCAAGAAATTAACAGCCCTGTCTTTCTTTAAGCGGTAGCCCAACATGCTTTCTTTAAACTCCTGTTCACGCTCTGCACGTATGCGCATGGCAAGTTCCAAAGTTTCCTTGTTCTGCTGCCGTTCCGCAGGGGTACGGGGTTTGTCTATCAGATACAGGCTAAGGTTTTCTTTTCGCCTGTTATGCTTTACTGCAAACTTGGGCTTGCCTTGCATTTTTCCACTATCGTAATACACCTGATTACCGTTTTCATCCAATACGGGCTTTTCCTCTCTACCTAAATAATACTCTAAGTAAAGGCTTATTCTACCGTCCGAGAGCTTATTTTGCTCCAACTTGGGGTTCTCTTTCGTTTTATTTTCTAACTTTGCCATTGTTTAGAGGTTTTATCCCGATTTAGGTACCGTAACCGGGTAATTACACTAAATAGTTGATTTTCTTTTGTTTTCCGATATTGCAAAGGTACAAAAGAAAATGAGATTTCAAAGTGTACTAAAAGTGTACTGAATAACAGAAAACGAGCAAAATAGGGCAAAAATGGAGAAAATAGGAAATATGCAAATAGCTGATAATAAGGAAAATAAATTCTTTTGTTTTCCTATGATTTCTATGGCTTGTACCGGGTCTGGGTACTGAAGTTGAAAAGCTTGATTGAGTAATCAGTCAAGCTTTTTTTGTATGTAATTATTCGGCAGGACTATCCACGGCTAGACAATTTTTGTATCTTTGCTCAACTCATGAATTTATAAACAACAAGGTGAAATATCCCATTAAAACAGAAAGATTAATCATACGGCTTGCTGAACCGGAAGATGCAGAAAGCATTTTTTCTTACCGTTCTGACTTTGCGGAAAATAAGTATCAGGGATGGTTTCCTGATTCAGTTGAAGAAGTCCGTGATTATATTAGCAATATGCCGGCGACAATGGATATTGCCAATATATGTTTTCAGTTTACCATTATTCTTGCAGATGAAAACAGGTTAATTGGTGATATGGGAATTAGCTTTACCAATCACAACAATATGCAGGCTGAACTTGGATGTACACTACATAAAGATTATCAGAAAAAAGGTTATGCTACAGAAGCATTGAAAGCAATAGTTGATTATCTTTTTGGAACGCTCGATAAACATCGGATTATAGCCTCAGTCGAGCCGAGAAATACAGCTTCTATCCAGTTAATAGAGCGATTGGGGTTCAGAAAGGAAGCTCACTTTAAGGAGAGCTATTATTTGCGTGGGGATTGGGTAGATGATATAATTTATGCGCAGCTTAAAACCGAATGGGGTAATAATGATAAATATAGCAAAGAAGAGATAATGATAGACCCCCGAATTATTGCCTTGCAATTTAATGAATGTATCAGTAGGGCTGACATAAACGCACTATCCCATCCGGACACGAAAGAGAATAGAAATAAGTTTGGTATATAAACATGAAACAATGAATATTGGAGAATATAAATGAATATAGGTTACAAGGTTGGTGAGTTGATTTATGATGCAAATATATATGATGGATTAAATACCTTTCTATCTGATTTGCAATTCTACAAAAAGTGGCTACCGAAAAATAAGGAGGCTGAAATACTTGAACTGTGCTGTGGTACAGGCAGACTTACGATCCCCATTGCCAAAGATGGATACAACGAAAATTCGGAAAAACAGATATATGTTTTAACCCTTAATGATAATAAGGTATTATACGAAAAGATACAAAACCAAAGATGAAAATGGACTTTAAAATCAGAATAGCGCAACAATCTGATAGTGCTGAACTGAGAGATTTGTATAAGAATACCGTGCTTGTAGTAAACAGGCGTGATTATTCACAGGATGAAGTTGAAGATTGGGCATCATGCGGAGATGATCTTTCCAATATAGAGGAAATGATAAAGACTCACTATTTTATTGTGGCTGTTAATCAACTGTCTCAGATTGTAGGTTTTTCATCCATTACGCCGCAAGGCTATCTGTACTCTATGTTCATTCACGCAGACTTTCAAGGCAAAGGCATTGCAACTATGCTTTTGGAAGAAATAGAACGATATGCTATTACAAAAGGTATTATACAAATCACATCAGAAGTGAGTCTAACTGCTCGTCCATTCTTTGAGAAGCAAAAATACGTGGTGAAGAAGGAACAAAAACGACAGGCAAATAAATTGAATTTGACTAATTTTTGGATGGCAAAAACCTTATCTGTAATAAAACCATATCATGGTCGTATTCCTGCTTGTGGTGTGTTCTGTGGCGGTTGTCCAAGCTACACACGAGATGAAAAAATTTGTCAGGGAGCAGAGGAAAACAAAACCCGCTGTGAAAAATGTAGAACATTTTACCTGTGTTGCGTTGAGAAAGGAATAACACACTGCTACCAATGTCATCTATTTCCTTGTACTAAGTTCAAAGGTTTTACAAAACGTTGGTTAAAGTATGGACAAGACTTTATTGAAAATCAGAAATTTTTAAAGCAGGTGGGTGAAATGGAATTTTTGAGGTTTTATAATGAAAAGGTTACAGATTAAGTTTAGTCCATTTCTCTTGTATATCTAAAATGAACTAAACCTTTGTTTTTATTGAAAGTTGTTAGCCTATCTCCTTTGAAAGAAATCTCTTGAATTCTTCCTCACTGGGCAACTGGATTTTATACTTTTGTACAAAAATATTTGGGTCTAATCCTGCTGTGGCATAACGAACTAAAGTATCTCCTTTTTCAGTACAAAGCAAAATACCGATTGGTGGATTATCATCGGGCTGCATTACTTCTGCTTTGAAGTAGTTTAGATACATATTCAGTTGGGATGCATATTCATGGTGGAATTTGTCAATTTTTAAATCCACTATGACATGGCATTTCAATATGCGGTGATAGAAAACGAGGTCAGCAAAGAAGTAATCTTCATCTATCAGTATGCGTTTTTGGCGAGCTTCAAAGCAGAAGCCGTGTCCCATTTCCAGAAGGAACTTTTGTAAATTATCAAGGATGGCTTGCTCTAAATCATTCTCTGTAACTAATGCCCGTTCATTTAACCCTAAGAACTCTAAGGTCAAGGGAGTATTTATTACATCCGCAGGCTGTAGTTGTGTGGTTTGTTGTTGTACTAATGCTGAAAGTGCTTCTTTGTTTTTGGATAGTCCGCTACGCTCATAATATAATGAGTTGATTTGACGTTCCAGTTCTCTAAAAGACCAGCATCCCCTAATTGCTTCGAATTCATAAAAAGCACGTTTAGTCGGATTGTCTAATTGAGATATACTTTTTAAATGAGAATAGGGTAACTTGTTAAAGACCTTTTTAGGTGATAGCGTCAATGCATTGTTTTGTCTATCAGTTAGTTGCAATTTGGCGGATGGTGTGTGCCGAATTGGTGCAATGAATTCGGCAGACGGTGTGTGCCGAATTTTCGAACCTGACATAACGTAGTGAAGAACCTCATCTTTCAACTGTGGATACACAAGATATAAACGTCTGAAATCCCGGAATCTACGTTCGTTAAGCCCTTTGGTATTCAGTCGTTTTTCCAGCTTCTTCAAGAGTTGCTCACCATAGGCTGCACGGTCTTCTCCGTTTTGTTCAAATTCCACGATATAACAGCCCATAAGCCAGTTACGGGAAGTTAGTGCAAGGTTTACAGAGTGTGCTGCTTGTGCTTGCAGCGTGTCTTGAATGGCACTTCTCCGTATGTTTCAGCCCGCTATGTCCGAGCAAACTGGCTACTGTTTTAATATTAGCACCATTGTTAAGGATATTCACTGCAAATGAGTGACGGCCGCAATGCCAGCTTATGTGCTTGTCTATTCCGGCTCTTTTCACCCAACGCTTCACTGATTTACAGCAGCTTTCATAGGATGGTAGATTAAATATAAGCACATCTTTGTTGCCATCCGCAAGAGGTTCACCAATAATAGAGACCAAACCGTCATTCAAAGGAATGACTACTCCACTAGCAGAAGAATGCCCTTTGGTCTTATTCTGTTCAAACTTCAATAGCTTGTTTGAGTAGTCTACATTCTTATATGTAAGGTCTTTCAGTATCACATCGTGTTCGATGGCATAGCGTATCACTTTCTTGAAACGCTGATAGATACTTTTTGCTCCCTCGCCAACGCTACGGGATTGCAAATAGTCTACAAACAGAACCATCATATCTTTAGTAATAAGTTCGGGCTTGATGTTACATTCATATAATGGCTACTGTTCTTTCAGAAAATCCTTAAAACGACTGAAGGCAATTTGCATCATACGCAGGTCTTTCTTAATATTTATGGCTAATCAGTTAAAGAAATCCCTTTCTTTGGAGATTGAACGGTTCAATGCTTCGCAGAAGAAAGGATTTAGCTTTATGTTTTGATGTAAAATGCTTTTTCATAGTTCCTCTATAATAGAAGCTCACGCTAGTAGCCAAGAGGTAGTGTGGCATGTTTAGAACATGTATTCCCAAAAAGAAGAAGGAATCAGCTCTTTTGTCGAAAAAAAGTCTTATGTTTACGCACGATATGAAAAACAGGGTTTATATAGGCCCTGATATCAGTAAACAACCAACCTTGACATGTGTACAAACAGAGATAAGGCTATCTCTTTTGGGCGGGACGGCGGAGATGTCTGCCGTTTCGTTTTTTGTCTATGAGCCAGTGACGTGGTTGCTGACGAATCGTTGCCTCAAGATATTTTTCTGCAGATTCATCGTTCATATATTACCAATATTAATCAAGTAAACGCTCACCCGATATTTATTGGGGACAGACTTAATTCAAAGGAATAAAACAAGAATCTCGGATGTCAGCTTAATGCGATGAATGGTATCTTTTTGATTGAAATACCTTCTTTTTCACGACACGGCTCTCTGGCTATAAAAGCCAACGAGCGTAAACGGGGAGCGCGAACAAGCTGCCACAACCGCTTTTTAACACGATAAACGTCGCTTTTTAACGAATATATACGTATCAACCTACACATATAGCTGTATCAACTCACACATATAGCAGTGTCAACCCACACATATAGTCGCGTCAAGCTACACATATAGTGGCGTAAGCCTACACATATGTAGGCATCGGCCCTCAGATGCGGTAGCGTTGGGCATTATTACCGCCTAACGACCGTAAAACATGAACTAGGGTGAATTATTTCGACTGGAACGAAAGGCCGTTTTTTAGCAAACAGCTATCAAACAGAGAATTGCTGTTTTTTTCTCTCGAATTTGGAAGCGAGACGCACTTGGGTACGGAATAATCGTTTCTCCGGGACTTCAGATTACAAGTTGTCAAAAAGACAAATGGGCCACTTGTATCTATAGTTCCTCTGCCATTTCCCGATAACCATCGGGGGAGAGACGCTTAATGTATAATTTATGCCTTGTCAGGTGAATAACTTACGGCTTGTCAAGTGAATAACTTACGGCTGGGGGTAGCTGTAAGCTTACGAGTCTGGAAGTGGTTAGTTATTCACTTGGGAAACCTTTCTCAAGTGAGTTGGCCTGTTGATTAACAGGATATAAGACAGCGATTTATATGGCAATGGTTATCCCATGATCTCATCTGTTGGCCGACTTCTATATTTCTGTAGGTCGACTTGTCTTAGGCTGCCGGCTGAAATATAGATGAGCCTGAAGATACCCCCAATGATTATCGGGTGAACCTATAAAATACCTATAACCCGAAGCTAGCGGTACTATCAGTACTTTTGTGTCAAAGAGGAAGCTTGATTCAGATCTTATGCTTTGATAGGTTTACATTATTTTAATGTACGCCTGTACATTATATATAGTTAAAAACCTTGATGCTTGACAATCTTTTATGGGATATAAACGACTAGTTTAAACGATCGATTCTTTTAGTCATTTGCAAAGGTACGCGTTTCTTCGATACTTGCAACCCTTCTGAGCTATTTTTTTTACCCCTTATCCTCTTTCTTATCAATCAAATAGGCTATCCGTTACGAAACTGCCGATTCCTTTCACGAACCATTCTTTTTACCCCCTTAAAAAACGCAAGATCTAGACGATCGTTTAGACTAGTCGTTTTCGGGTAAAACAAGGGTGCTAAACGACGGGATGGACTTTAATTAACACTATTATTAATATTAAATTTTGAATTTATGAACAAAAGGATTTTTACCTTGTTAACAGCTGGTTTACTGCTAGGTGGACCTGCTTTTAATGCTGCGTATGCCGCTACTGATCTTACGACTAAGACCGTAATTTCCTATAGCGAGAATAAGACGGCTCTTGCTAATGGAATGAGCTTTTATCTAGGTGCGTCTGAGAATACGTTGTTGAAGGTTACAGATGTTCTTACGACGAAGGACAAAAAGAAGGTTATTTCTTTTGGTGATGCTAACGGTGATGTGACTACAGGAGTCGTATTTACTATCCGTAATTATTCATCTAACTCTTTTGAGTTGTGGGCTAATGTTGGTGGTGTGGCTTATCAGGTAGTTACCGATAAAGACGGTAATGCGTTGACTGCCGCTACCGGCAACAATCTTTCTGAGTTGAATGCTAAGTTCGCTGTATCAGAGGGCAAGTTGAAATTCTCAGGTTTGTATACAGTAACTGTACCTACAAAAGAAGTAAAGAATGGCTTGAAAGCATTCTCTTGCTCAGAGGGTATTGATGCCGCTTATTTGAATGACTATAATTCAAATGGCACAACATTGTCATTCGATTATACAACGAATGAACTGGTTGGAAATTTGTTTGATAAGGTTGTTCCCGTATCATTTACGGATGAGGTTGTGGCAACTCAACCTTCTGATGAGAATAAGTTGGCTGCCGGTACTTATTTCGTGAAAGGTGATTCGAAGAAAGTTAAGGCATTTGTTAGTGCGGTAAATGCAGAGACTCCAGATAATGACGCAATCTTGACAGCGGCTCAAGAAATTACATTCTTAGCTTTAGATCCCTCTAATCGTTATGACATCAATGGTAAGCAAGACAATGAGGGATATGCTTTGTATTGGATGAAGGGATCGGTTGCTACGGCCAACGCTGACTCTTGCTCTAACGCAAACTTTACGATTACGGCGAAAGACGTATTGAATGAGGATGGTAAATTGACGTTGACTGTTGATTACAAGAAAAAAGATCAAACAACAGCTGCGACGAAGGTTTACGTAGCTGCTGTTAAGCCATCTGTTTCTGATACGAAAACTTATGTTACTTCTGTTTTAATGTCAGGAACGAAATATTCCGCTATCCATCCTCAACTAGGTGAAAACTCTTACCTTGACGCTTCAGTATTGTTGAAGAAGAACATTGAGAATGTGGTTAATATCTACTTCACTAGCTCAACCAAGAGTGAGAATGATGAGGCTGATTCACAAACTGAGTACCATAAGTATTTGACAATAGATCCTGCTGATGGTTCAAGCTTAAGTGTCGCCGCTTATAATAGCGTAGATTTCACTATGCCGGTATCACAATGGATCGTTTCTGGCTTCAACGGCAAATATGAATTTACATTGACAAACCGTGAGACTGGTGATGATTTAGTATTACGTTTACAACCTAATGGTGCTGAAGGTGGCTATAAGGTAGTTAACGCTAAGTACAACGGCACTGATGTAACAATCGCCGCAAATAAGGGTGTAACAACAGCGTTAGCTTTAGCAAACAATACTTCCGTTAAGTTCAACACGATCGCTACGACTCGTACGGACGGATATAAGGTATTCACGGATACTCAGATCGCAGAAGGCTTTAAGATGACATTCAATGGTAAGGACGCGTTATTTGGAGAGAAAGCTCTTTACGCTATTGATGACAATGCTACTAAAACAATGAAGGCTTCAACCAAAGAGGAGAATTTAATCGTTCTTTATCCGGAAAGAATAAAGGGAGCGAAAGATCATTCTACTAAATCTCTGCAAGGTGTTGAGGATTATGTGATAAGCACAAATGCTTTCGCTTATTTGAATGATAAGGGAGAGGTTGTCATGAAGGCTGATGGCGATACATTGGTTGTTCCGACTTATGTCTTGCGTTATACGGAGGCTAAAGGTGATGATGCTAAATATCTTGGCGATGCCGCGTCTAGAGATAAGGCTGCTGATGCCGCTACAGAGTTCGCTGTTGTTAAGAATGCCGCTGGTGGTTATTCTTTAGTTGCGGTGAGCGCTGTAACAGACGGTAAGCTTAGCTATGATGGCTCAACTGGTAGTAGTGCAAAAATGGCTAGCGTAAATACTACTTCTATGGCTATTACTTATGCGGCCAATCGTTACCAATCTGCTGATGATATTAATAAGACTTACGCTAACGTTGAGGTTTTGGACGCTAATCCGTTCAACCCGTCATTGGCCGCTAAGCCTCGTCACGCTTCTTTCGACAACATGTTAGGTTCTATCAACTATCAGTTGAATAAGAATGGCTTCAACGAGGGCATCTTGTCCGCTGAAAGCATGATCTTCTGGTTGGATACAGCGGATAGCAAGGCTAAGACTCCGTCATTCTATATCTCTAAGGGTATTGAGGTGGCTGAAGGTGAGGAAAAACCGGCTGAGAGAATGTTCATGTTCAATCCGACAGATTCTTTGCATTATTTCGTTGAAGGTTCTGCGCAACAATATACGGACGAGAAATATTATTTGGAAGGTTCAGGCAAGTCTGAGACGAAGGTTATCTTCCGCCCGGCTATCCTTACGGGTGTTGATACAATCACTACTACCGTGAAAGGTGAGACCGTTAAGGTTGTTAAGGAGCTTAACGATGACAAGAGCGTGAAATCAACAGATCGATTGGATGCGTTCAAATTTAATATCACACTTGCGGAGGGCGATGGCGAATATTTCGTTTCTTCTCAAAGAAAGATCAAAGAAGGGGATGTTTATAAGACGGCTTATGTATATGCTTTGAATGGTATGTTAGGTCTAACAACAAATCAAGAAAAAGCAATGGTATTCACTCTCGGCACAGAAGTCCCGACAGCCAACGAATCTATCGACGCAAAAGAATCCTCTATCGTAGTTGTAGCCGGTAACGGTGTCGTAACTATCCAAGGTGCCGCAGGCGAGACTGCTTACGTTCGTACTGTATTAGGCCAGACAGTTGCTGAGACAGTTCTTACTTCCGACAACGCTACTATCGCCGCCCCTGCTGGTGTAGTATTCGTAACGGTAGGTAACGAGACAGTGAAAGTAGCTGTAAAATAAGGATATTCAATAAAGGAATAATGAAATAAGATAATCAACAATTCCCGTGAGGGTTTCGATCCCAAGTAATCCGTGACGGATGAACAGGTGGGAGTTGGATTAATATTAATACTAAAGTAATAAATTAAGAGGTCCGTAAGTACCTCCGTGAGGATGGAGTACGGATAAAGAAACAAGTCTCCGGCAGGCGTAAGCTTTGCTGGGGACTTCGTATTTTGCGACCTTATTTATGTGTAACTAATGAAAAAAGAACTGTCTAATAACGTGAATGATGGGGCCTTTTTGTAATTTTGCGAAAATTAGAAGTAATAGTAATATCAAAAATAAGCTCAAACAATTAATGTCAAACTCAAAAATCTCAGCGGCCGCATTTGCGGACACAAAACCTCATTATGACCTTCTTGATGGATTGAGAGGTGTCGCCGCGCTAATGGTTATATTTTATCATGTATTCGAAGCCTTTGCGACGAGTCCTATCGACCAACGATTTAATCACGGGTATTTAGCCGTTGATTTCTTTTTTATCCTATCGGGATTCGTGATTGGTTATGCCTATGATGACCGGTGGAAAACCATGACGACAAAGGATTTTATCAAACGTCGATTGATCCGTTTGCATCCGATGGTTGTCCTTGGAGCTGTTTTGGGAGTTATCGCGTTTTGTATACAAGGGTGTGAGAAGTGGGATGGTACGCAGGTCTCCATATCCATGGTGATGCTAGCTTTGCTTATCAACCTTTTTTTGATACCGGCTGTACCCGGCTCCGGGCCTGAGATCCGCGGGAATGGAGAGATGTATCCCTTGAATGGGCCTAGTTGGTCTTTGTTCTTTGAGTATATCGGGAATATTATGTATGCGTTGTTTATTCGCCGGATGTCAACGAAGGCGCTTACGGCGCTTGTCGTGTTGGCGGGAATCGGATTGGCTTCGTTCGCTATATTCAATTTTTCCGGTGCGGGCCATCTGGGTGTGGGGTGGACGATGGAAGAATACAATCTGATCGGTGGTTTCTTGCGTGTGTTATTTTCTTTCTCTATCGGATTATTAATGTCGCGCGTTTTTAAGCCCATTCCTGTCAAAGGAGCTTTTTGGATATGCAGCTTGGCGATCGTCGTTTTACTCTCCATGCCATATGTCGGTAATGGCGAGGCTTTATGGATGAACGGTATCTATGATTCCGTATGTGCGATCCTAATATTCCCTATGCTTGTTTATCTGGGGGCTTCCGGGAAAACAACCGATAAGCATTCCGCCCGTATCTGTAAATTCTTGGGAGATATCTCTTATCCTTTGTATATGGTACATTATCCACTTATATACTTGTATTTTGGGTGGGTGAAGAAGGAGAACCTTACATTTGCGGAAGCATGGCCGGAAGCGTTGGCATTAGTGATCGGAAGTATAGTATTGGCTTACATTAGTTTGAAACTTTATGACGAGCCGGTTCGCAGATATTTGACAAAGCGCTTTTTACAGGTACGTAAATAACCTGCCATAACCGTATGTGCCACCCAACACATACGGTGTATCGGTGAATAAGCGGATCAGAATGGGTATTAGTAGCGATTTGCCCATTCTAAGATTGTCGGACTTTCGACATCAACCCCGAACTCTTTGGCTTTTCTCAAGATATTATGAGCTAATTCCGGCTTTTGCTGATCGGTAGCGTATCGAAAATAGGATTCGGCCGCCCGTACGTGTGTGGCGTCAGGCATAGGATATTTCCGTTCTTCGGGTAATCCGAAATCAGAGTCGTTCAACTCTTTGCGTTCCTCCGTGTCAAGCCGGTCAGAACCTTGTTCTCTTTCTCTTTCCATCGTGATAATTTTTTAATGATCCGTTCGTTCGTCCTGTTCATAGAACGTTTCGATCGGAACAAAAACTTCTCGCTAAAAAGTGTTGGGAAAGAATTAATGTTTATTTAATGGATCTGATTCATAAGGAAAACATCGAATGGTTATTCCGGTTCGATGTAAGTGAAAGCTTAATTCATCGATCGATAGAAAAGCTATTTCACGGATAGTAGCGTAATTTATGTGCCTAATCCTGTAGTAGTTAATATTTATTATGTATCTTTGAACGATCTTTATTAGAGCCGGGTAATATGCATAAAGCTTGACTCATTTTCTTGATTTGTAGTATAAATAAATAAGAGGTCATGATATTAAAGGGTGGTTACCATAAATCTATCTTTTTGCTAACAATTTTGTTGATACTTATCTCATCCCAGTGCTTGGCTCTATCAAATAACGGACAGGCGGACTATATCCTTATTATTAATTCTTATACGGAATCCACGCCTTGGAGCCGTATTTTTACGACTCCGATCTATGAACGTATGGTAGCGGGTAATGAGGATATTGATGCCTATACGGAGCATATGGATGTGATGCTGATGAAAAATGAGAAGGACGTGGAAGATTTTACCTTATATTTATTGGACAAATATAAGAAGGCCCCTAAATTAATCATTTTGCTAGGTAATAGCTCATACGCTTTGTTAAAAGACAGGCTCAACGAGAAATGGGGTGGGGAGTTATCTTATTTGGTTTGCGTAGAGAAGGACTATCTAGCTCCCCGGGAATATTATCTTTCCAAAAAAGCTTGTCCTGAACCAGAACGACAGAACTTATCGGATATTGTCGAGACCGAGAGAGAATTGACAATTATTTATGTGCCGGAATATATCATGGAGACAGTTTCCCTTATGAAGCAAGCGAATCCGGATATGCGTCGACTTTTATTTCTTTCTGATAAGCGGTATATTAGTGCGCAAAACCAGAATTCCATACATAAAGCCATAACCAATAATTTCCCGGATGTCAAATTGGAACTGGTCACTGCCGGTGATATACAGACTGATGAATTGATAGATATTCTGCAAAATGCGGACAAACAGACAGGCATATTATATTACTCATGGATATTGTTACATACACAAGGTAATAAAGAGGTGTTAAGTTCGGATACCTACCGCATGATCAGTTCGTATACGGATCTGCCTGTCTTTACCTTGAATGATATGGATATTGTGGAGAATGGTATGGCGGGAGGATTTTTCTTCCCTGCGTCGAATATTTCCAATACCCTTATTAACACGATTAACGGACTTTTGAGAAATGAAGTATTCAATACCATTATAACTCCGTATCAGCCCCATCCAGTATTAAACTATCCGGTCTTGGTAAATAGGGGGATGTTTTCGTCAGGTTATCCTGCGGATACGATATTCTATATGAGACCTCCTACGTTTTGGGAACAATATGGCGATTATGTTAACGCAGGGATCGGTGTTCTTTTATTTATTGCTTTTGTTGTGTTCATGAGGATCCGGTCATTGAATAGGATTCGATTGTATCAGGAGAAAGAGATAATGTTTATGCGAAATTATAGCAGATTGGTCAATAGTATGCCTATTTGCTATATGAAACAACGTATCCTATTCGATGAAAAAGAGTATCCCACTGATTATGTTATTTTAGAGCTAAATCCGGCATTGGAGGCTTTATTGAAGTGTGACAAATCTTATATAGGGAAAAAAGGCTCGGAAATTCATCCGTTGCAAATGTCGCGGTATTTAAAAGTTTGTCATCTTATTTTCTCGGAAAATAAAAAAATAAATACACAATATTACTACAAGCCGACAGACTGTTACTTCAATGTTTTGATCATATCAGCGAATACCCCGGGTTGTGTGGATATTTTTATGGTTGATGTTTCGGAATTAGCGAAGACGCAGCAAGTGCTCCGCACCGTGAACCAGAAACTGTCCATGTCGTTGGACGTGGCGAATGTCACTCCTTGGAAGTGGGACTTGGTTCAGCATACGATTCTTTGTGACGTGAATAAGGCAGTGAACGTGAATTTCTCCGGACTATTTGACGAGAACCAGCTGACGGTTCCCGATACCGAGTATTTCTCCAAGATCTATAAGGAAGACCGCGAAAAGGTAAGGAAGGCTTATGAGTCACTTATCCTCGGTAAGGTGAATAAGATAAAGGAGGAATACCGGATCTATAATCCGAATAAAGGATTGCACGGGCTGGAGTGGGTGGAAGCTTGCGCCGCCGTGGAGAAAAAGGATGAGAACGGGAAACCTCTCACGTTGGTTGGTTCTTCCTTGATCATTTCCGACCGGAAAGAGGTTGAGCGAGAATTACTGGAGGCGAAAAACAAGGCGGAGGAGTCCAATCGCCTTAAATCGGCCTTCTTGGCTAATATGAGCCATGAGATACGTACGCCGCTGAATGCTATCGTAGGTTTCTCCAATATCCTTGCCGAGACAGACGTGTTGGAGGAAAAACAGGAATATGCCGAGATCATTGAGAATAATAACGCGTTGCTACTCCAATTGATAAACGATATCTTGGATTTGTCTAAGATAGAGGCTGGGACCTTGGAGTTCGTGTATTCGGACGTGGATGTCAATACCTTATTGTCCGATCTGGAACGTTCCATGAGTAAAAGGGTCGTAAATGAAAATGTCCGTCTGGTGTTTGAGCGTAAGGAGAAAGATTGTTATGTATCTATCGCTAAGAATCGGTTGATGCAAGTTATCATCAACCTTTTGACTAACGCCATTAAATTTACGGACCAAGGCTCTATAAGCTACGGTTATTCTTGCCTAAATAAAAAGATGCTGCGCTTCTATGTCTCTGATACCGGCCGGGGGATCTCCGTTGAACAACAAGAAGCGATATTTGACCGATTCGTGAAGTTGGATTCTTTCGCCCAAGGAACTGGTTTGGGACTTTCTATCTGCCGGATGATTGTCGATCATCTAGGGGGAGAGATGGGCGTTGAGTCTGAGATCGGGAAGGGTAGTACGTTTTGGTTTACCTTCCCCTACAAAGCGCCGGAGAAACCTGTGAGGGAGGATGTCATTTTTGAGAAGATAAAGGTTGAGAAAGATAAGTTGACGGTACTTATCGCTGAAGATAACGCCGGCAATTTCAAGCTTTTCGAGACTATACTGAAGAATGATTACACAATCGTACACGCTTGGAACGGAAAGGAGGCGGTGGAGCTGTTTAAGGAATATGAGCCTCATATCGTATTAATGGATATCAATATGCCGGAAATGAACGGATATGAGGCGACCAAGGAAATCCGTAAGCTCTCCGAAGTCATTCCCATCATTGCCGTTACCGCCTATGCTTTCGCGTCGGACGAGGAACAGGTCATGAATAGCGGATTCGATGCTTATGCCTCTAAGCCATTGAATGCCTCTGCCCTTAAAAAGCAAATGGTCGATCTTCTAAGGGCGAGGGTGTTTGTTATCTAAGTCTTTAACCTTTATCCGCTATACGATCTAAGAGGATCGATACATGTCTGCCGTCCATCAAGCCATGATGAGCCGTTACGGAGATAGGGAGCATCCGATGCCCGTTCTGCTCGATCAGCTTTCCGGTGGAGATGCGGGTGGCAGAATCACCTGTACGGAAAGAGGAAGCGTGTTTCATCTCCGTGAAGGCGATCCATGGAACCGGGGAGAAACGGACTAAGTCTTGCCGGTCTGATTCCCTATCTTTGCAAAGGCCGGTGAGAGCTTGCACACGTTCGATCTCTTTCTGTGCGTTTTGAAGGAACAGTTGCCTGTCCGGTGTATATTCGATGAAGCCGAAGCCGAATGTTCCGTCTTCCCGCCCGATCGTTGTTCCCACGTGGATTCGGTCAAAGCAGACAGGGATGTTGTCGATGATCCGGTACCGGAACTCTCCCACCTCATTAACGGCTGTCATAATCTTATGTAAGGAATAGAGGAAAAAAGAGGCATGATCCGCTTTCGCCTCTTTATAGATGGAGGTCACGTCTATCTGGGTGGTCAGCCCAAAGAAAGGGTCGTCCATGGAACCGAAAAACAGGAAATGCTCTTTCCGGTTCCAATGTTCTAGGTCAATAGGATGTTTCATGATTCTTTATTTGTTGCATTTACTATTTTGTGGAAAGCGATGCGTTCCGTGCCATTAGAGATGTAAATGATACCGCATTGCTTGAACCCATGCTTTTTCAATAAATTCTGCATGACGATATTATCCCGGTGCGTGTCGATACGGATATTATCGCAATGAGCGAACGCCCATTTCAAGCATTCGGTGGAGATCCCCTTCTGTTTACCGTTGGAGGCCATGCGATGGATCACGGCATAAGGCTCATCGTTCAGCCATTCGCCTTCATAGATCTTTAGGTAAGTAGGGTCGATTCCCTCGATGTAACAAAAGGTCCCCACTAACTCGCCCTGCTCATTTTCGCATACGAAACTATGGCTGGCCTTGATCTCGTTGGAGATCAATTCCTCGGAAGGATATCCATTGATCCATTGATTGCCGTTGCCATGTTCTTGCATGAATCTGCGTGCATAATCGTACATAGCCATTACCTCGGCCAGATCTTCTTGTCGTGTTTGTCTGATATTCATGATCGGTAGAAAAAGTTATCCCGCAAAAGTAGTATATTATTGTTATCTTTGCGAATCTAGTCGAAAAATATATAAACCAATTAAATCAAAATATCATGAAACCATTGAAAATCGCCACCGTGCAGTTCGAGACACGGGATAACGATAAAGTGTATAATCTTTCTGTCATCCGGGAGATGTGCCGGAAAGCGTCGGTAGAGGGAGCGGATGTAGTGGCTTTTCACGAATGCTCGGTTTGTGGATATACGTTTGCCAAGGACTTGTCTCGCGAGGAATTGTTGGCTATTGCCGAACCGATCCCCACGGGGGAGAGTACGCAAGCCTTGATCGCCATCGCCAAAGAGTTTGGTGTCACGTTGCTGGCCGGATTCTTTGAGCGGGATGGGGATCGTATCTATAAAGCGCAAGTTTGCGTGGATAGCAATGGCTTGAAGGCAAAGTACCGCAAGCTGCATCCGTTTATTAATCCGAATATCTTGCCGGGCGATCAATATGTGGTTTTTGAGATCAAGGGATGGAAATGTGGCATATTGATTTGCTACGATAATAATATCATAGAGAATGTCCGTGCCACGGCCTTATTAGGGGCGGATATCATTTTCATGCCTCACGTGACAATGTGTACCCCTTCCCCTCGCCCCGGGGCTGGTTTGATAGATCCTGTGTTGTGGGAGAACCGGGCAAACGATCCGACTTCCTTGCGACAGGAGTTCGATGGCCTGAAGGGACGTGCTTGGCTTATGAAATGGCTTCCCGCTAGGGCGTACGACAATGCGGTATATGTGGTATTCTCCAATCCGATCGGGCGTGATTATAATGAGATCAAGAACGGTTGCTCGATGATTCTGGATCCTTTCGGCGATATATTGGCGGAATGCCGTAAGCTGGGGGATGATTTCGTGATCGCTACGGCTATCCCCGAGAAATTGAGACAGGCCGGAGGATATCGTTACCGAAATGCCCGTCGTCCGGAACTTTATGCGGATATCATTGGCCAACCGCATGAATCCGATCAAAAGGTAGCATGGTTAACAGAAACAACAAATAACAAATAAATAATATGCAACAAACGACAATCTCTAAGCCGCCTCGTGTAGAGGTGGTGGATGCGCTACGTGGTTTCGCTGTCTTGGCCATCTTATTAGTGCATCATGTGGAACATTTTATCTATCCGGTCTATCCGGACCCGGCTACGCTTCCGGGATGGCTGAACGTATTGAATGAGGGTGTGTTTACGGTGGTATTTGGCTTGTTCGCCGGTAAATCGTATTCCATCTTCGCGTTGTTATTCGGCTTTACCTTTTATATACAGTATTCGAACCAGCAGGCGAAGGGGAAGGACTTCGGTTACCGTTTTCTTTGGCGGATGTTGTTGCTGACGCTCTTTGCTACGCTGAACGCCGCTTTCTATCCGGCAGGCGATGTGCTGTTGCTGTATGCGATCGTGGGCGTTGTTTTGTTTATCGTGCGTAAATGGAGCGATAAGGCTGTCTTGATAACGGCTGTTATCTTTTTATTACAGCCGGTAGAGTGGTATCATTATATCGCTAGCCTGTTTAATCCGGATTATCAATTACCTAATTTAGGGGTAGGAGCGATGTACGCTGAAATGGCGGAGCATACGAAGCGGGGCGATTTATGGAATTTCATCTGGCAGAACGTGACGTTGGGACAAAAGGCTAGTTTACTCTGGGCCGTTGGTGCCGGCCGGTATGTACAGACCTGCGGGTTGTTTATGCTGGGAATGTTGATCGGGCGCAGGAAGCTATTTATCTCCTCGGAGGAGAATTCCCGTTTTTGGATAAAGACTTTGATAATTACCGCAATTGCTTTCGGTCCTTTATACCAACTGAAAGTATTGTTGATGGATACGGCGGATAGCGCTATCGTGCGTCAGACAGCCGGGGTCGTCCTTGATATGTGGCAGAAATTCGCTTTCACGTTTGTATTGGTCGCCTCTTTCGTGTTACTGTACCAATGGGAGGGCTTTAGGCGTTTCACTTCCGTCTTGCGCTCGTATGGGAAGATGAGTTTGACGAATTACGTGTCGCAATCCTTTTTCGGTGCGTTGATCTATTTCCCGATCGGCTTGAATTTGGCTCCTTACTGCGGTTATACGGTCAGTATGTTCATCGGTATCGTCTTTTTCTTCTTGCAAGTACGCTTCTGTAAATGGTGGGCAGAAAGACATAAACATGGGCCGTTGGAAGGTATTTGGCATAAGTGGACGTGGTTAGGTTCTAAGTAGAAATATGTAAGAGAGCCTAATCTATGGCAAGGCAGAGACGAGGTTCTCTTTCCTATCATAGATTAGGCTCTCTTTGCTATCATAGATTCTACTCTATGACAGGTATATGTGCTTCTTTTTATCTTCTGCGTCGTACACTGCGCACAGGGGCGGATTTCTCTGCTTTCGGTGCTTTTACTTTAGCAGCTTTCTCTGGAGCGGCCTCCTTGGTGGAGCCTTTGTCTTTCCGGGCACTTCTCTTGGCTGCTTTCTTTGCGGCTTTGCTGTCTACCGCTACTTGAGTCGTATCCGGTTGATACCAGAGTGATTTCTCAAAGCCGGTTAATTGACCTTCGATACGAGCTTGCTCGTTCTTTAAGGAATCCGGTGTCGGGCAATACGCCTGCAATGGCAGATTCATCAAGTTTTGGGTCTTGATGATATCCCCCTCGAACATCCGGCGACGGAAATAGTCATCCATCGTAAAAGTCATGGCGTTATTCATATTAGACGTCATGATGTATGAATTGCTGATATACGGACGTATATTCTCGTAAGGAAGCCAGAACATAGGCATGGTTGTCTCTCCCATATCACCTGTAGAGGTAAGGATCGGGCAAATCGCCAATATCTTGACATCAAAAGCGGAATTATTCTGGTCGAAATACCATGCTTCTTTTACATAGTAAGACCGTACGTCGGCTGCAGGTATATCGCTTTCATTGATTACGAAAGTCGGTTCCTCACCCGCTCTCCCCGGTATCTCCTCATAAAGGATGTAGAAGCGATCCAGCAAATCCTTGAAGTTGATCAAATGGGCTTCGTCAAACTCCTCGTATCCGTCCAGATACTCATAGGCCTTGATCTTGTTCTCACCTAAAAGCTGGAAGATTACGGAGAAAAGATTCATCTGTCCGTTCATCGGGCGGGTCGGGTAATAAAGCGGAGCGTTCTGTTCTTTCATCAAGTCCACCTGCCGGTAGATAATACGCATCCAGCGAGCGTTCCCGATCTCTTGCGTCAAACGCTCGTTCATATCTTGGGCCCGTACGGTCAGTTCGGGTAAACCGGTATCTTTCTTATCGTTTCTTTCCCCACGGCTGGCTTGAGGTGAACGGCGACGCGTTTGTTGTTGCTGCGTAGCATCGTTCTCTGCTTCTTCTTGCGCGTGAAGAGGCATCGCTGTTAAAAAAGTGGCGGCCAAAGCGGCTATGTAATACAGATGTTTCATACTGCGAATCTTAATTTACGATTACTTCGATAGTCGGTATGGTACGTTCGATACCGTCCGGACCTTTTGCGACTACACGGGTGATATAAAAACGTTTACCCTTACTTAAATTGCGGATATAGTTTTTCTGACGTTGCGAGAAGTTGGTTCCTTCGGCCACTTCCGGGATAGCGTTACCCATGGAGTCGAAGAAAGTCAGCTCAAAACGTAATACCGTATATTTTACATTTAGCAAATCATCGTCGATAGCGGCCAGAATACCGTCAGCCTCTACCAAGCTACGTTTGGCGATCATACCTCCCTTGAACTTACGGACGTTACCGTTTTGATCCTTATACTCGATATAAGGTAGGGGATCGGGGAGGGCACGCACGCGGAAGGTAGTCTTTGCCATCTCTATGTTCCGGCCATCCGCCATACGAGCGTTTACCGTGATCACGGCTTCCGTTCCTACTTTAGACGGGCGGGCTTCCCAACCATCCTTGCTGCGGGTTAATGTGCCGTTCGTCATGGTAGCTGTCACATTACCGCTCGGTACACCCGGGACGGCGATACGCATCGGGTTGGCGATACCGGCATATAATACGTTCATCAATGTCGGGGCCACGGTAGCTGTCGGCTCGGTCACGAAATACTCGCTCTCGAAATCCCGGCGCATGATGCTGCCGTCGCTATTCGGCATCTCGATATAACCTTTGATCGGGAATGTCCCGGCAGCTCCGGTATTCACCGTGAAGACTCCTTTATTCTCGTAAGGTAATTCTTTTCCGTTTACATAGATCGTAGGACGTTTCGTAGAGTCTACCGCCGATAATACGATATTCGCCTTGTACTGGCTTCCTCGCATTACGATCTGGCTTTCCGGGATTACCTGCGCCGTGATCTGGTTCACACGGTAATCGCCAACGTCTACGCTATTCAATAAGTTCGATAAGACCTCACCTTCGGCGTAGCGAACGTCACTTTGCATTTTTGTTAACAGGGTAACAGCCGCCGCTACCGGCATATTCTCGAACAAGGCCTCTTCCCAAGTACGGGTATTGATCCCCGCTTTATGAGGGGGAGTCGTGCTTAGGTTCGCCTCCAATACGGCAGTCTTCGCCGAATCTTCGATAAAGCCGCCCATCCAGATACGATACTTATCAATTTCCGCTCTCAGCTTTTTACCTTCTCCGCTTACAGGAGAGAGCATTACACGGGAGGCGGCTTCCAAATCATCCTTATGCTCGATGCTGTTTACGTTGGCGTTCTCGCCATCAGCTACCTTAGCGATACGGATCTTTAAATCTTGTATATACGTATAGAGGCTATCTGAGGCTCTTTTCACCTCACGGGCCTTCAATGCCCACTCACCCACTTTCTGGGGATTCTCTTGGTAATAAGCTTCCATCTCGTCCGCTACGATCTTGTTTCGGCGGGAGGAGTTATCGATAGAGGTTCGCAAGCTACCTTCCACCAACTCAAAACCATCCAGCACCTCCGACGACACATTCAGTGCCATCATGGCGATGAACACCAGATACATCAGGTTGATCATCCGCTGACGGGGAGAATTGGGATTATTTGATATTCCTGCCATATTTCTTTACTTCATTGGGTTGTTTGTATACGGAGCCTGTTGTGGCTGTTGGTAACCATAGGGTTGCTGATATTGCTGTTGGTAACCGGGCTGTTGTGGCTGCTGATACATCGGTTGTTGAGGTTGTTGTTGCGGCTGCGCCGGTTGTTGGTAGCCCATATTCACGGTCATCGCTTGCAATAAACGACTGTATACTTGGTTCAATTCGGCCAGTTGGCGAGTCATCTTTTCCGTCTCGTTACGGAATACGGAACTATCTACCACCGATCCGTCATACATCTCACGGATACGATTCAAGCCACTATTGATGTGTTCGATAGATTCGATCTGCGAACTGATACTCTTCAACTGGATCTCATAGATGGTATTCAATCCGGATACATTACGGTTCAATTGTTCCATCTGGTGTACGTAACCACGGGAGTTTTGGTTGATGCCATCGGAATTATCCGTGATACTCTTATAAGAGTTCAACAGTGTATCGGATACGTTCGTAAGCGAATTAGTCACTTGGCTGAAACGCTCCATGTTCTCAGACATGCCAGATAATTGCTCCAGATATTTTTGGGTAGCTTCCGTCAATTCCGCCATCTTGGAAATTTGCTCGGCCGCTCCGCTTAATTTCTTGATGCTCTCGGATAAGTTCTTGGTATCTTCTTCCGTCACGTCCAGATTACCTGCGATATTCAAGGAACCACCTCTTTGCGCGTTCGCCTTAGACGCTACCGAACCGATATTTATTCCCCCGGCTATCTCATCGTCTTCTACATTATCCGTAGAATTGATCATGGTTGAGATCGGCGTACCGGTGAAATCCGGACGATCCATCGGGTTCTTTGATTTCAATACGGGGAAAACATCTTCCCAATGATATTCCTTGTTCGGATGCTCGAACGCCGAGATAAAGAATACGATAGACTCGGTGATCATCGCCACGAACAAGATTTGGTTAGCGTATGGTATATGTAATAACTTAAATAACGCACCGAGGATTACGATGGACGCACCCCAACTATACAGGAAGTTCAATACTCGTTTTCCTCTTTCGCTGGAGAGGAACATCTCCAGTCTGTTTTTATATCTTCTATATTTTCCCATCGTCGTATTATTGTCTTAAATGATTCAAAACTTTAAATTTATAATTCCCGCTTATTTCTTTCCCTTGGAGCGAGAGAATCCTATTTGGGTACGTGCGCAACGGAAACCGATGTAAGAACGGCTCTCGTTCTGGAACTCGAAAGTACGCATGTCCGAACGGATAAATTGTGAGACATCTTTCCAAGAACCTCCTCGCACTACTTTCTTTTTCATGGCGTAGGGATCGTTCTTGGCGGCGTTGTAACGCAGATCCGGGTTCATGTCGCTCATTTGGCTCGGGCCAGACTCGGAGTAAGACGTTGAGGTCCATTCCGCCACGTTTCCTGCCATATCGTATAACCCGAACTCATTCGGGGCGAAAGAGCCTACACGAGACGTAATCAAATGGCCATCCTCCGTATAATTACCTTTACCCGGCTTGAAGTTACCTAAGAAACAGCCTTTGCTGTCTTGAAGCTCGTCGGTAGACCAAGGGTACTTATTCTCGTTCTTACCTGTACGGGCGGCATATTCCCATTCTCCTTCGGACGGAAGACGGAATGGCTCTACCAATTGTCCCGGTGGCAAGCTCAAGGATTCTTTGTATAAATTCGTACGCCATACGCAGAAGGCAGTCGCTTGTTCCCAAGAAACACCGACTACGGGATAATCATCGTAACCCGGATGAGAGAAATACATACGGGTATATGGCTCGTTGTACGCATTCTTGAAATCGTTCACCCAGCAATTCTCGTCTGGGTAGATATTGACGATACGGGTATTCAAGAAATCCCATTCGCTGCTTAACGGGCGGGTGATCGTCTCGTTGATTACACGTCCTTCATCATCGATGTAAGCGGTGTCCTTGGAGATCATGACTACCTCGTTCGGATCTACCTGAATATCCGTATTACGAACCCGGTCCGCCGGGTTCAACTGATTCTTGCGGAGGGCGGCGGCGGTATAGTCGTACCACTCGTATTTATAGATCATTTGTTTAGGGTCCAAACCTTTCTCTCCGGTAACGGGATTCGTGTAATAGACACTTTCTATCGCACGTTGCTCATCCTCGTTCGCCCGTCTCCAAGGAATCGGACGGTTCCAGTCCAAATGCGGAGTGACAGGTTCCCCGTAACGGTCTTCCGTGATCTTGAACAGATCGTTGCCTCCATAAGCCGGGTCCGCCAAGCGTTCACGGATAATAGAGTCTCTCACATAATAAACGAACTGGCGATATTTGGCGTTCGTTACCTCTGTCTGATCCATCCAGAACGCATCGAAAGAGACCCCTTTCGTCTCCGGCATGATTCCCCACAAGGAATCCTTGTCGGCGGGACCCATCTCGAACGAACCTCTTTTAACCAAGACCATTCCATACGGCGCAGGTTCATTGAACGCTACCGATCTGACACCTGTCACCTCACCGCCGGCACTCCGGAGAGATTTACCGCAGGAGGTAAGCAAGGCTACCGTTACAAGTACTAATAATACTTTTTTCATATACTATAATATACGTACACTTTTATGTCTATTTTTCCCTGTCTTCGTCTTGTTCAGCTTTAAGGCATACTTGACACATAGCTCGTGGCTACCGCTACTTGCCCGGCCTAGGGCCGTGGTCGGGAAATCAAAGGCGTAACCCGCATGGAAACGACCTAGCTTTACGCCGAACATGATGCCCACCGATTCATTCACCCGATAGGAAAAACCACCATTAAACATCTTATTATATTCCAGCCTAGCGGTAATATCCGCATGAAAACTTTGCATGTCTGTCAGCAAGAACACCGAGGGCTGTAATTCTATCAACGGATTCTTTAATTGAATATTGTATCCACCCATTAAATTAAGTGAACGACCTATATAGGTATAGGCGTTCTCGTCCAGTTGAAGCTCCGGTTGGGTGATATGCGTCATGCCAAACCCGGCGTAAAACCGTTTATGGGTATAGTAAATACCGAAGTTCATATCCAACCCCATGCCGCTGACCTGCTCTACAGGAATGGCGGCGTCGGTCTCTTGATGGTATTCGGACTCAACCTTTATCACCTTGGTTCCGTCGAACGACTGGTTGACTAAGCCGATTTGCAGACCGCCGCTCAAGACTCCCCCGAATAATTTATACTTATAGGCGTATTGCGCCCCTACATGCGTATTCTGGAAAAGCCCGATCGCCTCGGTAAATACAACCAATCCGACACCATGATTCGTCTTGCCTAAAGCGAGTGGCATATCCGCGGTAATGAAGAACGACTTGGGTGCCCCATGTACGCCGATCATTTCCAAGCGGGCGAGAGCCAATATATTCAAGTCCTCCGTAGCTCCGGCCACGGCCGGGTTATAATACGGTTTCGCCATGAAGTATTGACTTAAGCGTGCGTCATATTGCGCCCGTACGATTCCCGCACAAGTACACAAAAGGATCAAGATCGAAAGAAGACGTCTTCTCATTTAAACATTCACTTCACGTTGTAACTACAAACGCAGCAAATCCGGATAAATTGTATTTTCACAAAAAAACAACGAGGCAGGGGAGCTCGATCGTCCGCCACCTCGTTCTTCTATTTCTTAATTTTCAATTTTCAATTCTCAATTGAACTAGTATTCTTCCTCGTTGAAGAAGAAGTCTTCTTTACTTGGATAATCCGGCCAGATGTCTTCCATGCATTCGTAAATCTCGCCTTCATCTTCCATTTCCTGCAAATTCTCAATCACTTCTAATGGCGCACCAGAACGTTGTGCATAGTCAATAAGTTCATCCTTAGTCGCAGGCCAGGGTGCGTCTTCCAATTTTGAAGCTAACTCTAATGTCCAATACATAGCTGTCAAGTATTAATAACCGCCGAAGCGATTTGGTTCTCTATTTTTCCGCGAAAATATGACTTTATTTATTATACGCAAGTATAATCCCAAATAATTTCTTTACCGTTATTATTTATGCATTCTTTTCGTGCCAGAACGAAGAAATAATCCGATAAACGGTTCATAAATATCAATACAGGCTCCTCAACGGGGCAATTCTCGGCCAAGCGATAGATTTGTCGCTCGGCACGACGGCAAACGGTGCGGCAAACGTGTGCGAGGGCGGCCGAGCGGCATCCTCCCGGTAGGATGAACGCGTGCATTTTCGGCAGCTCGTTATCCAGACGGTCTATCTCCCGCTCGATACGCTCGATGCTCTCGGGCGTTACCTTGCTCTCGATTTTCAATTCCGTGGTCGCTTGATCCGTGGCTAGGTAAGAACCGATCGTGAATAGCTTATGCTGGATGAATGATAAGAAATCAGTATCTTTCTCATCATTCAAGGCCGTGATTAATAATCCGATAAAGGAGTTCAGCTCATCTACGGTGCCATAGCTCTCGATCCGATCGTGCGCTTTCGACACGCGTTGTCCACCTACCAGTGAAGTGGTTCCTTTATCGCCTGTTCTGGTATAGATAATACTCTTCTTCATATCTGACTTGTTTTGAATCCTAAAAATAAACAATATAATCTCGTTTGTGCAATTTCTTGTTGAATAAGACAATCCCTAGCGAGTAAAGATCTAAGGTGACCGTCACTTCCGGACATGCGCAGATCTCTTCCCAAAGTTCACGCATCTTACGGCTCGCCTTGATTCCCTCAAAAACGAATACCGTATCGTTGTGCGCGTATTTCATACATTCATTAAACAGCCAGAGGTTGTTATGTTGTTCATATAAAGTGTTGAAAAAAACAAAATCTAAGCTATTTATGTCATTTAAGGCTTGGGGAAGCAAGTCCTTATAATTACCGATACGCAAATCGACGGGATTACGTCCCTCTTTAGCGAATGCTTGACGGGCAATCGTGGCGAATTCCGGTACATTTTCCAAGGCGATACATTTCAATCCCGTGGCATAGGAGGTTAGATATAAGGTAGACAACCCCATCGTGGTTCCTATCTGGAGGATATTCTTGGACTTGAAATAGTTTGCCAAACGGAATAATAAGGCGCCATGCTTGGGCCGGATGGATTCCCGTTTTACGATCTCGCTGATGGAACGGGTCTTTCGTTTCCCTTTGTTCTGCCGGTCTGGATAGGTGATCTCTCCTTCCTTGAATAATAACTGCTTACGTAAAAGCTCTATATCATAGAAACTATAATAAGAGCATTTTTCCTCGATGACCTTCGTGATGAGGTTAAAAACGAAAGGCGAATGTACTCCGAATCCTTTACGGTAACGGATGCTGCGGTACAAGAGCGATCCTTTTCGTAATGTATTAACCTTTGGTAGTATTTGCATTTCTTTTTGTCATTGGGCAATGAGACCTTGCCATTTACCGCGAACTTACATAAAAAAACGCAATTAGCATAAGCCTCTAGTCATTAAACGGGGTTATAATGACTTGTGCCATGCGGATGGCACACCCGTGCCATAACGGTGGCACCAGCGTGCCATCGCAGTGGCACAGTCGTGCCATAGGCGTGGCATTGGCCTTTATCCTAGAAACTGGCTTTCTCCGGCTCGGGGCGGATATAGGTTAATATCTGTCCGCTTAACTGAAGCAGCGAGATCTCACAGATCTTGGTGGAGTATTCCGCCACGGAAAGACGCTCCTCCGCTTCCAGCAGACTGTTTTGTGCCTCACGCAATTCGATACCAGACAACTCGCCGAGTTTATAGCGGTCGATGGCAATCCGGTAGTTCTCTTGGGCGGCTACGAGGTTCTCTTTCTCTAGGCTCCATAGGTCGAGGTTGTTTTTATAGGCCATCCAGAAGTTGCTCATGTCCGCACGCAGGGCAAGTTCCAGTTCTTGGATGCGCAATTGCTGGTTCTCGATTTGGATGCGGGCGTTGCGTTGCTCACGTTTCCGGTTGAAACCGTCGAAGAGGCTCATACCGATGGTCACGCCGTAATTAAGCCCCAGCCGTTGTTGGAGGTCGTAATTGCCTACTTCCGTCCAGTTTGCCGTGTAGCCGTAGCCTGCGTTTAGCTTGACATAGGGATAATAGCGGCTTTTTACCTTTTTATAATCAAGCTGAGACAACGTCTGGTTCTTTTGGGCGATCAGGAGCGAGGCGTTGGCTTCGAGGGTATTCTTCCATAGATCTACCTCGTCGAGGAACGGGTTCGGGTAGATCAAGGAGTCCTTGATCTGGATTTCCTCCTCCACATTATTTAATGCCATTAACTCGTTCAGGCGGATACGGGAGGTATGCACGACCTCCAATTGGTTTAATACCTTGGAGCTATCCGAGTTGAAGTCCACTTGAGCCTGTTGCAAGTCCAGACGGGACATGGAGCCGATATAATACCGTTCTTCCACGATCCGTAAACGCTCCTTGGAAAGATCCAAGGTGGAACGGAGGTTACGCAAACGGATTTTCTGCCGGATCAGGTTGTAGTACTCGCTGGAAAGGTTGGCTACGAAATCCTCGATGGTCATGCGGGTGTTCAATTCCCCCATTCGCTGTAATTCTTTCAAGCGAGAGTATTCGGCTTGGATACCGAAACCGTCGAAAACCGTCCAGTTAACGTTTAGTCCGACGTTGCCCGTCTCGCTGTTTATACCATTCGCCTTCTCGATCGATCCGTCTTGCAGGCTGTTACGGTTGTTATTGATATTTCCGCTGAATCCACCGCTCATATCTACGGTAGGCAGATAACCGGCGTTTCCCGGGGTGGCGTTATTGTCGCTGATCTGTTGCTCGTTACGAATGATACGGATGGAGTAGTTCTGCTCTAATCCGGTTTCGATACACCGTTTCAGATCGAATAGTTGCTGCGCCTCCGCCATAAAGAGGGAAGAGAAGGCCAATAGTAATGTATATAGGTACTTATTCATGTGTTTATTTATTATTCAGTAATGTTCTTTTTTCGGTTGGTGGATATAAACGAATACATGGCCGGTACGATAAACAGGGTCAAGAAGGTCGATACCAACATTCCGCCTACTACCGCTACACCCATGGCGATACGCCCTTGGGCACCCTCGCCCGTAGCGTATACCAATGGCACCAAACCGAGGATGGTGGATACGCTAGTCATCAAGATCGGGCGCAGACGCTGGGTCGCGGACGAGCGGATCGCTTCCGGCAAACTAAGTCCCGACTCTTGCCGCTGATTGGCGAACTCTACGATCAAGATACCGTTCTTCGCCACCAAACCAATCAACATAATGATACCGATCTGGCTGAATATATTCATCGTGATACCCGAATAGCTCATGAACATCAGCGCACCGGCGATAGCCAAAGGTACGGTGAACATCACTACCAACGGATCCTTGAAACTCTCGAACTGGGCGGCCAACACCAAATAAATCATCAGCAAGGCCAAGATCATGGCGAACATCAAACTGGAAGAACTCTCACGGAACTCTTTCGACTCGCCGGAAAGAGCGGTGCGGAAGCTACCATCCAGCACCTCCGAGGCGATACGGTCCATCTCGTCCAGACCATCGCCGATCGTGTATCCTTTATTCAATCCACTGGAAACCGTCGCTGATACGAAACGGTTATAGCGATACAATTGGGGCGGCGCCACGTTTTCCGTAACCTTAACCAAGTTATCCAACTGGATCATTTCCCCATTGTTACTACGTACATAGATCGATTTTAAATCGACAGGGGTATTTCGTTGCTGGCGGTTGATCTCGCCCAATATCTGGTATTGCTTACCATTCATATAGAAGTAGCCCATACGCTGTCCGCTCAACGCATATTGCAAGGTCTGGGCGATGTTGCGGGTGCTGACGCCCAATAAGGAAGCCTTATCCCGGTCGATCTCGATACGTGCCTCCGGCTTGGTGAAGCGCAAGTTCACGTCCGCCATCTGGAAGACCGGGCTCTCGTTCACCTTTTGCATAAACGTGGGCAGGAACTCTTGCAGTTTATCCAAGGTCGGGGCCTGCAATACGTATTGGATAGGCATACCGCCCCGGCGTCCGCCGAAGGTGGATTGCTGTTGTACGAAGGCGCGGGCCAAGGTCTCTTTGCGGACTTCTTTCGACAAGGTCTCGGCGATCTCCATTTGCGAGCGTTCCCGTTCCTTGATATCGCTTAATATGAGGTTTAGCGAACCTCCTCCTTCCCACGAGCGGGTCATGATGGATTGCTTCTCGGGAGCGATGGAGTCGGCTATTTGCTCGATACGGTCCGCGTAGTCGCGGATAAACTCGAAGGTAGCCCCTTCCGGCCCGCGCATATTCACGGAGATCATGGAACGGTCCTCCAAAGGCGATAACTCGGAACGAATGTTCTTCCAGAAGTACCCGATCGATCCGAAAAGAAGGATAACGATAGGGATCGACCATATCTTATGGTTCAAGAATGCGTTCAACGACTTGGCGTAGATCGTGTTCAATCCCTCGAAGAACGGCTCGGTCTTCCGATAGAACCAGTTTTTCTTCTCTCTCCTCTTCAATAGCTTGGTAGCCAACATCGGTGTAAACGTAAGGGCCACGAACGAGGAGATAGCGACCGAACCGGCGATCACGATACTGAACTCCTTGAATAAGCGCCCCGTCATACCTTCCATAAACACGATCGGCAAGAATACGGAGATCAGGGTGATCGTGGTAGATACCACGGCGAAGAAGATCTCTTTCGATCCTTCGATACCCGCCTCTTTCGGTGACATGCCTTGCTCGATACGTACATATATATTCTCCGCCACCACGATCGCGTCGTCTACCACCAGACCGACCGAGAGCACGACCGCCAACATCGTCAATACGTTGACGGAGAATCCGGAGATATACATCACGAAGAAAGCTCCTACCAACGATACGGGGATAACGACGACAGGAACCAGCGTGACCCGCCAGTCGCGGAGGAACAAGAAGATAATCAATACGACCAAGAGGAAAGCCTCGTAGATCGTCTGTTGTACCTCGCCGATAGAGGCCCGGATAAAGCGGGTGTTGTCATACATCATCTCGATCGTGACATCTTCCGGCAGGTCTTTTTGTAATTGCTCGATACGCTTGTAGGCTTCGTCGGCGATCTCGATATGGTTGGCTCCCGGTTGGGGGATGATAACGGTCATAACCATTGGCTCGCCGTTCTTCTTCAGTAAGCTCCGCAAGTCCTCGGGAGCTACCTCCGCACGTCCGACATCACTGAAGCGTACGATATTGTTGTTGTCTTCCTTGATGATTAAATCGTTGAACTCCTTGGCGGTATGCATCAATCCTAAGGTACGTATGGATAAGGAGATCGTATTTCCCTCGATACTACCGGAAGGAAGCTCCACGTTCTCGTTATCGACGGCGTTTTTCACGTCCATCGGGGTCACTCCGTAACCCGCCATCTTGATTGGGTCCAGCCATAGACGCATGGAATACCGTTTTTGTCCCCAGATATCCACGCCACTCACGTTCTCGATGGTCTGCAAACGCTCTTTCACCGTTAGCTCGGCGATCTCGCTCAACTCCATCAACGAGCGTTTGTTGCTTCGGATGGCGATCTGCATGATCGGGGAGGCATCGGCATCCGCTTTCGATACCGTAGGCGGGTCGCAGTCGCGGGGAAGGTAGCGTTGGGCACGAGATACTTTATCACGTACATCGTTCGCCGCCGTTTCCATATCCACGGACAACTCAAACTCTACCGTGATGCGGCTGCTGCCTTGGCTACTCACGCTACTCAATGAACGGATACCCGGGATACCGTTGATATTCTGTTCTAACGGCTCGGTGATCTGGTTCATGATCACGTCGGCGTTCGCTCCGGGATAAGATACGTTGACCGAGATAATCGGCTGGTCTACGCTCGGGAACTCCCGGACGCCAAGGAACCGGTAACCGATAAAGCCGAACAGGAGGATGACCAGCATCATCACTGTCGAGAGTACGGGCCGGTTTATACTGGTTTCTGAAATATTTGCCATCGTTCTTCTCCTTATTCAGTCAAGTTATCAATAGGAACTTTCATGCCGGTACGTAACTGCATCACGCCGGACGTGATCAGCGTATCGCCCACATTCAACCCTTGCAATACCTGTACACGGCTCTCGGTTCGTATACCGATCGTGATCTCTTGAGGCTCGGCCACGCCGTTCTTATATAAGTAAACGATGTCTTTTCCCATCTCGGGGATAACGGCCTCGCTGGGGATGGCTAAAGCGTCCTTGATCTCCCGCTTGCTGATCTCGACGGAGGTATAACGGCCGGGTAAGATATTCTCGCCCGGATTCGGGTAAGTGGCACGTACTTTCAAGGTACGGGTCGCCATGTCGACCTTGCTTTCCACGGCGTAAACGGTCGCCTTATAGTTCTGCATCATACCGTTTTTCTCCATGCGGAACAGGATCGGGGTTCCGTCTTGTACCTCGGCCGCGTAGCTCTCGGGAATGGAGAACTCGATTTTCAACGGGGATATCTTGGTCAACTTCGCGATTACGGAAGAGGAGGAAGTAACGTACGCGCCCTCACTCACGGAGCGAAGTCCGATGATCCCGTCGAAAGGAGCCCGAAGCTCTGTCTGGGCGATATTCGCTTTGACTAGCTCGATATCCGCCATTAGCTTCTCATATTCGGTGGCTACTTGCTCGTAGGCTTCTTGGCTGACGGCGTCTTTCTCCAGCAAGGTGCGTTGGCGATAGACACGATCCTTGGCTAAAGGAACTTGGGCTTCCAGCTTCTTTAGCTGGGCTTGCAGCGGCTTGTCATTGATTTTAGCCAACAGATCGCCCGCCTTTACGTGGCTACCTTCCGTGAAATAGATGGCTACCACCTTACCGGAAGACTCGAAAGCCAAATCCACCTCTTCGTCCGGAAGGGTACTTCCGGTACTCATGATCTTATCGGTTAATGATTGGTATTTCAATACCTCGGCGTTGATGTTAAGTGTCTGGTTTCGCAGGCTCGTGCCCGATGTGGGTACGACGGAAGCGGCATCTTGGGATGCCTTGAACTTGTTTTTCAATTGAGGGTAAGCGATCATTCCCGCTATCATTAATAAGATAGCCGCCGTAACTCCCCATTTCGCTCTCTTTGTCATCATGTTCTCGTATGGTATTTACTGATAATTTACACTCGTTACTCCAAAATATATAACTAAACGCAAGTTTAGACTCTCCTTTCGTAAAAAGGTTTAATCAAAGATATTATTTTTTTGAGAGATGAATCCCCGATTGGGAAGAACGGGAAAAATAAGGGAATTAAAACGAATCTAGGGAGGAAGTCTGATCGGTTTGTGGTAGAAGAAATGAGTGTCTCCTGTCGTATAGATCTTTTCACCTATGTGAAAAGAACGTTTCACAGCCGTGATCCGATCGTTTCACATGGGTGAAAAGATCAGATCACACTTGTGAAACGATCTGTTATAGCTTATGTATGACTTTCATTAACTGCTCGCCCAAGCCAATTGTATAGCCTTGAGAGACAAATACGACACGATTGAACGTATCGGCGATCAAGAAGATCGGCAAGGTATTGGCGTTTTGCAATTTCATCGCTGTAGCCATCTCCTTTTGGATCGCCCCGTCGATATCCAGACCGTATGTGATCGTGCCCGGTAAATCGCCGAACTCTTTCGGATCGAAGTTCTTATAGCCTTTCTCGTCCGGGAAGAGAAGCACGATGCCTCGTCCCCAATCCTCCAGTTCCTTCTTCACGGCGGCGATATCACGCATCGCATGGTTTGTCGGTTCTTGGCGGGAGCCTAGAAGCGCTACGATATAGTAGCCACGTCCGGTAGTAGCTAGCAAGCTAGTTTCCTCGCCGTTGTCCGCACGTTTGAATTTATTCTCGGAGTTGAAATTACCGATCACCTGTATCTCGTCCTTGCTTTCGCGCATCTCCAATTGGATCGGGGTGGTCTTGTCTGCCTCCACATTGAAAAACTCGATCTCGGCCAATACGCTACCGTTTGCCATACGAGTACCGGTCACTAACATATAATTACCTTCATCCATGGATAACGGTTTCTTCAGTAATCCGCTCCAAGTATCTCCCAAGCCCATATCCACATTACCGCCTCTCTCGAAATTCAAGGTCTGTAAAGTACCGTTCGGCAAAACCTTGGCGATCGTGAAGTGACTGTAATATTTCGGGTCTTGCAGCGCCTTGATTGGTTGGTAAGAAGCGATTACCTTGCCTTGTTTAGCGGTCGTCTGTACGGCAGCCTCGAAATCGACGTCTACCCAAGCGTTGTCCTTGAAGTACTGGATCTTGCGGGCTACCGGCTCGATACGTGCCGGAATACCTAAGCTACGAGCCACGGCCACGAAGAAGATATTACGGGAGCCCTTATCAGCGATGCGGGATTTCCATACACCCATCGGCATGATCGGAATACGTTGTGCGTTTAGCGCGTCGTTAATGGAGACGTTATTCTTCACCCAATCCACCAATGCCTGTGGATTCTCTACGGCTTGTTTCGCAAGGGAAGGCTCAATGTTTGCAGCGAAGAAACTCTTATAAGGAGTCAGGAACTCATTGGCCACACGAGGATTCATGATATATTCATTGAACCATTCGCTTTGAACGGCCGGCGTATTGTTTAAATGGTCCGCGAAGACAGACGCAGGTGTATCACGTAGATCCTTAGCGGATACGACATCCAATAAAGCCATCGCTTGCGCACGCTTCTCGGCGGGAGTCTCCCGTAAGAACTTCTCGATCTCCATCCAGTTACCACGGCTACCGATCATGAAATCCTCCGTCTTCATCGGGTCGATACCCAATTCTTTCGCTAAAGCCTCTGCTTTCTCTTCCGTATAGAAAGTAGCTACATATTTATTACGGATAGCGTCTTCTTCCAATAAACGTTTGGCGTTCGCCTCCTTTTGCTCCGGTGTAACTTCTGCGGGGATAGAGCCGTCTACCGGTGGTACGATATCTAGGGCGATCGTCTCCACATCTCCCGGTTTCTTATTCAAGGCGATCGTAACCTCTCCGTCCTTGCCGAAAGAGACCTTGCTGTAGCCGAACTTGCCATCTTTGCTGGCCCATACCAGCATATCCCCTTTTCCGGCGGATAATGAGCATTTGCCATCTGCGTCCGTCTTCTTGCGGGCTACACTGTTAAACTCGGCATAGTTATAAATCTTGAATTCTACCAAAGCGTCCTTTACCGGCTTGCCATTGGCATCCGTAACCGTGATAACAGCTTTAGCCGAAGGTGCGTAATTATCGATCACGTTGATCTCGGTATACCCATCGGTACGTTCCATGACATCCTCCGGGCCATTGTATTTACCGAATACTTTCGTATGCATCAACATACCCCGGTAAGCAGGGCCGTTGAACCAACCCAGATTCAATACCGGTTCGGGCTCGCAAGCGCCGAAGAAATACCATTTACCATTCACCCAAGCTTCTACCCATGCGTGGTTATCATCCGTATGCGCCCAGCGAGGTGTATATACCTGACGTGCGGGGATACCCACGGAACGTAAAGCGGCTACCGTGAAGGTAGACTCCTCGCCGCAACGACCGTAGGCGGTCTTCACGGATGCCAAAGGGGAACTTGTGCGCCCATCGGAAGGAGTATAGATAACCTTCTCATGACACCAGTGATTCACTTCCAGTACGGCGTCGTACAACGAGAGACCCTTCACCCGGTCTTTCAACTCATCAAAGAAAACCATGCGGCTTTCATCCAGATTCTCATTGTTGATTCGTACCGGCAATACGAAATGGCGGAAGATATCCTCTGGGATGCTATCGCCCCAAGGCATCTCATTCCGTGCTTGGAAAGAGGAACGGATGTTTTTCAAATAGAAATCGCCACTATAGTCCGTGATGTCTCCAATCGGCATATAGGCGTACATGAAGGTTAACGCCTCCCTCTCTTCGGGAGTCATTTGATCGTTAAATACTGCGAAAAGGTTTCCGTTAGGCAGAGCGGCCTGTTTCGCTTGGAAATCGTTCTCAACCTCAGCTCGGTAAGCGGCGTCGGTAATAAAATGTTGTTGGTTGTTACAGCTCGTCCATACGAGTAATGTGAACAACAGCGCAAATAGATGTTTTTTGTTCATAAAGCGGATATGTATGTTTGCCAAAAGTAATGATTCTATGCGAGATAGAAAAATTCTCGAACAATTTGTAAGAAAGATTTGTTTTTCTATAGAAAGAATAAATCTGGTCTTCCTGTAAATTTGGGACCGGATTTCTTCTTTTTGTGTGATTATAATTGCAAAAAGTTTACGAACTTTGTGACAAAGTATCAAATCACTAATCATAAAACCCGTTTTGCGTATGTTTCAAAATCCTGAGCAAGTGCTATTAATAGCCTCGGTGATCCTGTTTTTTAGTATATTCGCAGGTAAGGCCGGTTATCGTTTCGGCTTACCCGCTTTGTTGTTGTTCCTTGGTGTGGGAATGTTGTTTGGCAGCGATGGTCTGGGCATCCAGTTCAGCGATCCGAATGTAGCCCAGTTTATCGGCATGTTGGCGTTGAGTATCATCTTGTTCTCGGGTGGTATGGACACGAAAGTTGCGGAGGTCAAACCTATCGCCTCGCAAGGTGTGGTATTGGCTACGCTCGGGGTGTTGGCTACGACCTTTATCACGGGCGGGTTTATCTATTGGTTATTTGGTTTATTTGGCAAATATGTTACGTTGACTTTCCCGGAATCTTTATTGCTGGCGGCGGTCATGTCCTCTACGGACTCAGCCTCGGTTTTCTCCATCTTGCGCAGTAAAGGGGTTTATTTGAAAGAGCGTCTGCGTCCTACCTTGGAGCTGGAGAGTGGTAGTAATGACCCGATGGCTTATATGCTTACCTTGCTTCTGATCGCTTACATACAAAGCGGAGGTATGAATATTTGGGAGGCCGGGCTATCCTTGGTCATTCAATTATCGGTGGGAGCTATCGCCGGTTTCTTATTGGGGAGACTGGCTGTGTTGATTATCAATAAGATCGATATAGATAACGAGTCTTTGTATCCGATCCTTTTATTGGCTACGGCTTTCTTCACCTTCGCCGCTACGACCTTATGTAAGGGTAATGGCTATTTAGCGGTTTATATCGCTGGTTTGGTGGTTGGTAACGCTAAGATTGTTCACAAGAAAAGTATGGGGACGTTCTTTGACGGTTTCGCTTGGTTGTGGCAGATCGTGATGTTCCTTACGTTAGGCTTGCTAGTGAACCCGCATGAGTTATTACCGGTGACGGGTGTAGGTGTTATGGTGGGAGTCTTTATGATCTTGATCGCCCGTCCGATTAGCGTGTTCCTTTGCTTGATACCTTATAAGAATTTCTCCTTCAAAGGTAAACTGTATATCTCATGGGTGGGATTACGCGGGGCGGTTCCTATTATTTTCGCTACTTACCCGATGATCGCCGGGATCGAGCATGCCGGTATGTTCTTTAATATCGTATTTTTTATCACGATTCTTTCTTTGCTGATTCAAGGAACCACGGTTACCCAAGCCGCTAAATGGCTGGATATGGTGGATGAGCCGGAACGAAAGGATGAGTTTGGCATCGAGCTTCCCGAGGAGATCAAGAGCGCTATGAGCGAGATCGATATTACCCCGGCGGTATTATCCCATGGAAATAAATTGATGCAGCTGACTTTACCCGATCATACCTTGGCGGTAATGGTGAAACGGGAAGGCCGCTATTTCATCCCGAAAGGAAATACGGAATTAAAGGAGAACGACAAGTTGTTAATGATCTCCGATAATGACGAGGCGCTTTTGCAGGCGTATGATTCCTTGGGGGTGAAGGATTATACGATGAAGAAGAATTGAAATAATGTGCCAATGGGGGAATGTGCCAATATGCCAATGCAGATCTATTTGTGTAGAATAAGCATTGGCATATTGGTACATTATTTTTACCGTACCGGAAATTCAGTTATACGTAAAGTGGTACAGCCATAAGGGATTAACTCGATGCTTTCTTCGTCGCCCATATCATTGCCTTGCTGGGTAAAATACGAGATAGAACCAGAGGAACCTCTATATAAAGACCACCCATTAAGACGTTTGCCTTTCGCCTTGATTGTAATCGGGGCATTCTCTATGTTCCAAGGATAGTCGGTAGTCACTTTCGTTTTCTCTACGACAAAGTTGTCGTTGATTTGGTCTGGTTCCAAGGATTTATGTGTAAGCGCATAGTTCCAAGGAGAATCTGAAGTCACTTGATAATACCAGTTACCGTATTGAGCCGCCTTCTCTCCTTCAAATGTCTTCTTCTCCCATTTCTCGTTCATCTTCAAGGCATAAACCAATGGCCCCCGTTCGATTACCGCACTGCCTCCGTACCAACGGCTGGCCGCTACTTGCATTGGGAGTTCAACGGTTAGGACATCACCTTGTTTCCATTCCCGGTTGATACGGGCGATCTCCCCGGGATATGCATCCACGACGACATTCTCTCCGTTCAGTTTGATCACCGGCTGATTACACCATGCTGGGATGCGAATATGGAAAGGGAAGAAGGCTCTCTTTATTTTTTTATCCTCGAAAGCGAATTTAAAATGCAGAGTCTCGTCAAACGGATAAGCGGTCTCTTCCTCGATTTGCACGGTCACTCCGTTGGCTACCTTAGCTTTGACACTCGAAGGTGCGTATACAAGAGCGGCTATACCATTATCCGCCGTAGCGTACCAAAGGTTTTGAACTAATTTAGGCCAGCCTTGATGTAAGTTTGAGGTACAACAAGGATAACCCGTAAGTTCTCCGAATAAGATATCCGTATCATCGTGTGGCGTGGAGAAATTACGCCACTCACGAGTAACGGCTACTTGGTTGGTTTGCTGATAATATTGACGGGCAGAGTAATCATCTGTCACTTGAGTCGGCAATGCGTTGTAGGCCACTCGCTCCAGATAATCGGCCCATTGAACATCCCCTGTAATTTCCAGCATCTCTTCCAATGAGAACATCATCTCCACGGCGGTACATAATTCGGAACCGGTAGTCGGCTCACCGAAACGAAGTAGTTCGTCGCCACCCCAAAGCCCGGTCGGGAGACCGATCGTATTATGTATATCCTTTACCGCTTTCTTAACGGCGCATATCTGTTTCGGATCTTGATTCTGTTGATAATAAACAACCGGTTCCTTGAAGCCTTGCGCCAGATTGACACAGTGCAAACTGAGTTGGCGGGATAGATGATCTTGATTTAAGAAGATATCCGTCCAGTTAAACGTCTGTTTGTGAATCAACTCTCCTAAATCCAATAAGAACTTGTCGCCTGTGATATTATATAGCCAATAGACGACCATTAAATTATCACCCCCTCTTTGCTCTCCCCAAAAGGTCCATTTACCTAGTGGGTTTTGAGGCAACTCGGCTAATTGGTATTTAAAATATCGAGTAAAGAAATCAATGACCCGTGTATCGCCTGTGGCTGAGTAATATTGTTGCATTACTTTCATCATCACCATCTTAGGCCACCAATCCCGGGAATTGTCCCGTTGTAATCCCGGTTCGTAACTCCGGTCTGTATCCGGTCCGAAATAGCCGTTGGGCTTTTGGGAAGCCAAGGTCCATTCGACCCATGGCTTTACCTTATCGATAAGCGCTTGATCATTGAGTATATAGGCTAGTGGAAGAAGACCGTCTATCCAATAAGGGCCACGTTCCCATACGTCACCATCACCACCTAGCCAACCATTACGAGGGCCCATGACTTTCTCGTATACTTGATCCAAGTTTCCAGTCATGCCGTTCTTCATCCGTACTAATTGCTCCTGCATCCAGCCGGTAGGCCGGATAGAACCGATCGGTAATTCTATGTAAGGTTTCTGTAGCAACGGATAACGGTTGTTTTTGTAATTAACAGAGATAGCTGTTTTTTCATTAGCAAGCTGATTGGCCGCTACGGAAGTGGTAACGACCATAGCGAGCGATAATGCTAATATTTTAGGAAGAAGTTTCATAAGTTAGTAAATTAGTAGTTTATATCATTCGTTATAATCAATCCATACTTTCATTTTCCCCGCTTTCCGGTTATCCCATGTATAATAAGGGATCAAAGTGATTGCCAACTCATTCGTAGTGGCCTTTATGGTTGTAATCCCATTTAATAATTTCGGATTAAACTGGGCATTAAAAGAGGTGTTCGCCGCGATTTTTAGGTTATCAAAATCTTGAGGGTTATCTACCTCTTCCATGCAATATACGAGAGGCCCTCTTTGTATGGCACGCTTACCGATGTTTTGCTTAACTCTAGGGTCTGCGGTCATCAATTTGACTGGCATCTCCATTGATAAGGAGATTACGTCTCCTTGTTTCCACTCTTTATTTAATACGGCGTATCCTTTCTCTGTTGGAGCTTTTACTAGTTGCCCGTTTACCGATAAGGTATATTGTTCACACCAACTAGGGATACGTAAACGTATCTCTTTTTTCAACGGATTAGAAGGAGTTACAGTTAGTTTTACAGTTCCATCCCAAGGATAATTGGTCTCTTGTCTCAACGTGACATTTGTGTTGTCTGTGTTTATCTCAGTAGAATTACCTATGTACAGATTTACCCAGATCGCCTCATTGGAGGTTCCGTAAATATAATTACCGATAGATGGAAGGAAGCGAGATATTTGGCTTGGGCAACAAGCGCAACCATACCATGCTTGACGGTGATGGTCTCCTTTAGATTCCAAAGGATTAACATAGAAAAAACGATCCCCTTCCAGCGATATACCGGCTAAAGCTCCATTGTACATGGATCGTTCGAGGACATCAATATACTTGGAGTCACCAGTAAATTGATTCATTCGTTGATTCCACAATACCATTCCAACCGAAGCGCAGGTCTCACAATAAGCATCTAGGTTTGGCAGGTCATAGTCTTCTGTGAAACCTTCGTTATGGCGTGAGGAGCCGATCCCCCCGGTAATGTACATATTTCGGAGTACGACATCATCCCATAACCGATTCAAAGATTCGATATATCCAGAATCTTGCTTTAACGCTGCCACATCCGCCATACCACAATACAAGTACATGCAACGAACGGCATGACCAGCGATATCACTCATCTCACGTACAGGTTTGTCATCTTGGTAGTAGAATGGATCCCATTCACCTTCCCCACCTTTCGAGCCATGCCCGTGTCCTCGTTCCTCGATCAACCAATCAGCGAAATCTAGGTATTTTTGCTCTCCTGTGGTTTGATATAGTTTGACAAGGGCTAACTCAATTTCCTCATGTCCGGGAACCCAATCTCGTTTTCCCGGTCCAAAGATACTCATCATGTGATCGGTCATTCGTATACAAACATCTAGTAGTTTTCGTTTTCCGGTAGCTTTATAATAGGCCACTCCTGCCTCTATCATGTGTCCGGCACAATACATTTCATGCTTGTCCATATTAGTCCATCGTTTTTCCGGGGCGGTCAATGTGTAATACGTATTAATATATCCATCCGGTAGTTGGGCGGCGGCGAATTTATCGATCCATTCATCCGCTTTTTTCTCCAACTCTGGATTTGGATTGTTGATCAAACTGTATGCCATGCCTTCCAACGCTTTGTATACATCAGAATCATCAAAGAAAATACCGGAATGTTCCCCTTCCCTTTTTGCCGCATTCTCAAAATTGCGGATGCGCCCTGTCTGGTTCTCGATCTGATCAATACAAACAGGCAAAGTGGTCGATATATGTTTCTTTAACCTGGGAGACCAGAAATTATCTTGTATATGAACTTGTGAGAAGTCCACTTGGTCAATCATTTTGAAAGGAGCTTCTTTATGGGGAGCTTGTTTACATCCCCATAATGTTAGACATGTCAAAGATAATAATACGAACTGTTTCATTTTTTTGAGATTTAAAGTTATAATCTAATCAATGCTTTTATAAATCAGACCTATTGATGTTAGTAGGTCTGATTTATAATAAAAAGTTTAAAGTTTACAAACCATTTTTGTCAAAGCATCTGCTGATGCTACTCTTTTTCCGTCGACGAAGATAAAGAATCCTTTCCCGTTACTATATTTTTTTCCTGTTTTATCATATAGAATACATATTTTTTTATGATGATACATTATATGATCTAGGCAAAAATAGTCCCATTTATCTTCTGGTATCAAAGGATTGACGATAAGAACGTCTTCGCTTTGCGGACGAATTCCTACCAGCCCACTTATGACTAAATCACAAAAAGAGGAGTGGTTGTAGTTTCTGCCTCTCTCTTTAGGTTGGTGATTTTTCAACATGGTTCTGGATATCCAATCTCCCGTAAAAGGATTTAGGTTCTCGTCGATCCAAGGAATGACATTACCATTATCGAGTGTGAGATGTTGGCTTTTTGTATATATTTTCAGTAATGTCCAAAAATCGTCTTTGGATATATAGTTTTGTTCTTGATCGTTCAGTAAATTCGCTAACCCTGTCAATGTCATGGCTGTGGCGAAAGGCCAAGACGGACCATTCCATTGGCATTCGTGCCCTTCATAGACAACTTTGAATTTGGGATGACATTGTTCTGCGGTTGTAGGACCATATGGAGCAAAAAAATGGTTTTTGTCCATTAGAAATTTCCATGCGATAGCATAAGAATGATTTGCTAGATCAAAACTCCAAGGCGTGTAACCATGCAATTCCCTGACATCGCGTAATATTGCTTTGCTATCCATAGGCAGTACTTTTATAAAAGAAGCCTGTTCGTCCCATAGTAAATCAAACATTTTGTTACGGATAGCCTCTGCTTTCTCGTGAAAATAGGAACCTTGAGGATCATTCTTTTTCTGAGCGACCCAAGAAAGAGTATTTGCTTCTGCTGCCATATATGAGTTAATGGTAGCCCTATAGCCATTTCCTCCGATAGAAATTTCCATGCCGTCACGGTTGTCTGTTTGCCAGAAAAGGCCGGTTTCGGAATTAAATTTCTCTTTTTCCCATCCGTTGAAGTTAGAGACCAGTTCAGGATATGACTCTTTTAATATAGAGTCGTTCCCTGTGACTAAAAAATATTGGTAGATTGCATTCGCTATAGGAAAACTATAGGATCGAACATCACCTCCACCCCTTAACCAGTAATAGGCGTAATCATTCAAGTAACGCTGTTCATGTAGCCATCTCCCTTCCCTGAAATGAAACCAAGCTGGACAACAAATTCCGTTATATTTCCCAGCCCAAGAGACATCAGGCAGAAATTCTGTTATTATAAATCCCTCTGGTGTTTCTTTTATATGTTTTCTATAAGTCCACCATCGGAAATAATAAATCTCTTCGATATCTTTATCGGGACATTCGAAAAAAGGAATGTTTTCGGCGAGAAAATCTTTAGCTTGTTTGTTCGATATGGACTGTATGTATATTTCCTTATCTTGCTGGTTGAATTTATCCGCATATAAATCAGATAAATGACGATCTAAAATCTGCCCTTGAATATTTACAGAAAAACAAAGTCCAATAAGTAAATAGAAAATGTGTGTATGACTCCTGCTCATATAATGGTTTTATTGTAGGTGTCCTTCTAAAAGAAGGGCACCTAGGTTGGACATTATGTTTGTTTATAAATAATTAGGATTCTGCTCTAGGTTTGGATTTGAGGTCAATACTGTTTCCGGAATAGGGAATACTGAACGATAATCCCCCTCAGGCTTGTGAGATAACCAGCTCTTTGTCGTATATATACCAAAACGAATGGCATCTCTGCGGCGATGCATTTCCCAAGCAAATTCCCAACCCAGCTCATCATACATCCTTCCGAATTGGATTGGATCAGTGTTTCCTCTATCTACGATTTTATAATCTTCCACATAACCATATTGATAGCAAGTATTTCCCGCTAATTGGGAGTCTGTTACTGTCGCTAATTCAGGATTATCTTTAAACGCCCTTTGGCGCACTTGAGTAACCAAAGTACCAGCCCCGGATTTTCCTGTACGTAACAAGCATTCGGCTTTCATCATCATAATTTCCGCATATCTGAATACAGGAATGTCTGTGTTTGAACTGGAATATGAATTTTCAGCGACCTCAAATTTATTCATTCTGTAGCCTTCCAACTCACTGGTATAATTTCCGCTAGGAATATCCTTCGTGTAGATCAGGGGTTCTCCCATTTTATCATAAGTTCCGTATAAAGGAGTACCATCAGCGGCCAATTGTTGCCCCATAAGCCAAGTATCGGCTAAACGTGAATCTTTTTCATTGTAAGTGTCTATGAATTGAGTAACTCCCATGGCAGATCCACATCCCCAAGGTGTATCAATCGTATTGTATTTCTTTTTTAGTTCACCGTGCCAAGAAAACATAAATATACTGTTTCCCGTAGCGAAATTCTCGTCGTAAGGGATTGTAAAAATGATTTCTTTACAGCTTTCGACACCCAGGGCCCTAAAAAGATCTTTGTAATTTTCAGCTAAAGTGAATTTCCCGCTGTTTATAATATCATCACATTGGGTTATACAGTCATTCCAGCGTGCTTCGTTTATGTAAACTTGTGCGTTTAGATATAAGTTGGCTAATAGAGCTTTGGCTGCCCATTTCGTCATTCGCCCGTAATAATTGCCTCCTACTTCTTCGCTTAAATTAGGTATTACCTCTATAAGTTCGTTTTCTACAAAGTCGAAAATTTCTCTGCGTGTATTTTTGGCAGGTAAATCCATCGCAGTTGTTGTTACAAGAGGAGCGTCCCCGAAATTGTCACATATTTGCCAATAGTAGTAAGCTCGCATAGCCCGAAGCTCTGCTAATCCTTGTGTTTTTTCTGTGTCGGAGGGTGTGGGTATTACCCCTGTTTCAATTTGTTCGATAATTTTGTTACATAGTAAAGCCCCTTGATAGAACCATGACCATATATTTTTCACATGGTCTTGCTCTGAATTCCAGGTTTGATAATGCATACGGCGGTATGCGCCACCATCATCCCAACCAGAGGCATTAGGTGGCATAACGATTGCGTCTGCGCTTACTTCTTGTGCGCAAAAGTATCCCCAATGATCTGATTGGCTACGTAAATAACTATATACACTCGCTATAGAAGGAGTGAAATCATCTACTGTATAATTGTATGTTTGTTCTGTTACTTTCGAATATACGGTCTCATCCAGATTGTTGCTGCAAGAAAGTATGCTAAAAGAGCAGCAAGTGCCTAATAGAATTTTTATATAAGTATTCATGATTTATTGCGATTTAAAATTTAATAGAAACACCAAATGTGTAAGTTCGGGTAGACGGGTAACGGTTTTTGTTATCTACGCCAGGAGTCAAACCACTTAAACTGACCTCAGGATCGATTCCTGAATATCCAGTGATGGTGGCTAAGTTAGAGACTGTCCCATATATCCTTAACCGTTTAATCCATGTATTGAAATTGAATGTATAACCGAGGGTTATATTATCTATTTTCCAGTAGTTGCCTTTTTCGATGTAGTAGCTTACATATTGAAGTTCCTGATCTATCGCCAAAGGAGAGTTGCCAAATTTTGTGTCGAATGCCTCGTTTAGTACATTACCTCTTGCTAGCATGACAGGAGCCCCATATTGTAAGCGTGGCATATTCAAGATATCAAATCCGAAAGCTCCACGCATAGTTACTGAAAAATCGAAACCTTTCCAACTGATAGAATTGTTCCAATTAAGGTAGTGCTTAGGTAAGCCGTTTCCGATGACCTGTTTATCTGTTGGTTGTTGCTCGGAGATTGGTTTAGGGTTACCATCTGCTCCCTCTATGATCCAATGTCCATTATCGTCAATATCAATTGTTTTGTATCCCCAAAAATTACCTATTGGTTCACCTTCTTGAATGCGATGTGTAGTGGTTTGTAATGGTTCTCCGGTGGAACCTTTATCTGAGTAACCACTAGATATAAACTGATCATTAGATAGTGATAATAGCTTGTTTTTATTTGTTGAGTAGTTGGTCGAGGTTGTCCATTGAAAATCTTTGGTTTGTATGGGTATTGCGGTTATACCAACCTCGATACCTGAATTTCTCATAGAACCTGCGTTCGCCACCATACTAGAATAGAGATAAGGTGGAGATGGTACGGTATAATCCCATAGCAGATCCTCTGTTTTACGATTATAATAGTCAATATTACCGCTGATACGATCATCCAGAAATCCGAAATCTATACCAATGTTAACCTCTTTCTTTTTCTCCCATCTTAAATCTGGATTAGCGTTAGAATCTGGGCGGATGGTTTTTATATATAACCCATTGTAATATACATATGTGCCGAAATCCAATGTGTTTAAGGACATATAGGGATCATCGGGAACTGTACCGGTTATACCGAAACCTGCACGTAATTTTAAGGTGGATAGTTCTTCTATATCTTTTAGGAAATTCTCGCCTTTAATATTCCATGCACCGGATACGGAGGGGAAATTTCCCCATTTATGATCTGCGCCAAATTTGGTGGATCCTTCGTGACGAATACTGGCAGCTAGCATGTATTTACCCTTGTAACTGTAGTTTAAACGGCCGAAATAACCAATCAGCCTACTTTCGTTTGCTTCTGAGAATTCCGTGGCTTTGCCATCTTTTAAGGCTTGTCCGGTTTCCATATTATTGTATGTGTAATCGTCAGATGGAAAATCATAGTTTTGCATATAATAATTTTGATATGTATCCTTTTGCCAACTATAACCGGCCAATAGCGTGAATGAATGGTCTTCTAGTAGTGTTTTCCTCCATTGAACTGTTAGCTCTGATAGATCTTGCGCTTTTCGTGTTGTTCCGCGAGATGCGTAACCATTTTTCCCATCTCTCCATGTAGATTTATGGTTTTGCGTCTCGTAATAACCTCGTGTTTGATTATAAGTGTTGGAAGAAACGAGATATTTAATGTCCAAGCCTTCTATTGGAGTGTAAGTGATATTTCCAAACATCCTCAAATTTGTAGCTTGATTTTCTCCTTCAACCTCATTTAGCATAGCGACAGGATTGTAATATTCGTTTTTGGTACTTTCCGAATATTTTCCCTCTGCATTATAGACAGGTGTTGTTGGATTGTATATCAGAGCATTCCTGTAAACCTCGCTGTTATAACTTCCTCCATCCGAGCCAGAGAAATAACTTTGCTTATATCCGCTTAAACTAGCGTTTAATTTTAATTTATTGTTGAACATACGATGTGTAATTTCAATACGGGGATAATACATCTGGTTGTTGGTTCGCTTGATTAATCCATTTAACCCCCTATATTCAAAACTAGCTACATAATTTGTTGTACGACTACCACCTCGTAAGCTGATGTTGTAAATTTGAGTAAATGGGGTACGGGTTACTTGGTCTAGCCAGTCGGTTGTAGCACCATCGTCTTGAGCCCCGGCTACTCCTTCTTTAACTCGTTGACGGTATTTGTCCGCATTCATAAAAGGCAGTCTTTTTATTATTTGTTGTGTGGATATATATGCGTTCACGTCCACCTCTGTTGGCATTTCTCCTAAGGTGTTTTTAGTCGTGATCAGAATTACGCCATTTGTTCCACGTGTTCCGTAGATCGCTGCGGCAGAGCCGTCTTTTAATACGTCTATTTGTTGAATGTCATCAGGTGAAACTGAATTTAAGTCTCCTGGAATACCATCAATCAAAACGAGTGGGCTTGCGCTGGCTTTTAGGGTTGTGATTCCCCTAAGAGAAATTTCGGATGTAGATGTTGGATTTGCGTCTGGTGTGATGATGCTTAAACCCGGTACTTGTCCTTTAATAAGTTGGGCTGGGTCGGTAGACGGTGTTTTGATGAAATTTTCGGATTTGATAGAAGAGATTGCACTTGCGACTTCTCTTTTTTTTTGAGTACCATAGCCAACAACGACTACTTCATCTAAACTTTGTGTATCTTCCGCTAAACGAACAGTTATTTCTTTCTTGCCGTTTACATTGATATCTTGACTCAAATACCCGATGTATGAAATTTGGATAATAGCGTTTTCTGGAACTTCCAGTGTATATTTTCCATTAAAGTCTGTAATGGTTCCGATAGAGGTCCCTTTTATGAGAACGTTGGCTCCTATGATAGGTTCTCCATTTTTATCAATTACAGTTCCTGTAATTCCTTTTTTACTTTGTTGGGGAGATGAATCTCTATTTACCTCTTTTCTCATCAGAAAGATGTTCTTCCCTTCTATCTTATAGATCGTGTCTGTATTCTTGAAGATATTGGACAAAATCTCCGTTACAGTTTGGTTGGAGGCTGTAATTGAGATTCTTCGTTCAAGATCCACTTCTTCAACGTTGTAAATGAAAAGATAGTCTGTCTGTTTTTCAATCTCCTCCAGAATATTGTACGTTTTAGCGTTATTTAGTATAAAGTCTATACGCATATTTTGTGAGCGAACAGAAGCTAATAATCCGGTAGTAAAAATAAATAGTGTTGTTAAGGCTAACTTCATGACTCGAAATATTTTATTTTCCATACATTTGTGATGTTTTAATGTTAGTACTAAATAATTTAAGGATAATTCGGTGCTGACTTCTGCCGGGAGATGCTGCAACATTTCCCGGTTTTTCATACCGATTGAATTTATCGACTTTTCTGTTTCATAGGCATATTGATTTAAGTAGTGAATAAATGTGTTTATTTTATTATAATCAAATTCTCTTCCTCATTCTTCGTATAAGTAAACTTATGTTTTAATTGAAGTACTTTTAGCACATGTTCGACTCCATCCTTAATCCTAAACTTACCGGAGTAACGATACTGGAGTAGGGATGGGCGTTGTACGTCTATCTGGATATCGTAATAAAGTTGTAACTTGTCTATTAGATCTTGGATCGATTCATTTTCAAAACAAAATAGGCCCTCTTTCCACTTGAAATAGTTGTAATCCGAGATGTGAGATGTTTCTAGTCTTCCATTGTTGGCTACGGCGATCTCATCAGGTTTTAGACGAAGACTTTGAGATAACTCCGGTGAAGTTATTTCTACACTTCCTTTTATAAGGGCAGTTTCAAACAATGGGCTGTTGTGATAGGCTTTTACATTAAATTCAGTCCCCAATACTTGGATTGTATACTTTGGAGTTTGCACGGTAAATGGACTTTTTTCATTGTGCTGGACGGAGAAGTAGCCTTCGCCGTCTAATTCCACGTTGCGAGTGTTTGCGCTGAATTGTTCAGAAAATTTTAGGGTTGAGCGAGAGTTTAGCCATACATGTGTACCATCGGCCAAGATGACCTCTGCCCGTTGTCCGGCTGGTACATGAATAGTTTGCATTTGTGCCTTGTCTGGTTGTTGTGTCAATAGTTGTTTACTACCCCAAAAACCAACCAAAAAGATGGCTGCGATCTTTAAGAGCTCGATAGTTATTTTTTGTATTGAGAAATGTCTCTTTCTAACGGAATATTTCTCGTTTGTATCACTTTGCCAAAGTGAGAGATCATATAATTTGCGCAAAGCTAGAAATTCACGCATATTCTCCGGGCTTTCGTCCAACCATGACGCTACTTTCAGTCTCTCTTCTTCGGAAACCTCACCTCTTATATATCGTTGTAGTAATTGCTCCATGAATATCTATTAATTTCGCTTTGTATTATAAAAACGATACAATGAGGTAGATCCCTAGTGGAAAAGCGAAAAAAATTAAGAAAAAAGAAAATAAAATAAGGGCAGGTAATCTTTTAGGTTGATACGTAATACCTTTAATGCCTTAGTTATATGATATTCTACTCCTTTTGCAGTAATGTTGGTCTCTTCCGCTATTTCTTTCACGGTTTTATTCTCGAAACGACTCATCTCGAATATCCGGCGGGTTTGCTCGGGCAATGATTGTAGTGTATTGTGTATGATGGTTTGTATTTCGTGAGAGAATATTTCTTCTGGATCACATGCTTCAAGTGTCGATATACGAATATTGAGTTCACGATCATTAAGTTCCATGATGTTTTCAATGGCGGATTCGTGGATTACTTTATGTCGTAAATAATCTAAGGCTTTGTTTTTTAATATGGTTAGCAGAAGAGTTTCTGAGGTCTCTGCCTCTTGTGATAGGGATAATCTCCAATATTTCACGAGAGATTCTGCCACGATATCTTCTGCCGCCATATCGTCGTGTACATATGATTTTGTAAACAGAAATGACCGTCGGTAATTTCGTTCATAGATACTATTGAAATCATCTCCTTTCATTTTCAATGTAGATTGGATGACAAATGTAGAAATTTTTGGATAGAAAAACAGTATTGGGCTAAAAAAGATGTTAAGAACAGATTGAGCGGTGAAAAATGGATATCTTTGTGAAAAGCATTAAATCATTAGGTCTTATGGATATAGGAATGCGGAACTACGATCTTCGGACTTTAATTGATGATGTGGAGGCGGAAGCCTCGTCTTTCTTATATCGGGAAGTTTGTTCGGGAATTGAGATCTGGAGATGTGGATGCCTTCCTCACTCGTTTAAAAGCCTTTTTCGCTGATTTCCCTTATGAGTTAAAGGCTAAAACGGAGTGTCATTATCAAGTAGTGTTTTATCTGGTGTTTAAATTGATGGGACAATTCTGTGATGCGAAGGTGCGCGGTGCGAAGGGACGTGCGGATGCGGTAGTAAAGACGAAAGATTATATTTATGTTTTTGAGTTCAAGCTGGACGGTTCCGTGAAAGATGCCTTGAGGCAGATTGACGAGAAAGGTTATCTGCTGCCTTATGAGGCTGATGGGCGTGAACTGGTGAAAATAGGTGTTTCCTTTAGTAAAGAGGATCGGAATCTGGGTTGTTGGGAGATTGTTTAGACCTGCGCTAAACCACTAGAATAAAGTTTCCCAAGTGAATAACTTATCACTTCCTAACTCGTAAGCTTGTGGCTTTTTAAAACGCAAAGTATTTACTTTAAAACCTAGTTTA
>OCAM01000278.1_pt1 | contig 55391 bp, 61 predicted proteins | sample 1538281 | NCBI WGS metagenome assembly OCAM01 (sample SAMEA2580273, study PRJEB22360) | human gut metagenome | biome: human gut; feature: human-associated habitat; material: faeces | place: Denmark | collected 2008/2010 | reverse complement strand
ACGGACGGCTTTATTTGAACGAAGAATATCGACACCCAAGACACGAGCAAATGCACCAGCTGTTTGCATGTTTGCTGCAACATCAGCTCCTGAATTAGCCGCAAGATATTCATCACGCAAATTAGTAGCATCAGTTCGAGATGTTACAAGGACCATATTTTGCAAGTCTTCATCAGAAAATAGGTCAATCGCTTTACGCAAATCTGCAAGGGTGATTTTACCAGCAGTTGCTGTTGTTACTTTTTGAGTAGAAGAGTCAAGCAACGTTAAGAGATCATTATCAACTTTGTCTGCTAGTGACAGTGTCAATTGGTTACCAGCTTCACCGATAGGGTCTCCAAGACCTGAAAGCATAGCTTCATCAGTAATTTCTACACCTTTTGCAGCCTTTTTAACTTTGACATCCGCAGTAGTTTTACCAAGTTGATCCATCGGAATTGCTGCACCCTCTGCAACATCTTCTGCTGGTCCAATATAATCCCATTTGGGATAAGTGATTGTGTCTCCTGGTTTACCTGCAAGTGTGTCATCAATATCTGCAAGTGCAGCAAAACGCAATTTGTTTGGTAATTTGGCTGAAATCATGTCAGCCATTACTTCTGGGATAACTACATTTGCAGTAGTCGTTTTTCCTGTTGCCATATTCTAAGCCTCCTTAAGCTTTTGATAGAGTTCTTTATCAGTTTGATAAAGCTCCATTTTTTGGGCATAATTCATTTTGCTGAATGCCTCTTTTGTGACTGGCGCATCTCCAGTATTCCGGCTTACTTTTGGCGGATTTCCTGCAAGAAGTGCCTTGGTTTTAGAATCAATCAATGCTGTCTGTTCTTTAACAGCTTCATCAATAAGCGCCAAAACTTCTTCATCATTTTCAACCATTGCCAATACTTTAGAGAAAGCTTTTGGCAAACCCTTTTCAGATAAATCAGCAGCAATTTGAGCCTGTTGCTTTTCTTGCATAAATGCTTTACGATCAGATTCAAATTTTGCACGTTCATCATCAAACTCAACTTTGGCACGCTGTTCTTTGCTCATTTTTGCAAAGTCACGTTCTCTTTGAGCTTCTTCAAATGCTTCAAGTTGTTTTTTTAACTTGTTGTTTTCTACTCGCATTTTTGCAAAGTCAGCATTCGAGGCCCCATCGTTTACCGGCTTCGCTGGTGGGTTTTCTGCTGGTGGATTAACTGGATCAGTTACTGGTGGTGTTTGCACTACTGGTGGTGTGTCTGTATTTGGTTCACTCATTTTGATTCTCCTGGTTTAAAGCTCCGCAGCTATCTAGTGACAGTTAAAGTCAGGACACTGATTGACTATTTACAGTAATTTTCGCACCAAAAAAAGGGCACTCCTATATAGTTTTGTGCCCTTTGTAAAAAAATATTTAATTAATAAAAAAATACTGACATTAAATCAGTATTTTTACTTTTTCAAATTATAAAGCCATAGTGTCCCAAATATCTTCTGGTAGTTCTTCTATCGGCTCATTACTATTGATAGCTTTGTCAATAGCAAGTTTCATGTTTTGATAACCGATCGTTTCAATGTATTCGGTAGCATCATGAACGGGGTCCCAATATCCAACGATTCTTTGTGGAAATTTGGTCTTAAAATGTTGTTCATACTTTTTTTCAAGTAAATCAAATTTATCCATTTTTCTATCCTTTCAAATACATTCCGATTATAAAATTTAGATATTCTAAATCATCGGTTATTTTCTTTCGTATCAATTCACTGCTTCTTGTAGGTTGCGAGAAAATTTTTCCATCCTCAGGCTCAAAAATACTTTCCAAGCCCATGCTTAATACCTCTGTAGCATTTTTATATGATTTACCGATGTATGGGCTGATAAAATTATCTTTCTTAGTCTTTTCACCACGACGATACCAGTATTGCAAGTCCTGCATATCTATTTCTTGCTCACCTTTAGTTCGGTATTCAACAAATTCTTTTGATAACCTCAAAGCTTCCGGATTGAAAAATTCTACGTAATGTCCAATTTCATGAAAGCTTACTGTATTGCTTCCCTTACTCAACATAATACTTACAGCATCATCTGCTATACCGCTCCGCCATGTTCTTCCTTTAAATCCAACACTACTAAAGAATCCCCTCTGTGTGTCTTTAGTATAAATGGATTTTCCATTAACAAAAGCATATTCAGCCCATTCTTTAGGGTAATAAGAAAATGCCTCAGAAACACGTCTTCTGGCTTCTTTTCCAGAACCTTTAGACCAACCATTTTTGGGAACTTCCCCACCAATTTCACGGAAATTAGAAAAGATTTTCTTTAGTTCATCCTTGTTACCAATATTTTCAGCAATATTAAACTGTTTATTTACCAGTGCTCCTAGGCTTGTCAAATCATTATGGGTAGCGGTTTTTAAATTGATACCATCCATAAATTTCTTTATTTCACTTAATGAATTACTTGCTTTTATTATACCATTATTTTTATCAGTAGCACCGTATTTTTCTAACATTCCATCAAATGACTTTTTAACTTCTTCTGCATTGTTTCCGTTATAGTCTTTCATGGCTTTATCAATAGACGCATTACCTTTTTCAAGATAATCATCAATATCAAAATCAGGAATAACTGGGATAATGGAACATCGACAATTAGGGTGCATTGGAAATAACGACTTGCCGAACTCCGCATTCTTTGTATCAAAGACTTTCCCATTCATAGGTCCACAAACATCACACGCTTTAGGTTCCGCAATCCACTCATATTCTTTATATCCAGCTTTACCTATTGCATCCTTCGCCATTTCTCCATAAACTCTGCTCGATTCTGTCCGCAATAATCTCTCGGCTTCAAATCTTGCAGAACCAAATATTCGATTTAAGTCTTTAGTCAAAGCTGTTGGGTGTTTCCCTTGAATAATCATTTGTGGAATCATTCCATCAAGCACACCTTTTAACTTATCGTTGTAGCCCCAGATTCGGTCAGAGAATGACGTTTGCTGCCAGCTACCATTGATTATTCCTTTTAGTGAGTTCTCGCTAAAATCAAGCGATTTGACGGTTCTTCCAAGTATTCCGGCTTGTCGTTCTGCTTCTTCTTTAGCTTCTCTAAGTAGTGATTCTTTGACGTGCTTATCTAAATCATCACTGCCCTTCAACATCTCCAACCCAATATCAGCTTTGAGCATTTCTAATCGATTAACTTTCATGGTCAAATTATAAAGTTTAAGCCGCTCATTTGCTTCTGCTGAAAAGTCTTTATTTTTCACATACTCTTTTGCCTTACTCTCAAATTCTTTTACATCAAATTTGCTGACAGACTTTTTAACATCCGCTAATGTCCAGCCTTGTTTTTGATTATAATATTTAGCATAGAAATTATTTATATCACGTTGAATATTTAATTGAACCTGATCATAGATTCGTTTTAACTCTTTATCATAGTTTTTTTGAGCTTCAAGAATCTTTAGCTGATTTTCTTTTTCACGCTGTCTCCAGTAGTCCCGACTATTCATCTAACTTCTCCGTATTTGCATTTGTATCAGTCATTGTTGGCAAGGTTGGTAGCTCGTCTGCCTTTTCCATCTCGTCAGCAACTTGTTTTGGATTATCAACAATTGAAAGCACACTAAGTTGAATATCTTTGGGAACAATACCTTCAAGATTTTTAGCTGTCGTAGCTTCATCAGCTATATTGTTTGGTAAGTTTCGAGTAAATTTATAGTTGAGTTTTTTCCAAGCATCTTCCGAGTACTTGTTAGTAATAGACTTAACTTTAAAAATCATTTTGTACCATTTTTTCATGGCTACTTTTAATTTTCGTTCTTTTGCTTGGGCCAAATCCTTCATGGCTTGCAATTTGTATTGTAATGAAACTCCACTGACAGCATTACCAAATTCTTTGTCATTGATATTAGCAACCATGGCAATTTGAAATATTAAATCTTGCAGTCTATTTAGCAAATTCTCTTGAGTAGTATCTCCATTAGGTTTTGTAAGGAATTCAACAACAATGCTTTTCCCGTCTGCACCTTCCATGTTGATTACTCGATTATCTCTCAATTTCTCAAGAGCATCTTTATCAAGTTCAGCACCTAGAATCTTTAAATAAGCATCTGCAAGTGCATCAACATCATTCATTTTTTCTGATAAAGTCCGATTGACTGAATCAATTAAAGTTTTGACATTTTCAAAAGCGGATTGACGTTCTTCGTTTTCCACAATCTCAATCAGTGGAATACCACCATAAGGATTTATCTTTGGTTCATCAGAAACAAACCCTGATGTATCTCCGATAAAATCAACAATTTCTTCCCTTGTTGTATATCTTCCTGAAAACTCACCGGTGGTTTGATTTGTGCTGTAATAAACTGAAAATAATGGACGTTGAAAGATAGTATCATCATAGACAACAAAAGCTTCAAGCGGTGTAGCATAAGTGATTAATGTTTCTGAGTTCTCGTCTTGAGCTAGATAAGCATAAGCTCTACCGTAAATTGAAGCAATCTTTGCAATTTCATACTCCATATCGTCCATATCGTTTTCCATTCGATAAGTATCAATAAATTCATTCACTTCCGGCTCATCACTCGTAATCTTAACGGGAACACCGATGAAATAAGAAGTGTACCTATCGACAATATACTTCGGAAAGTTGACCATAATTCTATGATCCGGCTTCCCATTCTCTTTTTGCGGCTGCGTTAATATCTTATGCTTACCAACATAATAATCATAGTCCTCTTTGAACTTATGGAGCTGTTGGCTATGAAGTGTGATAGCCTCCCGGATAAGCGACTCAGTGACATTAGTTGTTGAACTAATCATCACTTTATTTTTTAACAGTGAAATATTACTCATATTAATCCTTTCAAAATGTTTATTTTGGGTTTAGTAACTAAGGTTTCAGCAATCAAAGTGGTTGCATCGGGAGCGTCATCATTTTTATTTTTACCTTCACGTTGAAATGTATTCATTGCATTAAAGTATTCCGGCCAACGTGTTCGCCAATCACTGGGAAAATAAATAAAATTTTCAACCCAAGAAGAATTGGAAAGGATTCTTGCTTCTTTATTTGCCGTCTGCGCAAAATCTTCAAATACACATCCCGCATATCCCAAAGCTCTTGTTATCCTTTCAACTGCCCTCATGTGTCCACGACCACCGTTATTCATTTCAAATCTTGCCCTGTTTACTCTGTTCCTAATCATTTGATTAGCCTGAGCTTTTTCAGTGATTTCCATCGGCTCTTTTGTATAAAGAACATCTAAAACATAGGCCTGTTTATCTCTTGTTTCTCCGAAGACAATTGAACACAAATAATCTTTCCCTTTATCGGCAGTATCAGTAACATTCCATATCTTCACAAAATCAGGGGTTGAACCATCATAAGTTTGGAATTTCTGATAAAGTTTTCCTTTTATATCAATTGGTATTTGCTGATAGTTAGCGCTGGCAATATCAGCTCCCATAGTTTTACGTTTCCTGTCGTACTCAACTTTGCTAAGTATTTCATCACATAGCATTTTTCCGCTTTCTTCGTTGTAAACTGGGAACGATACTTTTTTTACTCGATATCCTGATTCTGGAAGTTCTTCCAATGCACGACCAGCTAAATCTCTTGAATGCCAGCGTGTCATAACTATTATTATTTTTCCGCCTGATTCTAAACGTGATAGCATGGTATTAACAAACCACTCCCAATGTTTTTCAAGAACAGCAGCATTGTTTGCTTCATCAGCATTTTTGATTACATCATCAATTACGATTAAATCAGCACCAAATCCTGTTGCAGTTCCTCCTGGGGAAGTTGCTAAATAATTCTTATATCCATTTCCTGCTAAACTCCAAAGGTTCATTGCAGAGTCTCCGTATTGAATCTTTGTTTTCGGAAATATATCGTTGTAAACAATTCTTGTATCATCAGCTTTTATTTCTTGTATTGTGTCGCGAACTCCTTTTGAAAAAACAGTTGAAAGAGTTTCATTATATGATCCAGTCATAATCTTTAATTTGGGGTTTTGGCCAAAAAGCCACTGTTCAAATTTATTTAAAGTCAACGATTTTCCATGTCTGGGAGCGGTATTTAAAACCAGTACCTCATGTTCATCATCAGTCATAAAGTTCTGCAGTTCATTACAAAACGTTTTTAAATAAGCTCTATCAGGTTTATAAAAGTTTGGCATTGTTAGTTGTGCAAAGTCCCAGAAATAACGTCTTGATAGTTCGAGCTTTGCCCCCATCGCTATACTATTCATTTTGATTCGCCAACTTTCTAAGTTCCTCTTCAGTTAAATTAGTGAAAGGATTTACAGCAACACCACCGGAAAGTTCTGTTTCTTTCTTATCTCGCCATTCTTTTGGCTTCCTGTTTTTAAGCCAGAAAATAGCTGCAGTCGTATCTGGAGCAACTGTTTTGGTGACCTTCTTAGTTACTGACATTCCTTCTTTTGTTAGTTCCTCAGTAGTCTCTACATAATCAAAGCCCATAGCACGTTTTAGCAGTGCATTTTCCACTTGAATATCAACAACTTCCTTTCCCTTTTTAAGGACGGAAGAAATAGCAGAATGATTCTTTTTCCAATCAGTGAAAGTTCGCTCAGAAACTCCTATATTTGATGCTATTTGTTTATCTGTGAGACCATCTCGGGCCCAACCCTCTATTTTTAGAAGTCCTTCTTCTGTTAACCAGTCTTTGTATTTTCCTTTTGCCATAATCTCTCCTTTCACAGATTTTTACTTATTAACAATATTTTTCCACAAAAAAAAGGGCACAGAAACCTCTTTTCGTGCCCTTTATCTTATTAACATACCTTTTTTCAATGCCAGTTCTTCAAGTATCTGGTACCTTATTTCATAAGCCTTTCTACGTTTTACTCCCAGATATACCGCTCCAATTGTTTCCCAATCAAGATGCCTGTCTTTTCCCCAAAGACATTCTTTTACAATTTCTTGTAAGTCTCCTGGCAATTCATCAAAAGCATTGTTAATATCTTTTTCTAAGTTATTGTAGTAATCCACAGATTTATTATTTTCTCGTTTTTCAGCTACTACTTTAAGAAATCCAATCCGTGGATAACTTCGCATTTCCTCCTCAAGAAAAGCCAATGTTTCTGAACTCAATTCTTGTTTTTTTCTCATTCTCTACCTCCAAAATATGCTATAATTGAGATAAAGAAAACCTATTTTGAAGCCCATTGCCGTGGGCTTTTTTGTTTTATTTAATAATCATCCCACGATACTTTACTTTTAAGGTTCTCAAGTTCTGTTTCAACATGAGCCAACTTATTTTTTAACTTTAGGTTCTCATGGCGCACTATCTTAGAATAGCTATAAACATAAGATACCCAGAACATTAGAGCAATGCCAATAATTATTAGCCAAGGGACAAGTATCATCATTACTTATCCTTTCCATCTACAATAGTACTACCTGTTCCATCAACTGTAACCCAACCAAATTTAAGTCGTGCTTCAGCTTCTTTATATTTGATAGTTTCATCTGTGATAGATTTATTTAGTGCGTCATTTGCTTTTGCTTCCTGTTCTTTTGTATAGAGTTCAGCATCAGCTTTTGTTTTAGCTACATCAGCATCTTTTTTGGCGTTAGTAAGAGCTGTTTCTGCGTCTTTTTTAGCTTTTTCGTTTGCTTGTGTTGCAGCGATAATACCATCAATTGTTTGTTGTGTAGCTTTATCTACATCAGGAACACCTAAAGTAATATCATCTAGGACATAACCTTCTTTAGAAAATCGGTCTTTAAGATCATTGATAAGCTCAGGCTCAAGATTTGAAGCTTTCCCTGTTAAAATATCAAGCAAGCTGTGCTTTACATATTCATCCCGTAAAGCGTTTTGTGTTTGAGTACGTAACCATCCGTTTTCCATAGCTTCACCAGTTACATTACCAAACTTTTTATAGATATCCACGATTTTATTCGGTTCAACGTGATAGGAAACTTTTAGTTCAACATCTACACGCTTACCATCTTTAGTCGAGGCAACAATAGGTTTTCCATTTTTCTTATCATCATTATTGAAGTCTGCCTGTACCATGCGTGTTGGATAACTTACAACATCCTTGAAGAATTCAAAATGCATTCCTGGTCCTACTGTTTTGTCAGAAGCGATTTTACCAGTCTTTGAAATAACCACCCCTTGATAGCCATTATCAACTTTTTCGATTGAAGTCAGAGCGATAGCTCCACCAATAACTATTACTGCTCCTGCTGCGATTGCTGCTTTAATTTGTGTACTATTCATATTCTTATTCCTTTCAGTTGAGTTTAGCGAGTTCCTAGCTCAGTAATTTAATTGGCTGCTGAATTAAACAGCGATGGTAATCTAAGAGATTTGTATATTTCTTTTTCCAAATCATCTTTATACATGATTCCTTTCGGAGTATAAACCATTTCTCTTGATATTGGAGCTGCCATCGGAAGACTAATGTCTCCTACAAGTGGAGCACGTAACATTCCTTTTTCCTGCTTTAATCCGCAAATTTTACAGACATCAATCAAGTAGCTATCAGTAGGCTTCCAAATATGCTCATGCTTGGTCATTCTTAGCAGAGATTGGACTGCTTTATGTAAATCTGGCGTTTCTATAATTCTTTTTACAACATTATCTACTGCGCTTATAACTCCTTTTAGCATACTAGATATTTTCTCTACAAATTCATCCGTATCGTTACACTCTAACTGATTGAGTAAATACTTAATTTCAGCATTTTTTTGTTGCATCTTTTTGATATGATTCTTTTTGGTAGTTAATCTCTGCTTTTTCCAACTTGATTTCAAATTCCATATCCTTTCTTATACTCATAGCTTAGAGTTTCATTTCTATTATTTTTCAGGCAAACATAAACATCTTCGATTATCACATCATCATCTATGCTTCTTTTAATTGCTGAAATTGTAACCGGTAAAACATGCTCGAAACTTCTTGCTTCCTTATGAATTTCAGGGGTCATCCTGCGTTTTATTCCTGGTGATATTTTCATCAAATCACCTTCTCTGTAAATTCATCTTTTCGAGCAACTTTTTTCGCAATCGTGATTGGTAAACCATAACGAGCAGCGAACATCTTTGCCTTAATTTTAAACTCAGGTAAAATCATACCTTTCACATCAATTACTTTGATTAAGTTGCCAGCATCATCGTAAAAAGTAAAATCTGGCTTGTAGTAAATTTCTCGATAAGCTTTCCCATTAAGTCTGAACTTATCTTGCAAGACAAATTTTTCTTGCATTTTCATGTTTGGCTCATGCTTATGCAACTGATAGTAGATACTTTCAGCCTTACTATCAAATGTGATGCCATCAACCGTTACTTTTTTAGCTCCGTATTTGTGGGCCATCAGTCTTCCTCCCCAAACATTTCAGCCAATACTTCGTCATGTAAATCTACATCATAAACTTCAAATGCCTCAAGTATTTTCGCTTTTGCGTACTCTTGCATTTGCTCTGCTGTGTACACTTTCCTACTTTTTTCAAAGTCCAGAGCACGTTTGTCCTGATAATCACTTGGTGAACCGTAATTTGCAAGTGTTCTGTCAGATACAATTCCAGTCCATTTATAATTATCGCTATCATAAATAGTTGTAATTTCTCCAGCCGCTTCAATCTCGTTTAGTTTCATTTTTCACCTAAAATCTTTCCACAGCGTTCAGCTAATGATTTTGCTTTTGCTGAAATCCGCATCAATTCACCAGCAAGTCTGAAAACTTCTGTTTTTCCATCTTTACGGCCTGTAGCGTTTTTAAAAATATCTTCAAATCCCATTTTTCACCTCTTCCCAGGTATCTTCTAGCCAGTCAAGTAACATGTTCGTCTGCTTCATGACCAGCGGCTGTGAATTATATTTTGTGCTCAACTCTCCAAGTGAATTTACAACCCAGTTCCAAAAATCATCATTTCCGAACCCTAATTTTATCGCCTGTGAGTTGCACTCTAAAATCCAATTTTTAACATCGTTGAAAAATTTTTCATAGTCCAAATTTTCCACCTCTATTTTCTAAGAAACTTTTTTAATTTTTCTTTTTCCTCCACCCACCCTCGCACGACTCGGTGGGTGTCAATGACTTGTCAAAATTTGCAAACCCAAAAGCAAATTTGACTTGTCTGTACACCTACACCCATCAGGTAATTATATACGTAGTATATAATTCATTGACACCCTTTTTTGACAGGTGTCAAAGTGTCAATTTTTAGTTAATTTGACAGTGTCAAAAAATATTACTTTTAGTTAATTTGACAGTTTGACAGGGGGTATCAATTTAACTAATTTTTTGACAGTTTGACAGGTTCGATAAAACTTATAATTTATTCATTATTTTCTAATTTAGTTATCCAACCTTTATCATCAATTGTCAAAGTTTCTTGTTCTTTAATCCAATTTTTTATAGTGTTCCGTGTAACTTTATCTTCAAAATATGTGACTATTTCTCCGATTCGGATTTTACCTGTCCCCTCCATATCAAGCGATTCAAAAGCAGTGTGAAGTTTTTCAGTATTCTTCTTAATTCGTTCAGCTTTCTTTTCTGCTGAGGAGCGGACATCTGCACTTTTTTTACCACCTTTTGACCATTTGTTATCATTTGCTCCAACTGGTTCAAGGTCTTTCAGAACTCCAGAATCATCGGAATAATGAAGCGGATAATTAAACCACAGATTGACTGGTTCAAACTTTGGAAACTCTCGAAGTGTTCCTTCAAGTCTCCAAGCAGTCATCAACTTCACAACTCGTTGAACTTGTTCCAATTCAAAGCCGGCAATTTCTCTTGCACGTTCATCCCCAAATGCTAAAGCCAAATGTTTTCGCATTTCAGGCGCTGACAGAAAATCATCTTGGCCAATTTCATTAAGATATTCAGGCTTTTCATCTCTGATTTTAGCTGCATAGAAGTTAGCGACTGCCCTGGCATCTTGTTGCTTTCTCAAACTGTCCGTCACTTCAAGCTCAATTAAGTCAAGAATTGCGTCAGGGTCTCGGGCAAATACTCCAGAACCAGAGCTTCGGTCCATAGAAGATTTACCGCCCTGTGCTCCTTTTGAGTGGTGGTGGCAGTAAATAACAGAAGTTCCAAGTTCTGCAGCTACTTTGTCAAAGTTATTTGTAAACTTGGCCATTTGTTCCGCATCATTTTCAGAACCTGTCAGTACTTTATAAATTGGGTCAATAATCACAGCATCAAATTTTTCTTTTTGAGCACGTCTGATCAGTTTCGGTGTCAGTTTATCCATTGGAATAGAATGACCACGCATGTTCCAAATACTAATATTCTTTAAATGATTTGGTGGAACATTCATCCCCTGGTAAATATCTTTGAATCGTTTATAAGCTGAGGGGCGGTCAAGCTCCATATTGATATAAAGGACTTTTCCACGTTCACAATTAAATCCAAACCAAGGAATCCCCTCCGCAATCGCAATACACATCTCCATCAATGCAAATGATTTACCGGCTTTTGATGGTCCGGCAATAAGCATTTTATGACCCCTACGTAAAACTCCGTCAATCAAAACTGGTGCAAGTTGTGGGTCTTCTTCAAACATATCCGCAAGACTTTCAAACTCTGGCAAGTCATCATTCAAATCCTCAATGTAAGTTTGCCATTCTTCCCAGTTCGCTTTACCAATATTTGTATCGATAAGGAATTGCTTGTGATCTCCACGAATTACACCAGGCATTCGAGATAAACGAGATGGATTTTTATTTTGACCATCAACTTCAAGGCCATTTTTATTACAAATTTTATAGAGGTATTCAACCCGCTCACGGTATTCGTTTTTGTCTTTCGCATCAACTTTTACAATGCCATGAACTGATTTCCCACCAGAATAGACAAGCGCAGCAATTGGCAATTCTAATTCACGCATGATTGCATTTTGCTTTTCAAGTCCTAAATTATCCGATTCAACTAGAGCATATTTAAACTCAGTAACATTTTCATTTTTTACCCCTTTACCATCAAGAGGATTGAAACGAATCCAAGCCCCACCAAGAGGGTCAGAATCTCCCACAATATAACTCAAGTCTTTTTCATCTTTATACTTTTCTAGTTCATTGAGTAATTCTTCTGCGGTTCTAGTATAGTTGCCTGCGCCACTGACAGAATATTTTCCGTCATCACGCAGCCAAGATTTCATGACATAGCCAATGTAGTCATCATTTTTGAAAAGCGTTTGAATATAAGTTTTAAGCTGTTCTACAGGTTTCCAATTATCATCAGGCTCTCTGATTTCTTGACCTTCAACCCAAGATTTATCAATGAACTTATAATCTCGTGCTGCGCTCACCTCATCGTCCCAGCCTAAGAATTCGTTCCCATCATACCCTTTATAAGAATTAGAAGACCAACCATTTTCTTTTGCTTTCATTGTGATAAATGCACCAGTAACTGGTGTAGCACCGTTATGGCCAAGTGAATCCCACTTTGATTCCATTTCTCGTGCATTATATCTACTGTCAGATTGTGACCAGCTGTCCCATACATCAAAGGTATAGCCCTCGAACTTCAAAGCCATTCCAACTGATACCCAGTCCAGATAATCAAGTGATGATGGTGAGATATATTCAAGGAGTGGCACTAAATCAAATTTTTCTTCCAAGCTTAAACTCCTTTATATTCTTTCGGATTAATGTCAACCGGAATTCTCCAACCATTCCCAGCAATACGGTCAATTAGACCTCGTGCTTTATTAAATTCCCAAGTCCCAACATGTTGAAAACCACGACTTTCTAAGAATCTAATTTGTTTAGGTGTAGTTAAACCTGACATTTTCCGTTTATTTAATTTATCAAGTAATACTTTAGCTTTCCCAGAGTTTTCAATTTCTTCTGGAAAGATGCCAAATTTTTCAAGTGCTGCAATTTGTTTATCAGAAGCTGGTGCCATTTCCCAACCAAAAGATGGGGCATAGTTTATCAGGTCTTCTGATTGAATAGAAAGTTCAAACTGTAGAGGGTCCACAAGTTTTCGTTTCCGTTTTTTCATCGTTGCTAATTTTTCTGCCAGTGAGTTTTCTCGGTCTTGAACTACTTCACTTTCAGCTTCCTTCGCAACTTCTTCTAAGTCAAAGAGTTGTAGCTGATCATCTTCTTCGACCTCAGCCATTTTTTCAGTCATCTTTTTGGCAATTTCATCATCTTTAGCAATCAAGTGTGCTGGATGAACTAGCTCATGACGTTCTGTGTGCCAAAGGAAATCTAAAATTAAGCAATCTTCTTTTCCTTCTGCCAAACGCAATCCACGACCAATACATTGAACATAAAGCGGACGTGATTTTGTCGGTCTCAACATAATGACACAATCTACTTCTGGTGAGTCCCAACCTTCTGTCAGTAACATTGAGTTGCACAGTACGTTATATTTCCCGTTGTCAAAGTCTTCTAAAATCTCCGCACGGTCCTTGGAATCTCCATTGACTTCTGCAGCTCTAAATCCTTTTTCATTGAGAATATCTCGAAACTTTTTAGAAGTTGCTACAAGCGGTAAAAATACAACTGTTTTTCTATTTGAACAATTCTTGACCATTTCATCTGCTATTTGATAAAGGTAAGGGTCTAATGCACTTCCAACTTCACTTGCTTTAAAGTCACCGGCTGACATTGAAACGCCAGATAAATCAATTTTTAATGGGATAGTCATTGCCTTCATTGGTGACAAGTATTTATTTTTTATCGCATCAGGCAAGGTGTATTCATAAGCGAGCGACTCAAAGAACTCACCCAGATTTTTCTTGTCTGTTCTGTCAGCAGTGGCGGTTACTCCCAAAACTTTAGCTTCACTAAAATATTCAAGGACTTTCTGATAACTACTGGCCAAAATGTGATGTGCTTCATCAACAATGATTGTGTCGTAATAATCTTGTGGGAAATCTTGTAGCCTTTTTTCTCTCATTAAAGTTTGAACACTTCCGACTGTCACGCTATAAAAAGAATTCTTTGCGGTTTGGTCAGCTTTTTCAACTGCAGCTTTCAATCCCGTTACTTTGAAAAGTTTATCTGCAGCTTGGTCAAGCAATTCGCCACGGTGGGCCATAATTAAAACCCGCTCACCTTTGCTTACTAATTGTTTTGTTAAATCTGAGAATGTCACGGTTTTACCCAATCCGGTAGGAAGAACGAGTAGCGTCTTCTTGACACCACTCGCCCATTCTTCTTGGATTCGGTCATTCGCTTCATTCTGATACGGACGGAGTTCCATTATTATCCTCCTCTAAATCAAAGCCCATTTGAGGGTTTGCTTTACCTTCTAATTCAAGTGCTTTCGTCTCAGCATTATAATAATCTTCATCACATTCAAATTTTGCTGTGATAGTATAATCTTTCTCTTTATATGAGAAGTCTTGACCGATACTTACTAACCATTGAGAGAAGCTTTTTACAGCTTCTGAAAACTCAAATTTAAATTTTCCTGTTAGATTTTTTTCTGCAATCATTTTCTATCCCCCTTTAAAAGTTGTAGCCAGCGCTATTTTGTGGTGCAGCAGTTTGTTGCGGGAATGGTGTTACATTTTGTTGAGGTGGTTGAGTTTGAGCTGGTGGTTGTTGATAATTTTGTTGTGGAGCTTGATAACCTGGTGCAGCAGTTTGTTGAGTTGGTTCAAGAAAATCTTTGATTCTATTGTTTTGAGCTGGATTCCCAGAACGGTCAGTATAGTCGTTAACAACAAGACTTGCCGCACCTTTAGCGCCTAATACAGTCCCCCAGTTCATTCTTACCTTACCTTCTGAATTTTTAGGAGCACCAATTGATGTAAAGAATTGATTAATCTTCCATTGCATTTTCTTATAAAGATAGAAGTTTTCTGTTAGTGTTGATTTTTCACCAGTAGGTGTTGTGAATTCCAATGTTACTGTCGCTTTAGGACAATTAGCAGGAATCTTGCTTTCACGGTTTGCCGGCTTCTCATAAATCCCTTTTTCAAGTCCTGTAATTGTGAAAGGATAATTACCTTCTGGCAAAAGGACAAAGGGGCTTCCTTCTTCTACTTCATCGTCCCAACCTAAAATTTGCATATCATCGTTCATGTTTAATTTCTCCTTTTATTTAGTAAGCTCTTTTAGCTTTAATTTCTGTGAATATTTTGTCCCATTGAGCAACAAGACCACCTTGAATCAAATCATCTGGATAATCTTTGACTGGCATTTCATAAGGTCTAAAGCCTTTTTCTGCTACCAATCTACGAATTTCTTCTTCTGTCACTTCATTTACTGACATCAGTTGAGCCAATTCTTTTGGTATTGCTGGATCAATGATATTTGGTTCACGTCCAAAATTGTTTTCTCGAGGTGTTTCAACCGTGGTTGCTGCAGTTACTTGTTCTTGTTGAGGTTGCTCAACTGGTGGATGCGTTTGAGCTTGTACTGGTGGAGCGACTTGTGTTTGGAAAACATGAGCAATTGCTCCAAATTCAAAGGGTAGCTTATCTGGTAATCCATGACGATTTTTAGCATCCCAAGCTGGATGATGTGTAGTGAACATGACACGTTGACCACCAGTAGCTTTTTTTGATTTGGTTTTACTGTCAGTAACAATTGTTGTTTCATAATTCGCAAACAGTAACATATCAGCCCATTCTTTAAGCAAGGGAGCACATTGTTTTGAAAGCTTCAATTGATAACGGTCAAATGCTCCCATTTCATCCGGCTTTTCAAATTTTTTAATATCCGCATGGGCTGTAATAACGACATTGATTCCAATTTCTGTCAGTTCAGATAAAAGATTGAGTAATTTCCCAAACTTCTCTTTGACCATTGTGTAGCCTTTACCATACCCAAAGTCTTCAATAGACTGTGCATTAATATCACTAGCAATAACAGCTTGATTGGCTAATGTTTCCGCCCAGTCTGCTGTATCAAGAACCAAAGTGTCACACATTTGAGTCTGCTTGATGTAGTTCGCTTCATCAATTAGCATTTGCCAGCTAGTAGGCTTATCCATCCGGTTGACATTCATGTTTGAGGTTGACCCCTCTGTATCAATGAATATTGGTGATGGAAACTGTGAAGCAAAGGTTGACTTCCCAATTCCTTCAACTCCATACAAAACTACTTTTTGAGCGGTAGCAGTTGGACCGCTTGTAATGTTAAATGCCAATTTATTTTTTCCTTCCATTCATATAATCAATAACTTTTTGAGCATTGTAAGGTGATTTAAAGCCATAACCTTGTGCATTATCTAAAAGTTCCCCATCTTCATCAATAATTTTCCATCTATTGCCTGAAAAATCATTTCCCTTTTGGGTGATTTCAGAAAATTTCATTCGTGATACTCTAGCCTTTTGCCATCTCATCATTGAATTTTTAATGATTTCAACATTGCCAGGAATGTCAAGAACTAAACTTGCTAATCCCATATTTTCTCCTTTAGATTGTTTGTAAAACTTCAAGATATTTCTTGTAATTTATGTTATATCTTTTGATGCGTTTTACCATTTCTGGTGATGGAATTCCCGTACTCAAAAGATAATTATTTTGTTTAATACGAGCTTTAATTTCTTCTACTAGCTCAGACTTTTTTTCCGGATAGAAATATAAGTCCCCACGATAGGTCACACGAATTAAGTAACATGCTCTCAAAGCACCTCTATATTTCGTGCTGTGGGGTTTATATTTTACGAAGCTGACTTCTCCAGTATCTGGATTAACTCGGCAGATTTCACGTTGAGTTCTCTTAGAATTTGTTTTTGAAACAGCTTTTCTTGATAATTCAGAGCGTGTCATTCCTATCAAATTATCTAATGAATTGTTATAAACATCTCTGTCTCGATGAACAACACATTCTGGGATATATCCATTAAAGGCTTCAAATACTAATCGTGCAACAATCTTATCGAATCTGATATCTTCCCACCAGAGCGCGACACGCACAGCAGTTTTTCCCTTCATAAGCTTTACCATTTTATTTTCGATATAGGACCAAACTCTCCCATCTTTAGTTACAGCATAGTTAGGATAGTCTGGAATTTGTTTCATTTCCATAATTCACCACCTTAAAACTGATATTTTGTCTGCTCTGGTTGAGCTGGTTGTGTTTCTATTACAGCCGATTGTTCATTTTCTTCACTGTAACCATCAGAGATGATAATAGAACACTCGTCACCAGTTGAAACTCTTGTGGCAATCGCTTGTAATTGCTCTTGTTCTAACCATTGGCCAAACTCTTTCAAAGTGTCTAAGTCCATCTGTTCTAACTTATCAATCAAGATGAAACCACATTCTGGATTAAGTTTGCGAACAATTGCGGTTGAAACTTTAAGCTGTTCAGCTCCAGACATGTTGTCCCAGCGTTGACCTTTGTAGAGAAGCTCTCCTTCTGCTACTGACAGACCCGGCAAAGGCAAATCTGCATCTTCTAACAACTGATTTTTATCTAAACGAATACGATCAATTTGAGCGCTCAAGTTATCATATTTTTCTTTTTCAATTTGAGCATCTTGTTCGGCTTTGTCTTTATCAAGATTGGCACGGACTTTGCGATTGATTTCTTCGGTATTACTGATGCTGTACTCAAGTTGCTCAGTTGACTCATCATGCAAATCAAGTGCATCTTTTTCAGCAATTTCTAGTTGTTGGTCAACTTTGGCTTTCTCTTCGATTAATCGAGCAATTTCAGAATCAAGTTGGGTTTGATGTTGTTTCAGACTATCCCTTTGCCCTCTCAGTCGCTCATTTTCAGCATTCTTAGCAAGAATAGCTTGTTGTTCCTGAATAAGTTCAGACACACTGATAAGCTCTTTTGGTGCTTCCTGAAAGTAGGTCATTTCAGCGGCAAATTTCTTTTTCTGGTCTGCAACTCGCCCTATAACCAAACGCTCATTATAAAGTTCTTGTTCTTTTTTCTCGAACTCTGCCAGCTTGTCACCAACTCCAATGATTTGAAGTAATGTTCTAGCTTTGTCAGCACTTGATGATTCCATAAATTTCGGAAGGTTGAGGGCAAATTCTTCTACAAAACTATCAAGAAGTTTTTGTCCTGCTTTTTGTCCGCTTGGATCAATGACTTTCAAATCACTGTTTTTTCCATCACGCTTGATTTCTAAACCGTTGCTCAATGATATTTGAAGATTTGGAGGAAGTACACTGCCTTCTCTATGCGGTTGGCTAGGTTTATACTTGTTACCACCCAAAGCCCATGCAATAGAATCAAGGATTGATGTTTTACCTTGCCCATTTCGTCCACCAATTACTGTCAGTCCGTTTTGTGTTGGTTCAAGTGAAACTGCTTTGACACGCTTCACATTTTCAATTTCTAATTTATTGATTTTTATCATGTTTTATTTTTCCTTTGGTTTATATTCAAAAAACTCTCCAGGAGTAATATTGAAATACTGACATAAGGATTCTAACGTTCTAAGGTCAATCCTTGCGGTTCTATGAAACTTTAAATCTGTCAGGGTAGTTCTTGATAGTCCTGTATCTTTACTAATTTCTGAGATAGAAACTTTCTGTTTATCCATCCAGTGAAATAGTTTATTTTTTATCATGTTATTCACTTTCATTTTTTGATATAATGAAGGTAGAATTTTGGGGAAATTTTCTACCAGCTCGCATTACCAGTGCGGGCTTTTTTCATTTCTGCAAAGAATGGTGATTCTTCTAACCACATTCCAAGCGATTGTTCTTTTGCGTAATGAACAAGTGATTCACTGGGTTGGGCTCGTGGCTGCTTCATAGCTCGAACACGGTCATTTGCGTTGATGATTGAACTATAAATCTCCAATTGTGCTTCAACATCTTTGCGACCATCTAACCACTGTTGGTCAGATTTATTTAAAAGTTTAATTTTGAGCATGTTTCCTCCTATTTTTTATAACTCTTATATCGAGTCGCTTCTTTCCACTCAACAAACTCTTTAAATACTTCTTTATTAATAAAGACAAGACCGTGCGTTGGATTGAGTACGCCTTTTTTAAATTCAGGTCGATCTCTCATTTCAGTAAGCCAGGCTGTTAGTGTGCCTTTTGATAAGCCTTGCCAGACTTCCATAAGGTGTTTTTTGTCGCACCATTCTGCGTCTTCTGCATTTTCAACAGGCAGATAGGTTACTTTTGCATAGGGCATATTAAATTCCTCTCTATACTAAATTCATTGGGAAAGCATCTGTAAGTTTAGCTAAAATTTCGACAGATTTTGGGCCACCATCGTTCTTATTCAAAGCATTCCGGAGTTGTTGTTCACTTACTCCATCAAGCGCAAAAGCCATAGTTTTAATTGAAATTCCTGTTTTTTTTCTATACTTTTCGATAGCTGCACGATACTTTTGTAATGCAATTTCGGTCATATTATCTCCTTTCTCAAACTAATTTCAAACAAAACATAAAGGATTTTTTGTTTTTTAATCTATTTCCTCTTGACATGTACGGTTAAATAATCTATAATTAAGGCATGTTTAAAGAGCCTAAAAAATACTTTTGAAACTTGCTGGGGAGCTGTTTGCTTTAGTATTAGTTTAGGTTTGGTTTGAAAAAATAACAAATTTCCTTTACAAGAATCATTATAGATTATTATACCGTGTTTGTCAACTGTTTTCGGTCTTTTAATCTAATTTATTTTTCTTGTACCCTCTGAAAGGTTGATACAAGTGGATTTATATGAAAAAATAAAAGAGCTTGCAGCTCAAAGAAAAGTTTCAATTAGTAGGCTTGAAGAAGAACTCGGCTTCGCTAATGCTTCGCTAAAACGCTGGAAAACTTCTAATCCTGGTGCCGATAAACTAACAAAAGTTGCTGATTATTTTAATGTCTCTGTTGATTATCTTCTTGGACGTGAAAAATCAAAAACAACTAATGAACCAGTTGATTTGAAAAAATTAATCAGTGAAAAAAAGCCTACCTCTTGGGATGACCCTAGAATAGACTGGAACGAGTGGGTTTCTTTTGATGGTGAACCGATTAGTGATGATGTTAAAAAAATGTTATTCGCAATCTATGGGGATAAGCTTACAGACTAATCGGAGGTCTCTATGAATAAACAGGAATTGATAGGGTACCTTCTTTTAGAAATGGAAAAACAAAATATTCACATTACAAGTGATGATTGTTTCCCAAAAAATGCAATGGTTAATATCAAAAGAAAGTTGATGATTTACAATCCAACTAAAATAAATGCTTTTAAAATCGCTCATGAACTTTCTCATGTAATAAATAAAGATGTATGTAGAGGGTCTGAAAACGACGCGATCAACCCACAGGAAGCGAGAGCGAATCATGAGGCAATTCTTCTTCTTTGGGAAATATTTGAAGCCAACGGGGGGAACTATGAATATTTTAATGTGTTTGTAAATACAACAGACGCACCTTTTGAACTGGCTGAATCAATAATCAAAAATGAATACTTAGAAATGCATGAAGCTATCACTGAAATTTTTGAAGACGAAATAAAAGTAAGTATTAACAAGCAAGAAATGCATGATTACATTGTAGATTATATTAGCTATTTTGATGTAATTGAAACTGTCAGCATTTACGAGTTTTTAGATCGATATCATCTAAGTCATAATTTTTATAATATGGCAAAAAACGAATTTAAGAATCTATTAGGAACTAGTTAATGAAAAATACGAGCAATATCTTGAACCTCAATAAAAGCTAGATAGGAGAATTTTATGGAAAAATTGAAATACTTATGGGATGATAATGATTGGTTAAAGGCCATTGTTATTATTATTCTATATTTGGGATTTGCTTTTTATTTAGGGCAGCTATGGATTCTTTTGTCTATCGCCGCTAGCTTCATTTGGTTAATTATTTCTAGGAAGAAGGCTAATTCAAAACGTTTGCTTCCTGCAGCTATTCTTTTGTTGGGAATAATAGCATTATTTATCCCTAACCCATTTCACAATACTGCAAAAAGTAAAACTCTTAAAGATATTCCTTCTGGATTGGTAAAGATTCCAGATATTGTCTTAAACGATAAGGAAACTGCTCAAGCATATCTTGATAAGGCTGATATAAAAGTTAATTTTATAAGCGTAACTTCTTATGATTCTGGGATTAGTCCTGGAAAAGTGAGCTTTGACAAAAATCAACCTGGCGTTAAAACATTTGATGGCTCTGAGTACAAGCTTAAAGACAAAGATGCTTGGGATGAATCATACATAAAAAAAGGTGATACTTTAATTGTGAAGGTTGCTGACAAGGACCAAGTTAGTGCACCTACCTCTTCTTCACCCGTTATACCAAATAGTTCAGTTTCAGAAAATTCCAATGATGAATCGGTCAGTGCATCAGATAACAGAGCTAGTGATGATAGTGAAGTTAAAACTTTACTATACTTGCAATCAAAGACTGTAATTCAACAAAAGCAAAATATAACCGGAATCAAAATTAATAATTCTTCAAATGACTTTGTATTTGTTGATAATGATGGTTCTGGCAAGAGTTGGCTTGTTACAGGACAGTTTAATTGGCAAGGAGAGACACATTATTTCACAATCAGTTTTCTATTCAACAAGAATATTCTTGATAAATCAGTAAACCTTGTAAACAATGCAGACCTAACCTATGATGTTGAAAAAGTGACCATTCAATAGTAAATAAAAAAATCCGTCCAAGTTTGGCGACTGGGGACGGATTAAATATCAATTACAGTAGAAAAGCCTCAAATGGAGCCCTTTTACTGTACTCAATTTTAGCAAGAAAGTGAGTAAAAATCAAATGTGGATAGAAGATTTACCAAATGGAAAGTATAAATATTTTGAAAGATATAGAGACCCACTGACTGAAAAATTAAAAAAAGTTTCAGTTACTCTCGATAAGAAAACACCAAGAGCACAGAAAACTGCACTTAAAGAATTAACTGAAAAAATAAATAAAATACTTTCTCACAATGAAGGAAGTGATATCACTTTTGTTGATTTATATGATGAATATTATAAAAACTGGTCTCCAACGGTCAAAGCCTCATCACTTCGTGGAACAACAGCAAATGATAATCGTATATTAGAGAAAATCGGTAAAAATGCAAAAGCTAGAAATGTAAACCGCCGGTTAATTCAAGATTTAGTAAATGAAATGATGGACGAGGGCTATGCCTATAGCTACTACAATGGTTTTAAAAAAAGATTTCACTCCATTCTAGATTTCGGAGTTAGGATGGGTTATCTAGAAGTAAATGAAGCCAGTTTTGTAAAAGCTCCCAAAAAAACAAAAACTTTTAATGAAGTTCAGGAAAAACGAGATAGTTATCTTGAATTAAGTGATATTAAAAAAATTCTTTCTGTTCTGAGAATAACTTCAAGAGTTGAGCATATTGCCAATTTTGTAGAATTTATGGCATATACCGGGGCTCGCTATGGTGAAACAGCTGCTCTTACAATTGATGAAATAGATTTGGAAAACGGGACAGTAACAATTAACGGCACTTATGACAGGGCATTGAAAATAAAAACCACTCCTAAGACTGAGTTCTCTTACAGAACAATAACAATCTCTGAGAACGTTAAAAATATAATCCAAGAACAACTTGAGTTATTAGAACTTCATCGTTCTTTGAAAGGTAATGATTTTAATAAAGATAACTATATTTTCTTTACTGTTAATGGCGCTGCAGTTGATTTGGACACTCTCAATGTAGTTGTAAGGAGAGCTGCAGAAAAAGTTGGAATAACAAAGCATATTACATCCCATATTTTTAGACATTCTCACATTGCTTTATTGGCTGAACTTGGAATTCCTCTAAGTGCAGCAATGGATCGAGTGGGTCATACCGACTATAAGACAACTCTTAGCATTTACTCACACGTCACAAAATCTGTTAAGATTGATATTGTTAAAAAACTAAATGAGATTAAATAAATAAATGCCTCTCAATTACAAGGGGCAATTTTTATTTACAAGGGGCACAATTACATTTTAGGGGGCACAAACACATTGTTTAATTAATCAGTATGTATCACTAATTATTTAACTTATTAATCCCTGCCCCTTAAGTGCCCCTTTGAAATTATTTTTTACAAAATTCAATCATAAAATGCTGTTGTAACAACATTTCATCATTTTACCCGATAGAACCCTCCATTGAATAAGAAATCAAACGATTTAATTCAACAGCGTATTCCATTGGCAATTCTTTGGTGAAGGGTTCAATAAAGCCCATGACAATCATGTCAGTTGCTTCTTTTTCTGTAAGTCCACGACTCATCAAATAATAGAGTTGTTCTTCTGAAATTTTTGACACTTTCGCCTCGTGTTCCAAGGCAACTTGTGAATTATGAATCTCATTGAATGGTACGGTATCTGATTTTGATAAATCATCCATCAAAATTGTGTCACATTCAATATGAGAAGCGGATTTTTTAGAATTTTTTCCAAAAGTAACTTGTCCACGGTAATTGACTGCTCCACCATTTTTGGCAATAGACTTAGAAATGATTGAACTTGAAGTATTTGGTGCGTTATGAATCATTTTAGCACCTGTGTCTTGATTTTGGTTTGCTCCAGCAAAAGCGATTGAAAGCATTGTTCCCCGCGCTCCTGGTCCATTCAAATGAACGGCTGGGTATTTCATGGATACTTTTGAACCTAAGTTTCCGTCAATCCATTCAACCGTCGCATTTTTTTCTGCAGCAGCACGTTTGGTAACCAGATTATAGACGTTATCTGACCAGTTTTGAATAGTAGAGTAGCGCATATAACCACCCTCTTCAACAAAGATTTCAACCACTGCTGCATGAAGTGAACTTGCAGAGTAAGTTGGTGCAGTACATCCTTCAACGTACTGAATAGACGCCCCTTCTTCAACAATAATCAATGTCCGCTCAAACTGTCCTGATTTTTCGTTGTTAATACGGAAATAGGCTTGAATCGGAATCTCACATTTGACTCCTTTAGGAACATAGACAAATGACCCACCAGACCAAACGGCAGAATTTAAGGCCGCCAATTTGTTATCCGTTGGTGGCACCAGTTTACTGAAATATTTTTTGAAAATTTCTGGATAGTCACGTAATCCTGAATCAGTGTCAGTGAAAATAATTCCTAATTTTTCAAATTCATCTTTCATATTATGGTAAACAACTTCTGATTCATATTGAGCAGAAGCTCCTGCCAAATATGAACGTTCAGCTTCTGGAATACCAATTTTTTCAAAAGTGTCTTTGATTTCTTGAGGAACGTCTTCCCAAGAACGCGCAGCTTTTGCTGATGGTTTTTGATAATAAACAATATCATTAAAATCAATACCAGAAAGATCTGGGCCCCATTTTGGCATGTCCAATTTTTTAAAAGCTTCAAAAGATTTCAGACGAAACTCTAACATCCACTCAGGTTCATTTTTTGTTTCAGAAATTTCGCGAATGACTTCTTCGGTCAAACCTAAACCTGTTGTGAATTCAAGTTCTGCATTATCGTGAAATCCAAATTTATATTCTTCGAGGTCTTTGACGACTTCTTGTGTACTATTTTCTGTCATTTTTCTTCCTCTTTGGCATATTTATTACTGACAGACTTGTCAGCTTTGCTGACAAATCCTTTATCCATTGATAAAAAGCTCAATTCAATCGCTTTTTACTGACAGACTTTCCAGCTTTGCTGACAAGTCCTTCATTCATTGGCAAAAAACTCTTTTCAGTCGCTACTGACAGGCTCCTCAGTTTTACTGACGAGTTTTTATTTACTGATAAAAAATCTGTCAGTAACTTTTAGCTATTCGCCATGAATTACTGTTTCTTGTGCTTCACCAACATCAATGGCTTTTTTTAGGGCATTCCAAGCCAGAGTGGAACATTTTACTCGAGCTGGAAATTTACTAACCCCTGCAAGAAACTGAGCATCCCCAAGTTCTTCTTGTCGTTCGTCAGTTCCACCAGTCACCATTGCTGAAAAAATAGTTGCCAGCTCTTTTGCTTCTTCTTTTGTTTTTCCAAGAACAGCAACGGTCATCATTGAAGCTGAAGCTGTTGAGATTGTGCAGCCATGACCGCTAAAAGCAATGTTTGAAATGACATCATTTTCAAATTCAACAGTCAGGCGAATCACATCACCACAGGTTGGATTGTTGAGGTCAACCATACATCCTGTCTGTAATTCTCCAGCATGACGTGGATTTGATGAGTGGTCAAGAATTACTGCACGATATAGATTATCTAATTTAGATAAAGCCAAATTTTCACACTTTCTTTATTTTAATATTGATAAAAATAAATTCTAAAAGTTACTGACAGCCTTCTTTAATGACTTATAAAATTTCTGTCAGTAACTTTTTGATTATTCTTGTTCTCTAATCATCCGTTTTTATTCCATTTTTACGAATATAACGAAGGACGAGATTTGCTGCAATTACCACAGCTAAAATGATGATGATAAATAGAATGAGTAAGCCAATCGAACCCTGAACGAGTGAACGAAATAGGCTTAGTCCTCCTGAGGCATAGATAAATCCCCAAGCTAAGTAACCTGGAATCGCAGCCAATGTGTATTTATACCAAGACCAATTTGTTAGACCAGCGCCAAATTGAACAGCAGTTTGAAAACCGACTGTTAAAAAAGACAGAGGAATAATTGGCCAACCCATTTTTTGAATGGCTAAAATTCCAGCGGAAGTCTCTGAATTTTTCTCAAGTTTTTTGCCCCACTTCGTTTTCAAAATTCCATGATAACTCAATTTTCCTAACCAAAAAGTACATTGAGCTCTAAAGAAAACAACAACAAATAGAAATGTGGTTGCCAACCAAAGTGGGAGGGAGGCGACCCAATTAAGCATATTAATCAAGGTTGAAAAACTCCTTTGTTTTTTTAAGTGCTTCAACTAATTTATCACAATCAGCTTTTGTATTATAAAGATAAAAGCTTGCTCTAGCAGTTGCCGGAGTTTCGAGATAATTCAATAAAGGTTGAGCACAATGGTGACCAGCTCTTACAGCTACTCCCTCCATATCAAGGGCAGTTGCGACATCATGCGGATGAAGTCCTTCAATATTAAAAGTAATTAGACCGCCTCTTTTTACATTATCTTTCGGTCCATAAATGGTTAAGCCTTCAATTTCTTGAAGTTTAGGCATGAGGTAATCAATCAATTCAATTTCATGTTGATGAATTTGGTCAATTCCAAGCTCTTGAATATAATCAATCGCAGCTCCTAAAGCAATAGCACCCGCAATATTAGGTGTGCCAGCTTCAAATTTCCAAGGAAGTTCTGTCCATGTTGAATGACTTTCATAAACAAAATCAATCATTTCTCCCCCAAATTCGACAGGTTCAAATTGATTTAGAAGTTCTTCTTTGCCGTAAAGAACGCCAATTCCGGTTGGTCCCATCATTTTATGACCTGAGAAAGCAAAGAAATCGACATCCATTTTTTGAAGGTCAATCGCCATATGTGGTGTAGATTGTGCACCATCAACCACCATGTAAGCACCGTGTTCATGAGCAATTTTGGTAATTTCTTCTACTGGATTAATTGTCCCTAATACATTAGAAACATGAGCAATCGATACAAATTTAGTTTGATTAGTGATTTTTTTACGTAAATCAGCCATATCTAGCTGACCATCTTTAAGATAGACAAACTTTAAGATTGCTCCAGTTTTCTTAGCAACTTCTTGCCAGGGAACAATATTAGAATGGTGTTCCATAATCGAAATGACAATTTCATCACCTGCTTTTAAGATTTGCCCAGCAAATTGAGCAACCCAGTTGATTGAAGTCGTTGTTCCTCTAGTAAACAAAACCTCTTTTGTTGATTTAGCATTGATAAAATGACGGACTTTTTCACGCGCCGCTTCGTATTTTTCAGTTGCTCGCTCTGCCAAAGTATGAACACCACGGTGGACATTAGCATTATCATTTTCATAATAATCTTTTATCGCAGCCAAAACCTTCAAAGGTTTTTGAGTCGTTGCCGCATTGTCCAAATAGACCAAAGGTTCATCATTAACAATTTGATTCAATACTGGAAAATCTTTTTTGATGCCTTCAAGCATTACATGCCCAGCTTTCTTTCAATAGTTTCAATAAATTCTGCTTGGACTGATTTGACAGGAATTTCACTGACAACTGAACCGAGAAATCCTCGAATAACAAGTCGTTTAGCAGTTTCTTCATCAAGTCCACGAGATTGAAGATAGAATAAATCTTCCTCATCTACCTGACCAACAGAAGCTGCGTGACCCGCAGTTACTTCATTTTCATCAATCAAGAGAATTGGATTTGCATCTCCTCGTCCTTTATCAGAAAGCATTAAAACATGAGAAGATTGTTGGGCATCCGCATTTTTCGCCCCTTTGATAATATGACCAATGGCATTAAATGTCAAAGTTCCTTTATCAAGAATTACACCATTTTGCAAGATATGACCAACCGAATTTAGACCAAAATTAGTCACTCTTGTATCAATTCCTTGCGTTTGATGACCTGTTGAAATCCCAACCACTTTAATTTGTGAATGAGAACCATTCCCTTTGAGGTCACTATCAAAGTCAGCAACAACATTTCCGTCATTCATGACACCAACAGACCAGTCAACTGTTGCATTATCACCAATCAATCCGCGACGAACAACTGAAGCTGTAACATTTTCTCCTAAACGGTCAATGGCTGCAAATTTGACTTGAGCTCCTGCTTTTGCAATTACTTCAACGACAATATTTGCTTTTGCTTTTGAGCTTTGCTCTCCACTTGTTTCCAAACGTTCAAGGTAGTCAACTTTGGCATTTTTCCCAACAATAATTAATATTCGTTTATTAAAAGGAACTTCTGATGAACCCTCTTGCATCAAAATTGATTCAATGGGTTCAAGAACTTCCACACCATCTGGAACATAAAGAACTAATCCAGAATTAAATGTCGCAGTATTTGCTGCTGTTAAACGACTTTCATTAAATGGAACCACAGAACCAAAATTTTCCTCAAGTAGTTCAGGAATTTCGGTTAAAGCTGAATTGAAATCTGTGAAAATTACGCCTTGTTCAGCCAAATTTGGTGTCATTTGTTCCATAACTGTTTGACTTCCGACTTGAACAAGCAAAGGATGATTTGGAATTTCCGTAAAAGTAGGAACAGATCCAATTTCTTCGTTTTCAGAAATTGTTAAATGGTCTAAGCCCCAACGATTAATTTTTACTCGTTCAATATTAGGTAATTCTAGATTTTCAAATTCAAGTGCAGCTTTTTGACGTAAATCTGATAACCAAGCTGGTTCAGCATGCATTTGTGAAAAGTTTAAGATTTCTTGATTCATAATTAATATTAGCAAGTTTGCATTTTCTTAACTGAATTCATTAATTTGCTGACAAAACATTCTGTCAGTAAATTAATGAACTTTAGACTTACTGACAGCTCTGTCAGTAAGCAAAAATAACTTACTATCTCCTTTCCTTAAACTTCTTCTTTATATTCTAATCCAAGTTCCTCAGCGATATTGACATATCCTTCAGTTTCTAGACGTTTAGCTAGTTCTGCGCCACCTGTTTTCACCACACGACCATCCATCATAATGTGGACAACATCTGGTGTAATATAATCAAGCAAACGTTGATAGTGAGTAATAATCAATGCCCCAAATTTCTCACCACGCATTGAATTAACACCTTTAGCAACAACTTTTAAAGCATCAATATCAAGTCCTGAGTCAATTTCATCAAGAATGGCAAAAGTTGGTTCTAACATCAAAAGTTGAAGGATTTCATTACGTTTCTTTTCACCACCAGAAAAGCCTTCATTGAGATAGCGCTCAGCCATTTCTTCTTTCATGCTCAAAACTTCCATATTTTTATCCAATTTTTTGATAAATTCCATAACAGAAACTTTGTCATCCTCAGCACGTTTAGCATTCATTGCTGCTCGCAAAAATTCTGCATTCGTAATTCCTGGAATTTCAGATGGATATTGCATGGCAAGGAAAAGTCCAAGACGAGCTCTTTCATCAACGCTCATTTCTAAAACGTTTTGACCGTCAAAAAGAACTTCTCCTTGTGTCACGCTATAATTAGGATTTCCCATAATTGCAGCAGATAATGTTGATTTACCAGTCCCATTAGGTCCCATAATCGCATGGATTTCATTGGTGTTGATGACTAGATTGACTCCTTTGAGAATCTCTTTATCTTCAATCGCCACATGAAGATTTTTAATTTCAAGTGTAGCCATTTTTTCGCTCCTTTGAATTGTCAATTGTATTTGACATTTATAGTCTCTATTCTAACAAAAAATTGACAAAATTTGTTATTTTCGCATACATTATTTTTATTAATCGCAATATAAATAATAAATGACTACAGGCATTTTTAGATATCAAAAAAACCTCTAAAATTAGAGGTTTTTCTTATTTTTTATTTCGACTTCTACGATAATTTTGAATTGGGAATTCTTGTGTTGGTTCATCAATTTCCTCATTTATCATTGAATGATTTTCAATATCTTCTTCATTTTCATCTGTATCTGCATCTTCATCAGAATGGAGAACTTTATCACGATAACTAGAATTTCCAACAAATTTCAGTGCTTTTAAGACTGGCTGCCGATTTTCGCCTAAAATTCCAACAAGTTCAATAAATATTTCCAATCCAAAGAGACAAGCAATCACTAAGAGAATCCCACCGATACGACTTGAAAATTGCAAAAGAATGGATATAAATGCAAATATCGATGCAATTCCATAAATGACTAGAACAGCTCCACGATGAGTAAAACCAAGTGCCATTAGGCGATGGTGAAGATGTCGTTTATCAGCCGTTGCAATTGATTGACGATTAAGTTTACGACGAATCATTGCCATAATTGTATCCGTAATTGGTACTCCTAAAATTAATAAAGGAGTCAAAACGGCTACAGCCGTTGCATTTTTCAATCCTTGCAAAGAAGCAACCGAGATGATAAAACCAAGGAACAGAGCTCCCGTATCTCCCAGATAAATAATCGCTGGATGATAATTATAAGGAAAGAATCCCATAATTGCAGCCACCATTATAAAAATGGTAATCGGTAAAAATACATTTGGATTAGGTAAGAAAAAGTAAGAAACAATTCCCATTGTTGTCAGTGAAATAATTGATACTCCACTTGCTAGTCCGTCCAATCCGTCAATTAAATTTATTGCATTAGTAATCGCAAGTATCCAAAAAACGGTAAAAATAAAGGATAACCAAGCAGGAAAGATTAGTAAAGGCCCCCCGAAAGGAATTTTTAAATTATCAAAGCGGGCATTGGTAAAGAACCAGATAAAACTCGCCGCAACTGTCAATCCTAAAAGTTTCATTTTAGGTGAAATTTCTTTTATATCATCAATCAAACCAGTCAAAACAACAATTCCAGCACCAACAATAAAGGGCCAAATGTAGCTAAAATAGCTGACTAGCTGAATTGGCTGATGACTTGCGCCATGTACTGGAGGTTGCGAATGAATGGGAGGCTGATTATGAACAATATGTGGCAGAATAAACAAGGTCGCAATCGCAAAAGCAATGAAAATGACCAAACCTCCAGCAGAGGGCATTGGTTTTTTATTCACACGACGCTCGTTAGGCTTGTCCACCGCACCAATTGCTTTGGACACAAAAGTCATAATTGGCGTTAAAATCACAGAGATACCAAAAGTGATAATAATAACAATTAGGAACTTAAGTGCAAAGGGGATTTCTTTTAATGTATCAACCATATTTAGATTTTTCTAAGAACATCTAAAGCACGTGTCGCAATAAGACATTCACCATACTCCTGCAAAAATTCTCGACTCATTTTTGTTGCTTCCCCATATTCCATCATTCGTGAACGGGTACTTTCAACATGCATCTTGCCTTTTTCTTTTTGATTATCCAAAACAACAAGATAAAAATTGCCATCATAACGATAAAACTCTGATTCTTCATCAGCAAACTTCACATTTTTTATTCCTGTTAAGACAGACATAATATCTTCATAACGAATAGAGTAATAAATAAAATCTGGCTCTTGTTCAGCTTCGTCTTTTTTTGTTCCTGGTAAACCAAGCCCAGGTTTAAAATCAGTAATTCCTCGCTCGCGCGCCATATCTGCCCCTATTTCATTTAATTTATTATAAAAACCAGTCATCAATTCTTCAAACTCTTCTGGGTCATCTGGAATTTCTCCACCTTCACCTAGCATCGCTTCTTCATGAACAATCATATGAACACCTTGAGGAAAAGGTTGGATTTGAAAAGTTAACATTCCCACATTTCCAAAGCGATTTTCTAAACCAAGCTCATCAACCAATTCATAGAAAAATTGTTCAATGACTTCTTGATTTCCGAAAAAGTCTGATAATTTGATATCATAATCTGTCAAATCATCAAAAGACAAGGTGATTTTTATAGTATTTTCGTTTATATCCTCATATTTCATTTTGTTTTCTCTTTTCTATAATTTGTCTTCTATCACTTTACCAGTCTTATTAGTATTATACCACAGACCAGAAAAAAAACAGCAGACATGCCGTTTTTTTGATATTCTCTTTAACTATAAGCTTTTAAATTATAGGACTTTTGCTAAAAAGTCTTGTGTTCTTTTTTCTTTTGGAGAATCAAAAACTTGTGCCGGTTTTCCTTGCTCAACAATTGTTCCATCAGCCATAAACAAAACTCTGTCAGCAACTGTTTTAGCAAATCCCATTTCATGGGTTACAACGACCATTGTCATGCCTTCTTTGGCAAGTTCTTGCATCACGGCTAAAACTTCACCAACCATTTCAGGGTCAAGTGCTGACGTTGGTTCATCAAAAAGCATCACATCTGGGTTCATAGCTAAAGCACGAGCAATAGCTACCCTTTGTTGTTGCCCACCTGACAATGCTTGTGGATAAGCCTCTGCTTTATCTGAGAGTCCAACTCTTTGAAGTAAATCTTCCGCCGTTTTTTTAGCTTCTTCTTTGGTCATTTTACCCGTTTTAACTGGAGCCAAACATAGATTTTCAAGGACTGTCATATTAGGAAATAGATTAAATTGTTGAAAAACCATCCCCATTTTTTCTCGGTGTTTGAAGACATCCACTGATTTATCAGCAATATTAACTCCTTCAAAATAGACTTGACCATCTGTTGGCTTTTCTAATAAGTTCATCGTTCTTAAAAAAGTTGATTTCCCAGAGCCAGAGGGGCCAATCATCACAACAACTTCACCTTTTTTTATTTGGATATCAAGTCCTTTTAAGACTTCATTTTTTCCAAAATATTTATGCAGATTTTTTATTTCGATTAAATATTCATTCATTATTTTGCATATCCTTTCCCGAGTTTCTTTTCAAATAAAACAAGTAAGCGACTGACAACAAAAGTGACTACAAAATAGTAGAGAGCTACAAATAACATCGGGCTAATGGTTTGATAAGTCAAATTTGCTACTGTTTGTGCACCATTGAAAACTTCCATTACTCCAATTGTATAAAGAAGCGAGCTGTCCTTGATAATTGTCACAAATTCATTGCCGACGGCTGGTAGAATGTTTCTCAAAGCCTGAGGTAAAATAACGGTTGCCATCGCTTGTCTTGGGCGAATTCCTAATGAATAGGCTGCTTCTTTTTGTCCAAGAGGAACAGCTTCAATTCCAGCCCGAACAATTTCCGCCATATAAGCCCCCGAATTCAATGAGATTACAATAATCCCTGGAATCAAGCGCCCCAAATCTTGTTGTAAAATCCCAACTTGAAAGGTTGGTAAAGATAGACTTCCCATTAAGCCAAAACCAAGCATAATTTGAACGAGCATTGGTGTTCCACGGAAAATTTCAATATAGATATTTGCCAACCAGCGCAATGGAGCAATTTTAGAAATCTTGGCAAGGGCTGTGACAATCCCTAAGAGTGTTCCAATCAAAACCACGAAAGCTGAAATCAAAATTGTGACAATCATCCCATCATTAAAATAGGGCAGATATTTCGGTAAAAAATCAAAGTTCATATTTTCTCTTTTCTGTTTTATAATTTCTATTTTTATAAAAAAACAATAGCATAATTATAATATAAAAAGTATAAAAATACAACAATTATTGTATAATAATTAATTGAAAATAAATAAAAACTCCATAATTGGAGTCTTTTTATTCTGTCAGTAAATAATCATTCTTCTTTCAGTACTGATTGAAAGTCTGTCAGCAGCAACTAACTCATGAATTTCTCCATCAATTTGGACTGGTTGACTTTCTGCTAATTCTACAGAAAACTGAGGACTCACTCGGTGTAAAAATAAGGGATGTTTTAAATGCATTCCGCGAAGAACACTTGGAATTAATGAAAAAGTCCGTAATAAGTGATGTTTATTATATTCAACAAGGTGAATATCTGCATTTTCATTGGTGGCTCAGGAGAAATTTTTACTCCACCTCCAAAGTATGGATGTTTGGTAAAAGTCATCAGAAAGGCATTTTCTAGTGAAATTTCTTGATTTTCTACTTCAATTAAAGCTGGAAATGGTTTTTTAGTTATCAAAACGTGCAAGGCAGTCAAAATATATGAAAAACTTCCCAATTTCAATTTGTTAAGCACTTGTTTAAGCTTTCCTTCATTGGCAGATTTCACGATAGTTGCATCTAAACCAATTCCAATATTATTTAGAGCATAGCCACTCAATCCTTTAGATTGATAATTCATGATAAAAATCTCATGATTAATTCCTCTACGAGCAGCTTCAAAAGATTCAATTGGGTCAAGTTTCAACTTTAAGCTTCTGGCGAAATCATTGCCAGAACCTGAAGGAATATAAGAAAAGGCCTCTTCTTCTGGAAGTTCATTAATGACAAGTGAAATGGTACCATCCCCACCAATAATAACTAAGTGGTCATCCGGATTTTTAAGGTCTAATATTTGTCTGACCAAAGCGCCTTCTTCGCCAGCAGCTTTAGTTTTAAAAAGTCGATATTCATAATTATTTTTTTCCAAATATGGAATCAAAGTCTCCAAAGTCCGAGCACCTTTACCTGCACCAGAATTGGGATTTGCAAGGAGATAATAAGTCATAGAATTATTTTACCAAAAATGACAGAGATTTTATGTTTTTAATGATTTTGTCAGTAAATTTAATAAAAAAGGTTACTGACAAAAATAAAAAAATCACTGACAGAAATTCTGTCAGTAATTTTTATTTATTTTCTAGATTTAAAATTAGTTTTCCACAGTTTCTGTTTCAACTTCTTCTACTTCCGGAGCATTTGTTAAATCAGCTAAAGGTTCAATGTTACGGTAACGGAACATACCTGTACCAGCAGGAATAATCTTACCGATAATAACATTTTCTTTCAAACCAAGCAAGTGATCTTCTTTACCACGAATTGCGGCATCAGTAAGGACACGAGTTGTTTCTTGGAATGATGCAGCTGACAAGAATGAATTTGTTTCAAGAGAGGCTTTAGTAATACCCATCAAGACTGGACGACCAGTTGCAGGCATTTCACCATTCAAGAGTGCAGTTTCATTCAAAGCTTCAAAGTCAGAAATATCCATCAAAGTACCTGGAAGGATATCAGTTGAACCATTATCCATGACACGAACTTTACGAAGCATTTGGCGAACCATTACCTCGATGTGTTTGTCACCAATTTCAACCCCTTGTGAACGGTAAGTTTTTTGTACTTCACCGAGCAAGTAAGTTTCAACTGACAAGGCATCACGAACTTGAAGCAAGTGTTTAGGTTCGATAGAACCTTGAATCAAAGGTGCACCACGGTGAATAAATTCACCTTCTTCAACCATCAAGACATCAGCCATACCTACAGTGTAGCTACGAGTGTCTGTTTTACCTTTAACAGTAATTTCACGAGTACGTGTAGCAGGATCTTCAACGATTGATTCAACTGTACCAGTTACTTCAGTGATGATTGCTTCCCCTTTAGGGTTACGTGCTTCAAAGATTTCTTGAACACGAGGCAAACCTTGAGTGATATCTGAACTTGACGCAACACCACCCGTATGGAATGTACGCATTGTCAACTGAGTACCAGGTTCACCGATTGATTGAGCGGCGATTGTACCAACAGCTTCACCAACTTCAACAGCATCACCTGTTGCCAAGTTGATACCATAACAATGTTTACATACACCATGTGGAGTTTTACATGTAAATACTGAACGGATAGTTACTTCTTTAACACCAGCATCAATAATTTTACGGGCAACATCTTCAGAAATCAAAGTGTCGTCAGCAATAATCATTTCACCAGTTTCTGGATGAAGCACTGATTTACGAGTATAACGACCTACCAAACGTTCAAAGAGTGGTTCAACCATTTCTTTACCAGTAGCAATATCAGAAATTACAAGTCCACGGTCAGTTCCACAGTCGTCTTCACGAATGATAACATCTTGGGCAACGTCAACCAAACGACGAGTAAGATAACCAGAGTCGGCTGTCTTAAGGGCCGTATCGGTCATCCCTTTACGGGCACCGTGAGTTGAGAAGAACATTTCCAAGACAGAAAGACCTTCACGGAAGTTTGAGATGATAGGCAATTCCATGATTTTACCATTAGGAGCGGCCATCAAACCACGCATACCAGCAAGTTGAGAGAAGTTAGAGATGTTACCACGGGCTCCAGAGTCCATCATCATAACGATTGGGTTTGTCAAATCTTGTTCATCAATCAATCGTTTTTCAAGGGCTTCTTTTGCATCACGCCAAACGCCTGTAACAGCGTTATAACGTTCATCATCAGTAATCAAACCACGACGGAATTGTTTAGTGATTTGTTCCACACGTTTGTGGGCAGCATCAATGATTTCATGTTTATCTTCAACAACAGGGATATCGGCGATACCCACAGTCAAACCAGCTAAAGTAGATTGGTGGTAACCAAGGTCTTTCAAGCGGTCAAGGTACTCAGATGTAGCTGTTGTACGGTAACGTTTGAAGACTTCAGCGATGATATTTCCAAGATATCCTTTTTTGAATGGACGAACAGTATCAATTCCAGCCAAAACTTCTTTGATATCTTGACCAGCATCCATAAAGAAGCGGTCATCAGTTGAAGTTGTCAAGTTAACATCAGTTGGTTCGTTCAAGTAAGGCATTCCTTCAGGAATGATTGAGTTGAAAATAACTTTACCAACAGTAGTTACCAAGATTTTATCTTTTTGGTTTTCTGTCCAAGGTTTGTTGAGTGATTTTGTTGCGATACCGATACGAGTATGTAAATGTACATAACCATTACGCATTGCAATTTCAACTTCTTCAGGAGTTGCAAAAATCATTCCTTCGCCTTCACGACCTTTTTCTTCCATCGTAAGGTAGTAGTTACCAAGGACCATATCTTGAGATGGTGTAACAACTGGTTTACCATCTTTAGGGTTCAAGATATGTTCAGCAGCAAGCATCAAAAGACGTGCTTCAGCTTGTGCTTCTTCAGACAATGGCAAGTGAATGGCCATTTGGTCACCGTCAAAGTCGGCGTTGTAGGCTTCACAAGCAAGTGGGTGAAGACGGATGGCTTTACCATCAATTAAGACTGGTTCAAAAGCTTGAATACCTAAACGGTGAAGCGTAGGTGCGCGGTTAAGAAGAACAGGGTGTTCTTTAACAACTGTTTCAAGTACATCCCAAACATCAGAATCTTGACGTTCAACTTTACGTTTAGCCGCACGAATATTAGCAGCCAATTCTTTCTTAACAAGTTGAGCCATTACGAATGGTTTGAACAACTCAATCGCCATTTCACGCGGAACACCACATTGGTACATTTTGAGTGTTGGACCTACAGCGATAACTGAACGTCCAGAATAGTCAACACGTTTACCAAGCAAGTTTTGACGGAAACGTCCTTGTTTCCCTTTCAACATGTGTGAAAGAGATTTCAATGGGCGGTTACCAGCACCAGTGATTGGACGACCACGACGACCATTGTCAATCAAAGTATCAACAGCTTCTTGAAGCATCCGTTTTTCATTTTGAACGATAATATTTGGAGCATTAAGTTCCATCAAACGTTTCAAACGGTTATTACGGTTAATAACACGACGGTATAAGTCATTCAAGTCAGATGTGGCAAAACGTCCACCATCTAATTGAACCATTGGACGCAAATCTGGTGGAATAACTGGTAATACGTTTAAGACCATCCAAGATAAAGCATTTCCTGATTTTCTGAAAGCTGACAAAACGTCCAAACGACGAATAATTTTTACACGACGTTGTCCAGTAACTGTTTTGAGCTCTTCTTTGAGTTCAGAAACTTCTTTATCAATATCAACATCGTTCAACAGATCTTGAATCGCTTCAGCACCCATTTTTGCAACGAATGAACCAAAACCATTTTTCAAAAGTTGTTCACGATATTCACGTTCAGTCAAGAGTTGTTTCTTCTCAAGATCAGTTTCTTTAGGATCAATCACAACATAACTTGCAAAGTAAATCACTTCTTCAAGTGCACGTGGACTCATATCAAGAGCAAGTCCCATACGTGATGGAATTCCTTTGAAGTACCAAATGTGTGAAATTGGAGCAGCAAGCTCAATATGTCCCATACGTTCACGACGTGATTTTGCAGTTGTTACTTGAACACCACAAAGTTCGCAGACTTGATTTTTGTAGAAAACACCTTTAAGTTTTCCACAAGCACATTCCCAGTCTTTTTGAGGACCGAAAATACGTTCATCAAAGAGTCCTTCACGTTCAGGTTTTTGTGTACGATAGTTAATTGTTTCTGGTTTTTTAACTTCACCGAATGACCAGTAACGAATTTTTTGTGGAGATGCGATACCAATACGCATACTCTCAAATTTATTTACATCAACCAATTCTTTCTCCACTTCTAATAAATTTAACGCTAGACGATTATGAGATTAGAGATTTACTGACAGAAATTTTTGTCAGTAAATCTATCTCAAAATATTAATTACAAAATCTTATTTTTCAGTATCAGCGTTAATCAAAGCTTCTTCTTCAGCTTCTGCTTGTGCAACAATAGCTTCCTGTGCTTCAAGCATTTCAGGAGTAATTTCTGTATTATCTGGACGAGTCATTACTTCATCTTCATCCAATTCACGTAAGTCAAGAACATTACGGTCAGCATCAAGGACTTTCATATCAAGACCAAGTGATTGTAACTCTTTAACCAATACGCGGAATGATTCAGGAAGACCTGGTTTAGGAATACGTTCTCCTTTAACAATAGCTTCATAAGCGCGCGTACGTCCAATCACGTCATCTGATTTGTAAGTCAAGATTTCTTGAAGAACATTGGCAGCACCATAGGCTTCAAGTGCCCAAACTTCCATTTCCCCAAAACGTTGTCCACCGAACTGCGCTTTACCACCGAGCGGTTGTTGTGTAACGAGTGAGTAAGGACCAACTGAACGAGCATGGAGTTTATCATCAACCATGTGGTGAAGTTTAATCATATACATGACACCGACTGAAATTCGGTTATCAAATGGTTCACCAGTACGTCCGTCATAAAGGACCGTTTTCGCATCATCGGCCATTCCAGCTTCTTTAACGGTATCCCAGATATCTTCATCAGATGCTCCATCAAACACTGGAGTTGCAATGTGAATTCCAAGTGTACGAGCAGCCATACCTAAATGGAGCTCCATAACTTGTCCGATATTCATACGTGATGGTACCCCAAGTGGGTTCAACATGATATCAATAGGTGTTCCATCTGGTAAGTAAGGCATATCTTCCATTGGAACGATATTTGAAACAACCCCTTTATTACCATGACGTCCGGCCATTTTATCCCCAACGTGAATCTTACGTTTTTGAGCGATGAAGACACGAACAAGTTTATTCACGCCTGATGGCAATTCATCACCATTTTCGCGTGTAAATACACGAACGTCATGAACAATACCGCCACCTCCGTGAGGAACACGAAGTGATGTATCACGAACTTCACGAGCTTTTTCACCGAAGATTGCACGAAGCAAACGTTCTTCTGGTGTTGGATCAGTTTCACCTTTAGGAGTTACTTTACCAACAAGCAAGTCACCATCTTTAACTTCAGCACCAATACGGATAATTCCTGATTCATCAAGGTTTTTGAGTGCTTCATCCCCAACGTTTGGAATTTCACGAGTAATTTCTTCAGGGCCAAGTTTTGTATCGCGTGTTTCTGATTCATATTCTTCGATGGCAATTGATGTATAAACGTCGTCTTTAATCAAACGTTCTGACATGATTACCGCATCCTCGAAGTTATAACCTTCCCAAGTCATATAAGCAACAAGTGGATTTTGACCAAGGGCCATTTCTCCATTTTCCATAGAAGGTCCATCAGCAATGATGTCCCCTTTCTCAACTTTTTCTCCAAGTCGAGCCAATGGACGTTGGTTATAAGAAGTTCCTGAGTTTGAACGACGATATTTTGTAATATTGTAAATATCAAGTTCACCAGAAGTACGACGAACACGAATTTCATTACCATCAACATACTCAACAACACCAGCATGTTTTGCAATAAGCGCAGCACCTGAGTCACGAGCAGTTTGATGTTCCATACCAGTACCAATCCAAGGTGCATGTGGGTCAATCAATGGAACTGCTTGACGTTGCATGTTGGCACCCATGAGGGCACGGTTGGAGTCATCGTTTTCCAAGAATGGAATACATGCAGCAGCAACGGCGATAACCTGTTTAGGTGAAACATCCATATAGTCTGCTGTTGAAGCTTCAACTTCAATATTGTTACCAGTATGACGAGCCATAACTGTTTCGTTAGCAAAGCGGCTATCTTCAGTCAATGGTGAGTTGGCTTGGGCAACAGTATAGTTGTCTTCTTCATCGGCAGTTAAATATTCAACTTCGTCAGTAACCACACCGTTCACACGGTCAACACGACGGTATGGTGACATGATGAAACCATATTCGTTTACTTTGGCATATGATGATAAGTTGTTAATCAAACCGATGTTTGGTCCTTCAGGTGTTTCAATAGGACACATACGGCCATAGTGAGTATAGTGAACGTCACGTACTTCATATGAAGCACGGTCACGTGAGATACCACCAGGTCCTAAGGCAGAAAAACGACGTTTGTGTGAAAGCTCAGATAAAGGATTGTGTTGGTCCATAAATTGTGACAATTGTGATGAACCAAAGAATTCTTTAATTGAAGCTGTTACAGGACGAATGTTAATCAAACCTTGTGGTGTGATATTTTCATTTTCTGAAGATGACATACGTTCGCGAATAACACGTTCCATACGTGAAAGACCGATACGTACTTGATTTTGAAGCAATTCACCTACTGAACGGATACGACGGTTACCTAAGTGGTCAATATCGTCTACTTTACCAATTCCTTCAGCAAGACCAAGCCAGTAGCTGATATTTGAAATCACATCGGCTGGTGTCAAGACACGGCATTCTGCATCAGGATTACCATTTGAGAGTAATGTAACAACACGTTCTGGATCTTTAGGTGAATAAACTTTGATACTTTGCAAAGTAATTGGTTCTGGAATTACAGCGTCGTCAGATGGTTCAACAACAAAGTTTCCAAGACCGTTATCAAGCAATGGTTCGATTAAATCAAGCACATCACGAGTAACAAGAGTATCTGTATTAACAAGAATTTCACCAGTTTCTGGGTCAACAATCGGTTCAGCCAAAGTCAAACCAAGCAAACGATTTTTAAGCGCTAATTTCTTGTTAAATTTGTAACGTCCAACAGGTGCGAAGTCATAACGTTTTGGATCGAAGAAACGAGCAACAAGCAAGCCACGTGAGCTATCTGCTGTTTTAGGTTCTCCTGGACGCAAGCGGTCATAGATGTCTTTGAGCGCTTCTTCTACACGCGTGTCAGCTGGGTTTTTATGAACATCTTTTGCAATAGTGTCTGTTAAAAGTTCAGTTTCTCCCAACAATTCAAGGATTTCTTCATCTGAACCAAATCCAAGCGCACGAAGCATAGTTGTAAAAGTTAATTTACGTGTACGGTCAATACGAACATAACCAATGCCTTTAGCATCTGTATCTAACTCAAACCAAGCTCCACGGTTAGGAATTGTTGTATGTCCAAAACTTTCAAGACCGTTTTTATCAGCTTTAAGATGGAAGTATGAACCAGGACTACGTACCAATTGGCTAACGATCAAACGTTCTGAACCGTTATTGATAAATGTCCCCATTTCAGTCATGAGTGGGAAGTCACCAAAAAAGACTTCTTGTGTTTTTAATTCACCAGTTTCTTTATTTACAAGACGGAAGGTTACATAGATAGGTGCTGAATAGTTTGCGTCATGTGCGCGAGCTTCTTCAACAGTATATTTTGGGGTTTTCATTTCATAACCAACAAATTCGAGTTCCATTGTACCCGCAAAGTTGTCGATTGGAAACATTTCTTTGAAGACATTTGCAAGACCTTCATCGAGGAAGTTTTTATAACTTAATGTTTGAACTTCGATGAGGTTTGGCAAACCGATTACTTCTTTAATACGTGAAAAACTGCGTCTTGTACGGTGTTTACCGTATTTTACGTCATGTCCTGCCAAGTGTTTTCTCCTCTATTTTTTAGATTTGATTAAAAAAGTCTGTGTTTTTGATGAATTTTTAATTAAAAAAACCGAAAAGTCTGTAGTTTGTCTTTTTTATAACTTTTGTGGTTTATTCAATATAAAAGACGCCAAAAAAGCAACGAAAACAGTAGTGTTTCGTTGCTTACAAAGCCTATGGGGACAATATATCCCACAGATTTTGCTGACAAACCATTATTTCTATTATACTATTTTATATGAAAATTTTCAAGCTTTTTCTAGTTTAACGGTCTATTTTTTCAATGATGCTTTTAAATGCTTCTAATTCTGAACGAGATAATGATTGAACTAAAGAAACAAAGGTTTCATTTCGTCTTTGCCCTTCCAGTTCTGCCAACATGATATAAGACATTTGATTCCCTATAAATGTTGATAAAAAATCTACCAATATTCTCTTTTCTTCTTCCAGAGGAGAATCTGTCAGTAGAAAAAGGGTTCCCAATCTCAAATGATTTCCTTCTATAGGTAGAAAGCTGAGAAATTTATTTGGAAATTTGCTCGAAATTTCTTTCACTGGTTCTAAAATTGATTGGGCCATTGGTAGGCTTGCGCTCATTTCGTAGTGATTTAATAGTTGACTAGAGATATCTTTTGATATTTTTTGATAGATAAAAAAATTTTGGAGGCTTATATCATCCTGATAAGAATTATCAGAATCAGTAAAACCATAACCTAAACAATTTCGTTTGGTATCTATGATAAAAAGGCTAGACTCTAAAACTTTGGCACTTTTCTCTACCACCTCTTGATAAGCTAGTGGTTTTCCAAGGTCAATAAATGATCTTTTCAAAATAATATTTATGTCTTGGATTTTGTCATAAATTTCTTTCAATTTTTCCCTTTCTCTTCTCAAAAAGCATATTGAGTATTCCTATGATTACTTTTATAATACCACACGACGTTATAGATGTCAATTTTGTTAAAGAATTTGCAACAATTAATTTTTTAACTTAAATATTGCTATTTTTTTAAGTTTTAGGTATTTTATATCTAATAACTATATGATATAATATATTTGTTACAAATATTAAAAATATTTATTCAATACATGTTGAGGTGATTTTAATGTTCTATGACCGTCTAAAAACTTTAGTTATTGATTCTCAGAAATCTTTCAACCAGGTCGAAAGAGAGTTGAGATATCCCAGAAACGCCCTTGCTAATTATCGATTGGGAAAAGAACCTTCTGCCAAAAGATTGACAGAAATTGCTGATTATTTTAATGTCACAACTGAATACCTTCTTGGTAAAGATGACAAGTACAGTTATAATAAGGCAAAGCTTTTGTTTGAATATCTTACATTAGATAATAAACAAAACTTGCTAAATTATATTCAAAATCGAATTGATGAGCTTGAACTTCTTGAAAGAGAGCCCATTTCTTTGAGTACTGAACAATTTGTATTTTGTGGTGATAATACTTGGGCGCTACAAGAAAGCCGCAAAACAATCAAACTGCTCACAAAGCAACTTCCTGATGATTACGATGCAGTTTTTGAACTCGTTGGGGGTCCTTTAGATGCGGAAGCTCCTGGTAATGGAGATTTACTTTTTGTAAAATTTACTGACGCAAATTTTGCAGAGCTGATCCATAATTTCTTGTTGCAACATGACCATTTTGCCAAGCTTTCAGTAAAAGATGAAAAGCTTACTTGTCTAAGCCGTGATGCTGGAAGCCTTGCCGAAGTCCCTGAACTTTTTGGCAAAATTGCTAAAATTTATTGTTTCAGAACTATTTAATTACGAGTTTACATTAATTTTCAAATTGCTGTTAAAAAGTGCTGATGGAATTCGTCAGCGCTTTTTTGTAAGTGTGATATAATATAAAAAATATCCATAATAGGAGGTCGATATGACAAGGATTCAAGATGATTTATTCGCTACTGTTAATGCTGAATGGTTAGAAAATGCAGAAATTCCTGCTGACAAACCAAGAATTTCAGCTTTTGATGAATTAGTACTAAAAAATGAGAAAAATTTGGCTAAAGATTTAGCTGAGTTATCACAAAACCTACCTACTGATAATCCAGAATTGCTTGAAGCAATCAAATTTTATAATAAAGCAGGAGATTGGCAAGCGAGAGAAAAAGCGGATTTTTCTGCCGTAAAAAATGAACTTGCTAAAGTTGAAACTTTAAATACTTTTGAAGACTTTAAAAATAATTTGACTCAACTCATTTTCCATTCACAGGCTCCTCTTCCATTTTCTTTTAGTGTTGAACCTGATATGAAAGATGCTATTCACTATTCTCTTGGATTCTCTGGCCCGGGCTTGATTTTACCTGATACCACTTATTATAATGATGAACACCCTAGAAAAAAAGAATTACTTGATTTTTGGGCTAAAAATACAAGCGAAATTTTAAAGACATTTGATGTTGAAAATACAGAAGAGATTGCAAAGTCTGCCCTTAAATTCGATGCTCTTTTAGTTCCGTCAGCAAATACTTCTGAAGAGTGGGCAAAATATGCTGAACTTTATCATCCAATTTCTACTGACAGCTTTGTCAGTAAAGTTAAAAACCTGGATTTAAAATCTTTAATTAAAGATTTAGTAAAAACTGACCCTGATAAAGTCATTGTTTATGAAGACCGTTTTTACGAATCATTTGATTCACTTATCAATGAAGAAAATTGGTCACTCATTAAAGCTTGGATGCTGACAAAAATTGCACGTGGCGCTACTTCTTTCTTCAATGAAGACCTTAGAATTCTTGGTGGAGCTTACGGACGTTTCCTTTCAAATGTTCAAGAAGCAAGAAGTCAAGAAAAACATCAACTTGATTTGACTGAGTCTTATTTTAGCCAAGTGATTGGTTTATTCTATGGTAAAAAATATTTTGGTGAAGCTGCTAAGGCCGATGTCAAACGGATGGTCACTGCGATGATTAAAGTTTACCAAGCACGTTTGTCTAAAAATGAGTGGCTCAGTCAAGAAACAGCTGAAAAAGCCATTGAAAAATTGGATGCTATTACTCCTTTCATTGGTTTCCCAGATAAATTGCCTGAAATTTATAGTCGTTTAAAAACAACTTCTGGCTCTCTCTATGAAGATGCCCTTAAATTCGATGAAATTTTGACTGCTCGAACTTTTGAAAAATTCTCAGAAGATGTTGATAAAACAAGCTGGCATATGCCTGCTCATATGGTCAATGCTTATTATAGTCCTGATAGTAATACAATTGTTTTTCCAGCAGCAATTTTGCAAGCTCCTTTTTACTCTCTTGAACAATCTTCATCACAAAATTATGGTGGAATCGGCGCTGTCATTGCTCATGAAATTTCTCACGCTTTTGATAACAACGGTGCCCAATTTGATAAAGAAGGAAATTTGAACAAATGGTGGTTAGATAAAGATTATGAAGCTTTTGAAGAAAAGCAAAAAGAAATGATTGCACTCTTTGACGGCGTAGAAACCGAAGTTGGTCCAGCAAACGGAAAACTCATTGTGTCAGAAAATATTGCTGACCAAGGAGGAATTACAGCGGCACTGACAGCAGCTAAAGATGAGAAAGACGTTGATTTGAAAGCTTTCTTTAGACAGTGGGCTAAGATTTGGCGCATGAAAGCAAGTAAAGAATTCCAACAAATGCTTTTGTCAATGGATGTTCATGCACCTGCTAAACTTCGTGCCAATATTCCTCCAACAAATCTCGAAGAATTTTACGAAACTTTTGATGTTAAAGAAACAGATAAGATGTATCGTGCGCCAGAAAATCGTCTTAATATTTGGTAATCAGGTTCTGTTGCAAAGTTCCAAAACTAAAGGCAATAGTCTGAACATTCATTTGAGTTTAAACTGTCATGCCCATTAACACTTTAATTTCAGTAGAAACCGAAAAGCCGAAGAGCGTCCCATTTCTTCGGTTCTTTTTGTATATACCTCGAATCGTCTCCATGCCCTTAATCGTGGTTGAGGCAGTACGAAGACTTCGATAAAATTTATTACGTCGCTTAATTGGTCGATGATCTTGTTCAATTAAGTTATTAAGATACTTCACTGTTCTGTGTTCAGTTTTGGTATACAAGCCGTGGTTTTGTAGCTTTCTAAATGCTGAACCAATAGACGGTACCTTATCTGTAACGATGACTCTCGGTTGTCCAAATTGTTTATGGAGTCGCTTTAAAAAAGCATAGGCTGCTTGCGTATCCCGTTTCTTTCTTAACCAAATATCTAAGGTTAAACCGCCCGCATCAATCGCTCGATAGAGATAATGCCAACGCCCCTTAATTTTGATATTGGACTTTTTGTTGTCCTTATTATTTCTATTCCTTTAAATTTTTTCTGGATAAAAAATTCAAAAAGTTAGAATAATTGATAAAGAGCTGGGAGAAATTAAATGATTTATACGATTGGTTATTACATTCAAATGATAACTTTTTTAAGCAAATAGAAAAAATACAAGCAAGTTTTTCAAAAGAAGATAATAAAATTTGGACTGATGTCAATAAAGAATATAAAAAACTAAAGAATAAAAAGTCCAAAACAGAGCAACATGAAAAATAAAACAATAATAAAAGCAGTTTTTAGTATGATTACTGCTTTTATTATTTCCTCTAAAACTGTTGTTTTACCTTTGTGTCGGTAGATTGTCGTTCTTTTGTCGTCTATCTGTCGTGTACATGTTTAAAAAAATAGTTTATTATATATTCATGAATAAATATAGAGTGGCTGAGTTAAGAAAAAAAAGAGGTTGGACGCAAGAAGTGCTAGCTGAAAAAGCAAATATAACTGTTAGAACGATTCAGAGAATAGAAAATGGAACTGATGTTAGTTTAGATACTTTAGCATCAATATCTAATGCCCTTTTAGTTCCCGTAAGTGAACTATTTGAAAGAATTGATGAAGAAGCAAAAGAGGTAGAAATCATGGATATGTCTAAAGAACAGCTTATTCAACTGAAATATAGACAAACTATAACCGTCTCAATTACTTTATTAGTTATAGCAGCTATACTTTTGGTTATGTCAATTTTAGGTGTTGAAATTAATGAATTAGCATCTGGCTATAACACTACACTTTCTTGGCTAGTATGGGTAAGTTTATTATTGTTGTTAATAGGTCTAGCAAATTATTATCTAGGAGTTAAATTAAATGAAACACTAGATCAAAAGTACCCTCTTACTAAGGGAATTAAATTAAAAGAAAAAAAAGAACGTTTCGAAAACTTTTGTCAATTTTTTTCAATCTATTGGTGGATGATTTTCCCGATTTTTGGTTTTATAACTTGGTTCATTTCTTTCTTTAATAGTCTATAAAGTTTTTGTTATCGAGCAGAGATAATATAATGATTAAAAAAAGTCACATCGTTTTGTGACTTTTTTGGGATTTACCATGGTAAACCCGTCGCTTGCTCAGTCTATTTAAAAGTTACTGGCAAGCAACGGGTCTGTGTACACAAATCTCCAAAAGTACGTTACGTAAATTTTTATTTAGGAGTACCTAATACAGTACCCTTTATATCAATAATCAAATAATACTTTTGATTTGATAAATGTCGCTACACTCGATTACGAAAATAGTAGCAATGACACTTTAAAAGGAGTGTTTTGAATAAAACTCGCTTTCGCTCGTGGTAACGTTGAATAGATAAATCTTTTATCTCACATTTTAAAAAATAAAATGATAAAGTAAGAGAAAACAACACTTCCTAAATGGGAATTGGCATACTATTTAACAGATGTCAAAAGTAATGTTGACTCAAATCTAGTATACTAGAGGAAAGAAAAGATAAAAGGGAGACTACTATGAAACTACGTCCTATAGAAACGACTGATTTTCCATTAATTGTAAAAAAATATGTCGACGTATTTGCTGCCGAGCCTTGGAATGAAACACATGATCCTACTCACATCAATGAATACATTCAAAATATTTACGCAATGAATACCTTTATCGGATTTATTGCACACGATGACCACTCTAACGATTTTATTGGCGTTGCTCTCGGCTTTATTAAACCATGGTATCAAGGCACCGAGTACATTCTAGATACATTTTTTATTGACAATACCAAGCAGCATTCCGGATTAGGTACAATATTTTTAAAACATATAAAACAAGAATTACACATACGTTCAATCTCTGCAATCATGCTCGACACAGACCGTAGCACACCAGCTGAAAATTTCTATACTAAAAATGGCTTTGAAGCGTTAGAGGAATCAGTTCTAATGGTAAGCAGTACGACGGATGTCTAACTACTATTGCGTCAATTTATCTTATTGCTTAGCTTTGAAATCATGTAAAGGATCAGCCTGCGCAAGTTCTTTCGGCAATGAGGTCACTATATTTTTAGGTGTACAAGCGGAGCGACAAGAGGCAAAAGGGATAAAAGAGAATTGATCTTAATTTTGAACATGCTAAAATATATTTAAGTTGCAATAAAAAAATATTATAAAAGGCTTTTTAAATGAATGAAGAAGAGTGGAAAAACAGAAAAAAAAAAATAAAAACTTGGGAAAAAAAGAACAATTTTTGGGATTTTGTTATTAGAATGATTGCAGCGCTTTTTGGACAAGGGTATTAATGATAAAAATATGAAAAAATTAAAATTAGTAATTGTTTTTGGACTTAGTGTCGTATTATTTAGTGCTGGTTTTACATCTTTCGCAAGTACTGGAAAAACTCACGTAAATGTAAAATCAAAAAAACAACTTTAATAAAACATATCATACAATGATAATATTCCCGATCTAATTAAAATACCTTCAATCAATGAGATTATACACATCAATAGAAAGAGACTACTATGGGATTTGGATTTAACTTTAAGGATTACAATGATCGTTTAACATTCAAAAAATCAACGCTCAAGGATGTAAAACAAACACTAGATGAACGAGATTTTTTAAAAGCCGAAATATCAAAAAAAGAAAAGAAGTTAGTTAAAAAATAATAGAACAATATGGATTTGGGCACCCACTTGCTATGCCCGCGAGAGCAAAACTCTCCCCAAAGTGGGTTTTTAGAAATTAAAAAATAAATGGGTTGGCAAAAAATGACTAAATTTTGAAGTAGCTTTATACACTCATATTTTTCATTTTAAGAAGCCTTACGTAGTTTATCGTAAGTACATTCAAAACGGATAAAAACATCACACTGAGCCTAATATAAGTACTTCCAGGGTATTCCAACGAATACTTCCGTTTTTTCAAGACTGTCGTATGATTTTTTGTAATAAGGAATACCCACGGAGCAACAAACAATTACAGGAGGAATGACGATTGAAATATTTTGTGACCGCTTTATCTCCATCAAAAAATATGGGGACAATGAATTGGCAAACGATGATATTGGGTGATTATTGTGTCAATGATTCTTACTGGGAGAATGCAAAAAGAGAATTATCTGAAGAAGTTCAATGGGTGACCCAAAGTGATCTTTATAAAAAGATAAAGCGGAATCATGATTCGAACGATGAGATTATATTATCAAAACCAGTAAGTATCATTTTAGAAACGGTAAAATCAGATTTTCCGCATGCCAATGTATGGGTTTATCAGTAAAAAAATATTATGAAAGCAAAGTATAAGCTTGATTATTGCCTCTTTTTAAGCATTGGACAATCCTTTAAAAGACTATATTATGAGGTTTTTCTAATTTCTCCTTTTTATATAAAGCTGTAGTTGAGCGATTTGAAACACTTTACAAACACTATAAATGAGAAAAAATCTGATTTCTCTCTAAAACAAGTCGTACTATGACTTACATCAACTTTTGGGGACAATTTCCCTTATGCTCTTGGATAAAAAATAGGAAAATAAAATGAGAAACGTTTTGATAATTATGAGAACATTATCATAACTATCAAATTATCTTATGAATCTGATATAAATTATTGACAAACGTATTTGGTTTTAAGATAATAAAATGGTATAACGAAGTTTGGATGTGCAGTATATCGTCCTGCTAATAAAAAGATAGGTTTATCACATTCCTGTCTTTTTATTTTTATTTAAAGTAAGTTTTTGGCGACGATAATAAGATTAGTTATCATAATCTCATACGGTTTTTATCTGATAACAAGAAATTAGTACTAAAATGGCCGTATTTTCTATTTTAAGGACTTTTTTATTTGTTTTTGATAATTTATACGCAGAATCCGTAAAGTGTCTTAGATGACGATTTAAGAGCTTGTAAAGGATTACCAAAAAACGCTATAATAGAACTATTATAATAACAGTTATTTTCGTGCATGACCGTAAGCATAGCTCCGAGCAAAGCGTAAGGAGTGAGCGTTGGGAATGCACGAACACCCCGAAAAGCTAATGAGGGGGTGTACAAGTGATACAACTTTAACTATCCTAGTGATAGCAAGGGTGTGGCTTGTGTCAATTGTTATACTAAGTAGTGAAATTAAATTAGAGAATGAAAAGGACTAAAATGCCCTCTTTTTGTTTCACGTGAGAATAAAAGTTGTTAAAACTTAGTAGATATCAAAAGTAAACTCACTTAAAAAAATGCTAGATAAAATTTATAGAAGCCATAAATCAGCATGTTTAATTAAAGGAATCACAATCCAAAGTATCCGCAAAATATTTGCCTACGTAGTTCTTTTTGACAATAATGTTTCTTTTTTTATCAAGGAGTACAAGAGCAATAAGGGATATAGGAAGAAAGAATTATTTATTATTTAATAATTGAAGCGATTAGGTAAATGTAGTATAATAACCTTATCGGTAAGCGCTTACAAATCTTGATTTATACCAGGAGGAAATCAATGAAAAAATCATGGAAAAAACTTGCTATATCTAGTGGAATAGTATTACTTTTATCAGGAGCTTTAGCCCCTAGCCTTATTGTTAAAGCTGATACAACTGAACAAAAAAGTTCACCTGTGGAAGTTCAAAATGATTCAAACTTATCTGCTGAGTTTGATTTATCTAAGTCACCTCTTATATGGGGAAACTAAATCAGTTACAGATTCACAAGGTAATGTAACATATTTCAAAGTTGAATCTGGTTCAAATCCTATGGCTCGTATTTTAAATGGTTCTCATAAGGTCACTGCTTGGGATGCAGCTTGGCATGTTTCATTTTATATAACAACCAGTGGTAATAAAATTACAAGCGCACGGGATTTAAATTATACGATTGTTGGAGCACAAGTTAATTCGGCATCCTTGCGTGTTGATAATAGCAAACGTGCAAGTGCTCATTTTTCATTTACAACTCCAATATGGAATGTAATATCTTGGACTGGGTGGGTTAGAGCTACAATAAATTCGTCAAATAATCTTGTAGTTACAAGAAATTAAAAAACTCTATTATAATAATATAAAGGAGGTTTTTATGAGATTAGTTTCTATTGTTTTTTTGATAACAGTCATTTTAATTGGGCTGGGTATTTATTTCTTGATTAAATTTTTTAAAAATAAAAAATAAAAAAGAGCTTAAAAACTCTTTTTTATTTCTAAAATTTTTCAACAAAAACTTGAGGGAGAACTTATGAAAATAATTTTTTGTAGCTATTTTAAGCCTAATTACATTTTGGGGCAAAAATAATAAAATTTGGTTAGTGCTGTGTTTTAGTTGTCTATGTATATGATTAACTAATATTGTGGACTAATGTCATCAACAACTTGGTTTAATTTGTCAGAGTCTATGTCAGAGTAGATTGAATCATCGAGGGCTCTCATATCAAGCGTTAATTTACGATTTTCTCCTACAATTTTAAGCATGTTATCTTCATAGGGTTTAACAGAGCCACTTTCAATCTTGGTTGCACGTCGAATTAAGTCATCAATATATTCAGCTTAAGCACTTGTAACAGTTGTATAGTGAGGAGTGGTTACCGCTCATAATAAACCTTTTCATGATTTCTCTTAACTTTGTGTCTAGTTTATTATAACCTTTCCAAAAATATAACTCATTTTGTGTCTAATTATTTGCCTTTAGTACAATAGACAAATGTGTTGATTTGTCTAATAGTTTTGAAAGGGTTTTCTTTACAAGAAGTAATGAAAAGTCTATAATCAAGTTAAGAAGGACGTTTATTTAGTGTCTATACAAAGGAGGCCCATTTATGTATTACAGTAACGGAAATTATGAAGCATTTGCAAAACCTAAAAAACCAAAAAATGTAGAAAATAAATCAGCTTATATTGTTGGTTCAGGTCTTGCTGGATTAGCATCGGCAATTTTTTTAATTAGAGATGGTCAAATGCCCGGAGAAAATATTCATATTTTTGAAGAACTCTCTTTAGCTGGTGGTAGTATGGATGGAATATATAATGAATCACGTGGTTACATCATTCGTGGTGGTCGTGAAATGGAAGCCCATTTTGAAACCCTTTGGGATTTATTCCGTTCAATTCCAACTCTTGAAAATCCAGAAATTTCAGTATTAGATGAGTTTTATTGGTTAAATAAAGAAGACCCAAGTTATTCTAAAACACGTGTAATTGAAAAATGCGGAAAACAATTAGAAAATGACGGAGAATTAACGTTATCTCGTAAAGCTATTGATGAAATGTTAAAACTAGTCTTAACATCAGAAAGTCAATTAGATGATGTTAAAATCAATGAAGTCTTTTCTGATGAATTTTTTGAATCTAACTTTTGGTTATACTGGTCTACAATGTTTGCTTTTGAACCATGGGCAAGTGCGATGGAAATGCGCCGTTACTTACTACGTTTCGTACAGCATGTAGGTACACTAAAAGATATGTCAGCGTTAAAATTTACTAAATTTAATCAATATGAATCTTTAGTAAAACCAATGATCCATTACTTAGAAGGGCATAATGTACATTTCCAATACGATACAGTTGTCAATAATATTATAGTGAACCGTTCGGACAGTCAAAAAATCGCCACAGAAATTCAACTTACTGAATCTGGTCAAACAAAAGTGTTACCTTTGACAATAGATGATTTGGTCATTGTAACTAATGGTTCAATTACTGAAAGTACAACGTATGGAGATACCGAACATCCTGCACCTCAAGAGCATGAAGTAGGACAAAGTTGGCAATTATGGGAAAATATAGCCAAACAAGATAAATCTTTTGGTCGTCCTTGGAAATTTTATCGTAATGTTCCCGTTGCAAATTGGGTAAATTCAACAACTTTAACGTTCTCAGATGATCAAGTTGTTCCATTTTTAGAATCTATTACTGGTAAAGATCCGCATAGTGGTTCTCTAGTAACAAGTGGTCCTATAACAATTCGTGACTCTAATTGGTTATTAGGAATTTCCATTAGTCGTCAGCCTCACTTTGAGCAACAAAAAGACAATGAATTAATTGTTTGGTTGTACGGTCTATTTTCAGATTTACCTGGAAATTATATTCCTAAAAAAATTACTGACTGTACTGGTCGTGAAATATGCGAAGAATTCTTATATCACATTGGAGTTCCTAAAAATAAAATTTCAGAAATTGCAGCAACAGTGAAAGCTGTTCCTACAAACATGCCTTATATTACTTCTTACTTTATGCCTAGAGCAGCTGGAGATCGTCCAAAAGTGGTACCGGATGGTTCAGCTAATCTTGCATTCGTTGGAAACTTTGCTGAAACAGAACGCGATACAGTCTTCACTACTGAATATTCTGTTCGTACAGCCATGGAAGCTGTTTATCAATTACTAGATGTAGACCGTGGAATTCCAGAAGTATTTGATTCTTCTTTTGATATGCGCATGATTCTAAATGCTATCTATTATCTTAATGATAAAAAAGGATTACGTGACTTACCTTTAACAAAAGTTGAAAAAATTGGATTAGAAGCATTTCTTAAGAAAATTAAAGGAACATACATTGAAGAAATATTAGTCGATCAACACTTATTATAGGAGGAATAAAGATGAAAAAAGGAAAATTATTATTAGCTACTACTCTTGTTGCAGGAACAGTTCTTGGATATTGTTATAGAGATGAATTATTAAAAATCATTCCTATTAATAAGAAGCCAGTTCCAAAATCTGAAATAAAAAATATCCCAGTCTATATTCGTGAAACAAAAACAAAGGGTGAAGGATTATAAAATTTATTTAGAAATAGATAGTAAAAAAAGCTATAACACATAGACTTACTGTAATTAATTTTTTAATGATTAATTATTGGGTTCTATTTCAAAGTCTCCTGTTAAACTCATTTTAGGATAAGAAATAGTAAAAAGAACTCAAAATGAGTTCTTTTATTTGTTTTTTATTTAAACCTTTTTTTAGCGAGCTTTGCTAATGTAACTGGATATTTATCATATCTTGGAGTACTTTTTACACAAATTTACTTTACCACAAAAATATTATTTATCTATAACGACTCCCTTTGGGAATAAAATTTTTACTAGACCAATCAATAGTGACTCTAAGATTTAAGGATAGCATCAAAGATAGCATTTCTGGAGTGAAAATCATAAAATTTTATTTATAAAAGAATTTTCGTAAATTTATTTCACTTTTTCAAAAATATGGTTCAATTTGTATCTAAATTTTTTTGTAGAAAATTTTTTTTATAAAACTTGTATCCTTTTTTTTGATAAAAATAGTATGATTCAATCCATTGATTTTTGGGTTGTCCTAGATGAATTCTTATTTTCGTTTTCCCAAGTTTTTTTAAATAATCTTCCACAAAATAAAGTAATTTACTCCCCAGCCCTTTATTTTTCAGTTTTGACTTTATAAAAAAACGATGTAAAAATACTTCCGATGAGTTTGGAAGTGAAGAATAAGAAATAGAACCAATAACCCTATCCTCTACATCTATTAAAAGCCAAAAACTATCTCCTTTATCAAGGTATTCTTCCTTTATATTTAGTAAGTCTGGATTAATTGCTGGAATCCTACCAATTGAATCTTTAGCTTCTAAAATCATAAATATTAAATCATCTCTATATTTTTCTTCATAAGTTATTATTTTCAATTTTTTTTCTTTCTAAAAAAATTATTTCAGGAATAATGTTAGGCGATTAGAAATAAAATCTCCTTCATTTTACACTAAGATTGGAGACATGGAAACTTTGCAATAAAACTATTGATAGACCTATGTTCCACATCATCTAATATCATTTTTAGAATATCCTTTTCTGTTAAGTCACAATTAATAGTTTTCTCATTACCCAATCTTAAAAAGTCCTTTTCTAACCACCAATGTTTCATTGTTTCTTCTCCCCATAGACTACTCTTATATCTTGTATTGTGACGACGAACTGTTTCTTCAAAAGGAATATCAAAATAATATAGATAGGAATTATATTTAAAACTGGAAACTAAATCAGAAAGCATATTTTTATATTTATGTGTACTTAATATGCCTTCTATTATGATGATTTTAAATCTCGATTTTCCAAATAAGGCAATGGTTTTAATTAGGTCAGCAGTGGGATTATCTACTCTATCTTTAACATTAAGAATTTTCAACCTGATTTCATCTTGAGAAATTAACATGACCTCTCCTCTGGGAAAGCTTTATCTTATTTTTAAAGCCGTGGTTGATTTACCGCTTGCCGAATTTCCACGAAGAATAACTAATTTAGTATCTTGTTTTATATTATTTACTTTTTTCTCCATATTAATTCACCTTTCAACCAATCATGAGTAGAAATTCTTTCAATATATTTAGCCTTAGAACTTTCTTCTCTTAGTTTATCACTTTATTTTTAAAGGGTGAAATAAAAACATTTAGGTTCTGTTGCAAAACATAGTTACCCTTTCTAGAACTGATGTTAAGTCAATTTATTAGAGTCAAAAATTATTTTGGACAACATTATAGAGTCCGCTCAAGAACATTGATAGTAATTTTGCGATAATTTCTGAAAATATTTTTTCAGTCAGATATTACAGAAAATTTATATCAGAATGCTTTTTAAAGGGCTTAAAAGGCAAAACATGAGCTTATAGGACTATTCAAGCATTAAAGGCAGTGAAAAATTCATTTTTCAATTTCTTTAGTGCTTTTTCATTGGTTTGCTCAACGACAGGAGCATTATTTTTTACAAAGTAAAAAATAAAGTTTTTTCAAAACTCAAATAAAAAAGTCCGGTCTTAAATTTTAAAGCCCAAAAA